>Ga0194112_10003942_pt1 | contig 20521 bp, 14 predicted proteins | sample TA2MahC400mmetaG_FD_146191 | JGI IMG/M metagenome (GOLD analysis project Ga0194112, IMG submission 146191) | Freshwater microbial communities from Lake Tanganyika, Tanzania - TA2015016 Mahale Deep Cast 400m | ecosystem: Environmental > Aquatic > Freshwater > Lake | place: Tanzania: Lake... | reverse complement strand
CGGGCAACACCACGTAGTCTCCGCTTGGACCATTGAGGATTGGAGTTTGGGGCTTGTTTGGCGCTTGGTGCTTGTGGTTTGGTGGTTCCCGCATTTCTCACCAGCCGCTGGTGAGAAATGCGGGCTAAAGGTGCTCGGAGCGACCCGATCGTCAAGTCTCAGGAGTGACCTCGAAGGGATGCGCTGCGAGTGAGGCTGCGATGGAGACTTTCGACTGCCCGCACTGCGGACGACGGTTCTACTGGCATGCGGCCAATGTGGGGAAGACGCTGCTCTGCCACGTGTGCGGGCAGAAGGTGGAGGTGCCGCCTCAGCCGTCGGATGCCCCTGCGGATGAGGCTGCTGAGGAGGCCGAGCCGGCCAGTCTGGCCCAGGAGGCGGCGACCGCGGCGGCGCTGGCGGACCCCAACCCGCTGGGGAGCGCGTGCAAGAGGGTGCTGGCGTGCGCCGTCACCCACCGGGGCAAGGTGATCGCGAGCCTACTGTTTGCCTTCGTGCTCTACGCGTGGTTTGGGCGCATCGCGCCGGTGCGTCGGGAGCTTCAGGCGGCCCAGGCGGCGATGCGGCGGGCGACCCGCGTGGGGGACTTGGAGCTCGACGTTCCGTTTCTCTTCTGGACGGCTCCCAGGTGCGTGGGGGCCAGGGGCACGGCGAGCGTGACCCACGGCGCCGCCGCGGGCATGACCTATGTCGCCTCGCCGCCGTACCGAGTCCGCCTAACCTGCGGCCTCATCCTCACGCCGTTTGGGGCGTCGGTCGTCTTCAGCGGCCGGGTGGCTGGCGAGTACGACCGTCCGACGCGCTCGCTGACGCTGGCGGGTGACCTCACGGCACCCACGGGCAGCGTGGTTCGCTTCGAGTTGACGACGGAAAGAGTTGTCCCTTGATCTGCGATGGGCATCAAGCTATACTGCCTGGTATGGGGCAGTGGGCTTTGGCGGAGATGCTGAATGACGAAGCAGACGATCGTTGTCACACTCGTGATGGTGCTCACGACACTGCCGTGCCGCGCCGCGGTGCGCTGGTACGACACCTACGAGGAGGGGGTCGAACTGGCGAAGAAGACCGGCCGGCCAATCGTCGTGGTATTCCAGGATAGGGAGGACAAGGTGCGCGCGGCGAAGAAGCTCTTCGAGCGCGACGCAGTCATCCCTTTCCACCGACTCTTCGTGTTCATCTACATCGAGGTGGAGGTCAAGGACGGGAAGATGATGCATGCGATGTTCCACAAGTACCAGCCCGGGGCTGGGGGCCACGCGCTGCCGCTCATCTTCTTCGCCGGGTCTGACGAGAAGGTCATCTCGAAGGTCGAGGGGCTGAACCTGAAGGCGGGCGACATGGCGAGCGAGATGGCCGCGGCAATCAAGAAGATCGGCGGCGTGGCCAGCCCCAGGAAGGCCCGCGACGCGCAGGAGGCATTCGAGCAGGCCAACGCCCTCGCCGCCAAGAAGCACCTCGGCGCCGCCGCAAGGCTCTATAGGGAGGTGGTGGACCTCAACCTGAAGATTCCCGCGACCGAGGCGTCGAAGAAGGAGCTTGCGAAGATCGAGGAGATGGCGAAGAAGGACCTCGCGGCGGCAAGGACGGACCTCGGGGACAAGGCGTACCCCGAGGCGGTGCGGAAGCTGGCGGGCATCGAGGAGACCTTCAGCCCGCTCCCCGCGGCCAAGGAGGCGCGCGAGGAGCTGGCCAAGCTCCGAGCTTTGCCAGAGGCAAAGGAGGCACTCGAAAAGGCGGAGAAGCGCGACGCCGTCGCCGCCTGCCCCGCCCGCAGGCACACGGACGACCCGGCCGACATCGAGGGCGATTACTTCACTGACGAGGAGCTGGACGCCCTGGATAAGATGGCGGAGGGAGAGGAGGCGAAGCCTGCGGGGAAGGAGAGCGGCGCGGCTGCCGAGTGCCGCCGCCTCCTCGCGTTCGCGCGCGGCTGGATAGCCAACAACCAGCCCGCGAGAGCCCGCGAGGCCCTCAGGCAGATCATCAGCAAGTACCCCGACGGCTTCTACGCGGGGCAGGCCAGAGCCCTCCTCGAAAAGCTCGAGTAGTTCCTGTCGCGGAGAGCCCCCCGTCCTCCACGCCCAAACAAGTTTGGGCGTGCGGCTATTCCAGCGCGGATGGCACGTGGATGGCCTGGCCCACGGGCGGCGGGGTGAAGGGCTGGAATTGCCCGCGTCGGCAGGCGAACCAGCGGAGGGAGGGGTCATCAAGCGGAACGCGGAAGCGGAACGTGGCCTCGGCGGGGCGGCCGTCGGGCGTGAGGGCAGTGACCTCCACGGTGGCGGGCGTTAGCTCCACCTTGTCGCCGAGACGCATCGGGTGGGCCGGGCCGCGGAAGAGGATGTCGAAGAAGCGGACCATGTGTGCGAAGGAGAAGGCGGGTGGCGGCTCGCCCGGCACGGGCGACGCGCCCAGGGGCAAGAGGTAGCCGGCCGCGGGCCGGACAACGAGGGTGCGCTCGTCCGTGCGTGTGATTGCGATGGGGGCTGAGGACGGCCCGAGGTTGAGGCAGCGCTCGGGGAGGGGCAGGCCGGCCCTCGCCCGCGTGATCATCCAGAGCATGTGGCTGGAAGCGGCGGGGTTCACGAAGATGAAAGACTGCCCCGCGGCCTCGGGGCCGGGGTCGAGCGCGGCGTAGTGGGCCGCCACGAGCTTGCCGATGAACCAGATCCCCGCCGTGCGGATGGGGAAGAGGAGGGGGGCCAGCACGAGGTGGAGCGCGACGAAGAGCGCGGCGAGCGCTCTGGCGAGGCCGCGCCACGCCCTGGCCTTCGGCAGCCACTCGGCGCGTGCGCTCCTGCCGGCGAGCCAGAGCGCGAGGAGGCCCATCGCGCCCAGGCCGGGGAACATCAGGAGGCGGTTCATCGGGAACGCCGCGCACACGGGCACCACGGAGAGGAGCATGCCGAGCGCCCAGAAGCGCGCCACGCGGGCGCGCCGCAGGAGGGGCCAGAGCGCCACGGCCAGCAGCGCGAGGACGCCGGCGGCCCAGAGCCAGAGGGCGCGGAACGCGGCGGGCGAGAGCATCGAGCTCAGGTCGGCCTCGGGGAATGCCCACTGGGCGGTGAGGAGCAGCGGCGCGTTGCGGGCGACCCACGACGCGAAGCGGAGCGGGGCGTGGGTGGGGTCAACGTACATGGCCGAGCCGACGACGCCGAAGCCGAGGGCCTTGTAGGCGGTGCACCAGGCGGCGCCCACGAGCGCGCAGGGGAGGAGCGCGGCGAGGCGGCGGCGCCACGGCGCCCCGTCGAGGAACAGGGCATAGGCGAGGAGATAGGCGCCCACGCCGAGGGCCTCCTCCTTGGCGAGGAGCGCCGCGGCGAGTGCGAGGGGCGCGAGCGCCGCGCCGGGGCGCCAGCCCTCGCGCCGCCACCTGTCGTGGGCGATGAGGGCGACGAACCCGAAGGCGCCGGCGATCAGCGCGTTGCGGTTCGACAGCCACCCCGCGGGCCAGGCGTGGCCGTTGTCGAAGGTGAACAGCAGCGCCGCGAGCGCGGCGGCCCAGGCGGGGCTTTCGCCGCTCAGGCGCGGGGCCGATGGGGAGGATGTCTTGCTCCCTCTCCCCTGGGGAGAGGGCTGGGGTGAGGGTGCTTGGGCCGCGGCCGCCCCTCCAACAGACACCCTCACCCGCCCGCCCTCGGCGGGCGGCCTCTCCCCAGGGGAGAGGCAAGCTTGGCCAGGAGCGGGGCCATCGAGGTGTCCACTCAGGAGGCGGCGATACAAGGTGGCGGCGCTCCAGAGGAGGAGCGCGAACCAGGCGAGGTTGTGGACGTGCATCAGGGCGGGAAAGGCATCGAGCACTCTGAAATCGAACAGGTGCGTGAGCGCCGTCAGCGGGCGGGCGAAGGCGGCCCTGGCCCTCGGATACATCCACCAGGGCACATAGCCCTTGTCCATCAGCGCGTGGTTCTGGGCGGGGTCGCCGTTCATGAAAGTGAACGCCTCCCAGGGGCCGCGTCGCACGCCCGGGGCGGGCGAGAGGCGGAGCGCGGCGCCGCGAATCATCAGGTCGTCGGTCTGAAGGCCGATGAGGAGGGAAGGGGAGGCAAGGAGCAGCCCGAGCGCGACGAGCAAGCACCGGTAGCGCCGCGCCGCCATCCACTCGCACAGCCGCGTGAGCCTGCTCATGTGTCTGGCCGTCGTCCTCGTCCTCGTCCCTCGTCCTCGTCCTCGACTCTTCTCCCTCCACGGGGCAGGAAGATCGAGGACGAGGGACGAGGACGAGGACGAGGGACGATTGAAGATGCCGGTGTATCACCGCAGGTCGAATGCGAAGAGCCGAGCGTCTCGCAGCGAGAACGCCAGGCGAATGGGCCTCCCCTTGAGGGAGCTGAGCGGCAGCTTCCAGGCCACGGGGGCGGCCAGGGAGTCGTCGGCGATTGGCGAGCAGTCCTGGGCGGAGAAGCCTGGGAGGGGCTTGGCGGCCTCGTCGAGGACCTCCACCTTGGCCTCGCCGCCTTTGGCCGCGATGTTGAGGGTCATCGCCTCGGCGTCGAGGGTGAGGGGCGGGGTGACGAGGCGGCCGGGCCGCTCTCCCGCCTCGCGCGCGACGTAGCGGTCGCGCCCCATGCGCACGAGGCCGATCTGGCGCTCCTCGAAGCGGTTGACCTTGTGGCCGCGCTTGTAGCCGCCATAGTAGAGATAGACTTGATCGCCGACTGGGAGCTGCTCGTCAATCCAGGCGTGGGCGTGGTCCCAGGCGCCCTTGCGGGGGTCGGGGTCGAAGAAGTGCGTGCGGTCGCGCACCCAGGTCTCGCCGTCGCGGGTCCAGGCGAGGGTGGTGTAGCCGACGCCATACTGGTCGGGCGGGTTGGGCGGCGCGTCGGCCTTCAGGTCGTCGCGGAGCACCTTGACCAGGCCGATGAGGAGGCTGCCGCGGGCGAGGTAGCCGTCCATCGCGTAGAACTGCGTCTCCCCCTCGTCGAGCTTGAGGTCGGGCACGAGGACGTGGTGGGGCGTGGCCCAGGTGAGGAGGTCGTGGCTCGTGCTCTGCATGGTCACACGGCGGCTGCCCTTCCAGGGGCCGCCGATGAAGACGGAGGCCGTGGCGAAGTAGCGGTTGCGGATGGGGTCGCGTGCGATGCCCGTGATGTCGTGGTTGTGGGGGAGGACGACGCCTGGAGCCAGCGGCTGCCAGTCGAGGCCGTCGGGCGAGGCGGCGACGTTGAGTCCGCCGCCGTGCCACCAGCCGAGCTTGAAGCGCTTGGCCGGGTCGGCGAAGGCCGGCCCGTCATCCATCACGCTTGCGCCGAACTGGATGGGCGCGGGGTCGCGAAGGACGCGGTGGGGGCGGAGCCAGCGGATGCCGTCGTCGGATTCCATGTAGCCGACGTGCGAGGCCATCATGCTGCGGTCGTCGGTACGGTGGCCGTACCAGATGCGGAACCGCCCCGTCGCAGCGTCCCGCAGCACGGTCATGTAAGGCTGAAAGCAGCCGTCCTCCTTCCCCGTCACGACCGGGTTGGGGATGCTCGCCTCGCGCTGCGGCACGTTCACCCTGCGCTCAACGCCCTCGCTCGTCTCCACGAGGAAGTCATCGAGAAACAGGTGCGGCCCCTTGGCCAACGGCATCGGTGTGTTTGGGGAATCCTGCCGCTGTGCCGCGTAGATCAGCGCGTGCTTTGCCGACAAGGGAACCCGCTCAGCGGGCTGAACCGGCGGGCGGGGCTCGCCCGCGCCGGCGTTGACCGTTGCCAGACACGCGATGCCGAGCAGCACCGCCAACGCCACCAAGTCATGCACGACCATCTGCGACCTCCGAGCGCTACCGGCCGCCCGCTCAGTGTAGCAGCGCGAAGGGGTTATTGCCAACTCGGATGGGGTTCGAGCCTTGACCGGTGCCCGCGGGAGCATGTATAATCCTCTCAGCCGGAACCACAGAGCGACCGAGCCAAGGAGGCCCAGGCATGGAGCCCTTAGCCATACCCACGCAGTCGGTGCCGCGCATCGAGTACCTGCGGGTGCGGAACTACCGGGCGTTGCACGACCTGGAGCTGAAGCAGATTGCGCCCCTCACCGTGCTCGTTGGGCCAAATGGGAGCGGCAAGTCCACGGTTTTTGACGTCTTCGCTTTCCTTGCAGAGTGCTTCTCGGATGGCCTGCGGCGCGCCTGGGACAAGCGCGGGCGCTTCCGCGAGTTGAGGACTCGCGGTGCGGACGGCCCAATCGTGATTGAGCTCAAGTACCGGGAAATGCCCCCTCAGCCGCCGCTGCTCACCTACCACTTGGAGATTGACGAGGGGTCGAAGGGCCCTGAAGTGTCCAGGGAATGGCTCAGATGGACGCGCAGGAGCGGAAGCGGGCGCCCATTTGTCTTCCTCGACTTCTCGAGAGGCAAGGGGTACGCCACGCCGGGGGAAGTTCCCGACGAGGATGCTGGCCGGAACCCGGAGGAACTCGACTCCCCTGAGCTGCTGGCGGTCAACACGCTGGGCCGGTTCGCCAAGCACCCCCGGGTTGCGGCGTTGCGCCGGTTCATCACGGGTTGGCACTTGTCCTACCTGAGTGCTCAGAGCATCCGCGGGGTCCCGGAGGCGGGCCCCCAGGAACACCTCTCCTCGACCGGCGATAACCTGCCCAACGTCGTCCAGTATCTGAAGGAGCAACACCCCGACCAGCTCGCGGCGATTCTCCGGGTTCTCTCCGACCGGGTGCCCCGTCTCGAGAAGGTAGATGCCGAGCTATTGGCAGACGGCCGGCTGCTGCTTCAAGTGAAGGACGCGCCGTTCGAGCGCCCGATTCTGGCGAAGTTCGCATCGGACGGCACGCTTAAGATGCTTGCGTATCTCACGCTCCTATACGATCCAACACCCCCGCAACTCATCGGGATTGAGGAGCCAGAGAACTTCCTGCATCCACGCCTCCTGCCCGAATTGGCCGAGGAATGCAGGAAGGCGGCGGCGCTCTCGCAATTGATGGTGACCACCCATTCGCCGTTCTTCATTGATGGCCTGGAGGCTTCAGAGCTCTGGGTTCTGTACAGGGACGATCGAGGCTTCACCCAGGCCAGGAGGGCGCTCGACATGCCAGGCATCCGTGAGTTCATGGAGGCCGGAGCGAAGCTTGGGAATCTCTGGATGGAGGGCCACTTTGATGTGGGGGACCCCCTGACGAATGCAGGTGGGCCGCACCGCACAATGCCCGGAGCGAACGGGATTCCCAAGGAGTGACTTGGCATGCACATCGAGTTCCTCCTTGAGGAGCCGTCCGCAGAGGCGTTCCTCAGGAACCTGATCCCAAAGATGCTCGGCGCCGTGTCGTTCAGAACCCACCCCCACCGAGGCAAGGCGGACCTCCTGGCGAAGCTCCCAGCGAGGCTGAAGGCCTACCGGAAATGGCTGCCCGAGGACTGGTTCATTGTAGTGCTCGTTGACGAGGATCGAGACCCCGATGGGTGTGAGGCGCTGAAGGCGAGAATGGAGCGCGTGGCCAGTGACACCGGCTTCGTCACAAAAGCAGTCGCCGCCGGCAAGCGCGAGTTCCGTGTCCTCAACCGGATCGCCATCGAGGAGATCGAGGCGTGGTACTTCGGCGACGTGCAAGCCCTCGTAACGGCCTATCCAGGAGTGCCGGCGTCCCTTGGAGAAAAGGCGCGGTTCCGTGACCCCGACGCAATCAAGAGCGGGACGTGGGAAGCTCTGCTGCGTATCCTGAGGAAAGCGGGGTACTACCGGGAGGGCCTCCCGAAGCTGGAAGTCGCACGCGCAGTGTCGGCACACATGGACCCGCAACGCAACCGGTCGAGGAGCTTTCAAGTGTTCAGGGACGGGTTGCTGGCCATGGCGGCCCTGCGGCGCGAGCCCGCGTGACGTCCTCCCTCAGATGATGAACTGGCTGATGTAGCGCTGGGAGAGGAGGAGCATCTTGCGGCGCAGGGGCGGACGGCTCCAGGCGGGGCCGTGGGGCTCGATGGAGAGGTAGCCGGCGTAGTGGTGCTCGTGGAGGAAGGCGAAGACCTTGCCCCACTGGACGTCGCCCATCCCCGCTGCGGGCTGGGAGACGACTTTGCCGCCTATCACCAGGTGCTCCTTGATGTGCATGTGGAAGATGCGATGGCCGTGGTCGCGGAGGATGGGCAGGTAGTCGTCCCCGTGGTGCATGATGTTCGCGGGGTCGAGCTTGATGCCCACGTCGGGCACGAGCTTCCACACCCGCTCGTAGTCGGCGATGGTGGTGAAGAAGCTGTTGCCGTGGACGGGGTAGAGAGCGATGCGGAGGCCGGCCTTGCGGGCTTTTTCGACGTAGGGCGGGAAGACGCGAGCGAACTCGGCGGCGCACTCCTCGGGCGAGGCGTCCTTCGGCTGGCCGCCGCCGGTGATGAGGATGCTGGCTTCGAGGTGCTGGGCGAAGTTGATCGCGCGGTCGAGCATCTTCAGGCTCGTCTCGCGCTCGGCGGCGTCGCGCGAGGTGTGGTTCCAGCCCCACAGCCCCAGGGCCGATGCCTTCACGCCGTGTTCGACCAGGATCGCCCGCATCTTGCTCACGGTGTCGAACGTGAGGTCCTTGAAGTCGCCCCAGTAGTTGAACTCGAGTCCCTCGAAGGCGTTCTCGGCGGCGAAGCGGGCGTCCTCCTGAACCCCGCCGAGGTCGTTGTTGGCGATGAATCCGATCTTCATGCGCGCTCTCCTGATGAGGGTGTAGCAGACGGGACGGGCAGATAGCATGCCCGAAAGCCAAGGGAAATTCAAATGGGCGTGGTCCGTTTCCGACACCAGTGCCGCGCCAGCGTCTCCTCGCCATTCCATGGGCGCGAAAGGGCTATACGTCAACGGAGAGGCAGTTCATGAGAACTGGCCATTGGCGTGCGATCATGCGGGGCCAGAGCCTGTTTGCACACGTGTACACGTCCGCAAACATGCTCCGGCACCTTCCCCCGCAGACGTGTCGCGGCCTTCGGTGTCCGAAACGGACCACGCCCGATTGAGATGTGGCTGAGATACGGCGCCGGAATGCCGCGAGCGGGGCCGGGAGGCCGGCCCCGCCGTGCGAGCCAGTGCCCAAGTCTGCCCTATCGTTCAAACGCCCCAATGTCAACCGCGCTGCCGCGCGGTCTTGCCTGGCCGTCGAAGTCCCGATCCACCTGTACCGGGGCGCCCGCGTCTATGGCCGGGCTGCCGGCCTTCAGGCGTGCGTCGGCGGGACCCGTGAGGCCCGGATCAATGTATCTCGAATGGGCCTCGCCGGCAGCCTTCTGATACTCCGCGAACGTGGCGTAGTCTCTGCCGGCGTGCTGCCACTTCGGCGGCCCGCCCGTGCTCCAGTAGATGTTGTAGTCCAGCGCCTTCTGTGGCATCGCTTCCGCGGGCCAGTTGATGAACGCCCGCTCGGAGTCCACGAAGATGTTGTTGCGAACGTCGTTGTCCTTGCTCTGCGGGCCGAAGCCGACGGCGACCGGGCAGCCGACGAGCGTGTTGTGGAAGATGAGGTTGGCCGACTGGGTCGTGCTGATGGCCGGTTTCTTCCCGTCGCCGTAGAACACGTTGTTGTACACCCAGTTCTCGTCGCGGGCCCAGAGGATCACGGTGCTTTCGTATCTCTTTCGCGGCGTGTTGTCCCAGAACTGGACGGGCTTGCGGAAGACGTTGCTGTAGATGCGGAAGCCGTCCTTGCCGACGTTGCCGCCGCCGGCGTACTGGTGGACGGCCGCCCCGCTGATCTCCTCGAACACGTTGTGGCGCACGACCACTCCCGGCAGGCTCCCATACATGGCGTGGTTGAACTTGGTCGAGCCGATCTTCTGGAATGTGTTGCCTTCGATCACGCAGTTCTCGGGTATGGGAATGATGCCCTGGCTGGCGATCGAGCGGATGACACAATTGCGGATGGTGACATCGTGGGTCGAGCGATGCAAGTGAAACCCGCGAAAACCGTACTGGAGCGTCAGGCCGTCGAAGATGGTGTGGTGGCAGGAGATCAGTCCGATGACGTTCAGCGACGCGGTCCGCATGTCGGAGTTCCTGGGATCGGAGCCGTCGGCCAGCCAGACGTACAGGGTCGAGGCGTCCTTGTCCTCGTAGAATGAGTTCGGATACATCTCGGCGACCGACGGCACAGGGTGATTCTGCCCGTGGCCGACCAACGGCAGTCCGTTGCAGAAAACGTTCAGGACGCCGGCCTTCGGGTCGTAGGGCATGGAGTAGATTGCGCCCTTGACGTGCTTGAAGCTCGCGGGAGGGACGGCCTCGCCGGCCGTCAGCACCACCTCGCCGTCGCCGTATGCCTTGTAGGTGATGGGGGCGTCCTTGGTGCCGGCCTTGGTGAAGGTGAAGGCCGACTGGCTGGGGGCAGTCTTGGTATACACGCCGGCCTTGATACGGACGGTGTCGCCGCGCTCGACGGAGTCGGCCGCCTTCTTGAGCGTCGCCCAGGGGCGGTCTTCGGTTCCGGGATTGTCGTCTTTTCCGTTGGGCGCGACGAAGTAGGTGATCGGATCGCGCGGCGGCAGCGGCTGTTCTACTTCAGTCGGGTCGTTTGGTACGAATGCCCCGACCTGGAATTCCGGCCGCTGCGCCCAGGACTCGGGGGCGCGGGGACGCGCCACGCCGTCCTTCCCCACTTCCATCACGGCGCCCACACCGGCCGGAACGGGGCTGCCGTCCTTCAGACGGAAGTCGCCCTTATCAGGGGCCACGAACAGCGGATCGCCCTCGGTGAAATTGCTGGCGACCACCAGGTCGGTGTTCGTGGCGGCCGCGGCGGCACCCCGGCTGTCCATCCTGCCGCCGGTCCGCCCGCCTCGCACGGGTTTCTCGGCGCGCGCTTCGGGTTTCTTCTCGACAAAAGCATCGAGGCCGCTGCTGCCGCCGACGATGATGTTGTGCTTGATCTCGGCGTTCTTGGTGTACTGGACGTCGAGCCCCAACTTATTGTTGTGGAGGGTGTTGTTGAAGAACTTGGTGCCGGCGCCGCGGACCCAGGAGCCGATGGGATTGTCGGCAAAGACGTTGTTGTAGGCCACGTTGCGGTTGCCGGTGCCGATGATCGCCCCCGCGAGGCCGTTGTGGTGCGAGTAATTGTTGCGGATGATGTTGTTGTCGGCGCGCTTGGGGGACGTTGCGTAGATGTGGATGCCGAACCCCTTGTTGTAGGAGAACTCGCAGCCCTCGATGAGGTTGTTGTCCATGCCCGTGTAGATGCCGTGGTGCAGCCCGGTCGTGCCGTTATGGTGGACATCGAGGTTGACGAACTCGCACTGATTGCCCGACGACAGGACGCCGGAACAGCGGCCGTTCGTCATGGTGCAGTTCTCGACGCGGATATGGTGCGGCACCGGGTCGCTGCCCCAGATCACCAGCGTGTGCTGGTGGATCTTGGCGGCGCCGTTGTGCCCGTCCAGGTTCAGCCCCCGCAGCGTGATGTAGCATTTCCCCTTGATGCTGATGACGCTGTCCTGACTCGTACCCGAGTCCGGGGCGGGCCGGATGGTAACAACCTCATCCTTATAGTTCGACACGGTGACGCGGGCCTCGGGCTCGCCCGAGGGGATGGCGTCCTTGGGGTATTCGGCGTAGTCGCCGCCGCGGATGTAGAGCGTGTCGCCGGGCTTGAGTTGCTTGACGCCGTGGTTGAGGGTCAGCCAGGGCTTCGCCTCTGTGCCTGGGTTGGTGTCAGCGCCATCCTTTGCCACGTAGTGAGTGCGGGCCGTCAGTCCCTTGGGCGTTTCCGCTGCACAGTCGTCGCCCAAGAGCATTGGAAAGACCACCACCGCTAGAACCAATGTCAAGACTCTCTCCGTCGTCATTCCTCCTCAAGAGGGGTCGCACGAGCGGGGCCAGGAGGCGCCCCGCTCGCGGGTCGGTCACGTAGGTGTGGACGGGCAACGGGCTAGAACTCGCCGCGTTCGCCGCGCGGCCTGCCTTCGACGCCGCCCTCGGGCCCGCGTGGGCGCCGGCGCTCGCCTCCTTCGCCCTCGCGCGTCTGCGAGCGATAGATGAAGATCCTCGTGGCCTTGCCCTCGGGCGTGGCCTGGACGCTGACGCGCTGCCCGGCCCTCAGGTCGTCGAGGGTGCCTGTGAGAAGCACAGGACGCTTGACGGGGTCGGCTCCTTCGCGGCCGCCCTCGGTCCGCTCGCCCTCGATCCCGACCTTTGTGGCGGCGTCCACGGTGAACGTCAGCGTCTGCCCGCCGCCTTTCTCGCCGCCGATTGCGACGGTGATGGAGTCTGCCTTGACGCCGGCGAGGATGCCTGTGGTGATCTTGGGCTTCGGGGCTCGCTCGCCCTCGCCGCCTTCGGTGCGCGGCTTCTCGACTTTGACGCGGGCCTCGCCCTCGCGGTCGCCGCCCTCAGTGCGGGGCTTCTCGACGCGGGGCCTGCCCTCGCCTTCGCGGTCGCCCTCGCCAGCGTCGGGACGCGGCTTCTCGCCCTCGGCGTCGCCCGCGCCGGCCTCAGGGCGCGGCTTCTCGCCTTCGCCATCGCCGCCCTCGGTGCGGACCTTTTCGCGTCGGGGCTTGCCCTCGCCCTCACCGCCCTCAGTGCGCGCCTTCTCGCGCCGTGGCTCGCCCTCGCGGTCGCCGCCCTCAGTGCGGGGCTTCTCGCGGCGCGGCTCACCTTCCGTGTCGCCGCCTTCGCGGCGCGGCTTCTCGACTCTGGGCCTGCCCTCGCTCTCGCCGCCCTCGCGGCGCGGCTTCTCGACCTTCACGCGGGGCTCGCCCTCGCCACCCTCGCGGCGGGAAGCTGTGCGATTGAGGACGATGAGCGTGGCCTTCCCGTCCTCGGTGCAGGTGACGGTGACGCGGCGGCCGGCCTTGAGGTTGGCGAGCGTCCCATCCACCAGCTTCACCCTGTAGGTTGGGGTGCCGCCTTCGCCCGTGATCTGCTCCATGTCGTCAGATTCGATGACGACCTTCGTCTGGGCGTCCACGGTGAGGGTCTTGGTGCTCTCGCCGCGGTCGCCCCGCTGGACGATGGTGATGGAGTCTGTGCCGACGTTGGAGAGTTCGCCGCCGATGCGGGCCGTTCGCGGCGCGCGTTCCTCCTCGCCCGCGAAGACCTGCGACTGGCCGACTCCGAGGACGACGGCCCTCTCGCCGACCTGTACCTGGACGGCGCCCGCGAGGACGCCGACTGCAAGGAGCACGCCCCTGGCCTTCATACCCCCTTCTCCTTTCCCGTCACGGTGCTTCCTGGGGAGGAGCCTGACGGAGAACTCCGTCCCCAACACGGTAACTCGCCCGACGGGGGTTCGGACTTCGAACCGCCCTTTGTTCTTGGTCACTCGGAAGTCGCCGCCGCCGGCGAAGAGCTCGACGGCTTGGCGGAGGTCGCCGCTCGGCCCGTGGATGGCGGCGGCAGTGTCGGGGTCGAGCTGGGCGCGCGAGCCGTCGCCAAGGAACAGCCGCGTCCCCCACTTGGCAGGCACGGTGAACCTCGTGCCGTAAGCGATGCGTGTCACCTCGGCTCCATCAGCGCTGACCTTCCCAGTCACCACCTCGATTGGGGCCGGGCCTGGCGCCAGCCAGAGGCCAACGGCGGCCAGCAAGGCGACGGCGGCCACGGCCACGAGGATCAGCCGGCGGGTCCTGCGCGCGGCGTTGATGCGCGCCACGATTGCCCGCACGTCTCCCGCGCCCTTCTCCTGGCGGAAGTGGTCGCCGAGGGCGGCGTCGAGGCGGCAGGCGCGGGCGAAGGCCGCCCCGCACTCGCGGTCGGCCTGGATGCGGCCCGCGAGCTCCGCTGTCTCGGCCTCAGAAGCCAAGCCGTCCAGGTAGCGTGCAATGAGCTCGCCGTCGCGGGGCGTGAGCATTCAGGTTCCCTCCCCCTGCGCGGCGAGGCGGCGGCGGATGCAGTCCTCGAGTGCCGCCCTCACGCGGCAGAGGGCCTGGTAGGCGGCGTCGAGGGTGCGGCTGGTGCGCTCGGCGACCTCTCGGACGCTGAGGCCCTCCTCGTAGCGGAGTGCGAGGAGCTGGCGGCCCCTCTCGGGCAGCCGCTCCAGGCAGTGGCGGAGCGCATCGAGGCGGCCGGGGGTCTCCCCCTGCGTGCGGTCGAAGGCGTCGAGGATGGCCAGAATCGTCTCGGGCGGGAAGGCGATGGGGAAGCGCTTGTCCTGGTGGCGGCGTTGGAGGATTTTGTTGGCCGCGATGCCGCGAGCCCAGGCCTCGAAGGGGCGGCGCGGGTCGTAGCGGTCGGCCTGCTGCCAGAGGGCGAGGGCGACCTCCTGGAAGACGTCGTCGCGGGTGTTCGGGTCGCGGATGAGCGAGGCGATGAAGGCGCGGATGCCCGCCTCGTTTCGCAGCAGGAGCATCAGGAACGCTTCGCGGTCGGCCATGTCTTTTCCTCTACCCCTTATTCACGCGGCGGGCCTGGACCTGACATGACGTTTCGTCACTCATGCTTGAGTGGTCAGAGATGCCGTTGAGAGCGCGGCGCGGGCCATTGCAGCGTACTCAGCGGAGGCGGTCGTGGCTCGCCGCAGGGCAACCACCGCATCGGCCGCGTCAGCCGGCGCAGCAACGCGCGTCAGTTCGCGTAAGCAGCGCAGATGCGTCAGCAGCGTGCGCCGCCGCTCGACGAGCGGCTCGCGGTTCAGCCCGAGAACCTCGGTGGTTGTTTCGCCCATCAGGTCTCCCTCAACGGGGCGGACGAGTTCCCCGCGAAAGTAGAGATGGTCCTCGGGCTTCTCCCGTGCAGGGTCTATCAGCAGGGGCTCTTCAAGGCTCAAGTCGTGCTTGTGGCTCGTGGCGCGCTGGCTTGGGTCGCGCAAGGGGAACAAGCATTCCTTGAAACGCTGGTTGCACAGTTCGCAGGCCAGGAAGAGATTCGACCATTCGTATGCCAGCCAATAGTACCCGGGCCTTCGAAGCTGCTCGTCGGGCTGTTGCCTGTAGCCGGCCTTGGGGCGGAAGTGCTCCACGTCCCCGTACGTAATGTGCGTGATCTTCGACTCACAGAAGCAGCACTTCCCATGCTGCATGGCGATGAGAGCCTTCTTCACGCTCTCGTGGCCATAGAGGCCACTGTCGAAGCTGAACGTCTTGGCCCCAGTTGTGTACGCCTTGCGCGAACGGGAACAGGCCGAACAGAGGGCACGCTGCTTCTTCCTGCCCTTGTCCGCGAGAATGGCCGGGGCTTCTGCGGGCCTATGGATGCGGATCATTGTGCCCGGCTCCCCGCTGCTTCAGTTCCGCGGCGGCCCGACGGATGATATCCATCGCCTCCCTGTCCTCCCGCGTCTCCCCCGTCGGCAGATCGGCAAGCGCCTTCTCAAGCTCCTCAAACCTCGCCTTCTCTGCTTCGGTGAGCGTGCTCTTGGAGGCTAGCTTCGCGCGCTCAGCGAGCAGCCGGGCCTCTCTTGGCGGCCGGGCGCTCTCCAAGCCGAAGAGATCACTCGTCAGCACCTGGTCGATGCGCCAGCCCTGGATCGCCTTGGGATCGTTGTCAATGACCACGTGATCCCCCTCCCTGCGCAGCACGACGACATTGGCTCCCTCGGCTGCCTGAACCACAAGCGGACTATGGGCTGTGACAATGAACTGCGTGTTCGTGAACCGCTCAGTGAGGAACTGCATCAACGATCGCTGCCACTTGGGGTGCAAGTGCAGGTCAATCTCGTCGACGAGAGCTATCGCTGGCTCAGCCAGCGGGTCGGGGCTATCAGGGTATCGCTCGAAGAGCCGACGCGCGAGGTCCACCGTCCACGCGATCATCGTTCGGTAACCAAGGCTGAGATCACGGATACTCACCCAGCCGTAATCGGTGTTCACTTCGACACTCATCTTAGGTAGGCCAGCGTTGCGGCCCGACTCGACCAGTCGGAACCCACGCGCTCCTGGAAGGATGACCATCAGCATCGTCTCGACCTGATCGAGTTGGGCTTGCGCCTGGTTCTGGCGCGCCCTGTCAGCCTTGTCCTTTGCATCAAGCACCGCGAGGTGGTTCCGGGCGAACCACTCCTCAGCGTTGAGTAGGGCAACATCGTCATAGAGAAGGGTCGAGCAGCCGTCCTGCTCCTCCTCGCCGGTAAGAGCCCCCATCCTCATTCGCCGTGCAGCGCCATACCCGTAGCAGACAAGCCCCCCAATCCTGCCGTAAGGGAACGGCCCTGAGCCATTGACCGCGGGCTCCTTCCCCCCGTAGATCACGTTTGTGGAGAGGGGTAGCTTCTCGGCAGCGCCGGTACACTGTGACAGCGGTTCCCCGCAGTAGGCTTCACAAGAGAGATCGAGACGAGTCGTGCCGCGCCTCCAGTACCGCACCGCATTGGGGATGCCGTGAACCGGAGCGCCGAACCGGGGAATGCCGGCTGTGGCTCCCGTCTTCGGGTTCACCACGGGGAGAGGCTGCATGAGAGCCAAACACTCGAGCAGCGTCGTCTTGCCAACACCGTTGTCGCCGAGGAGAACTGTCCATCGCGCGGGGCGGCCCCGGCCATCTGAGAGATCGAGGGCCTGCTTCTCGCCGAAGCATCGGATGTTCTCACCCTTCATGGACAGGAAGTAGCACGGACGGTACACCTGTGGCCCGATGGCCCTGGTCACCAGAGTCTTGTCGCCAACGTTCAGTGGCTTGGGCTGGCCTGCCACGGGTGAATCCCCAGAGCACTCGTGCGGGTCATCCGAACAACCGCGGCGGATGCACAGTGCTGATTGTAGGGCGCGGCACGTTGGCTGTCAACAGCGGGTTGGGGATAGCTGAGTTGCCTTGCCTTCACCGGCCGGCTCAGTCCCGAACGGCGACGCCGGGCGGCAGCTTTTCGATGACGAGGCCGACGCCGTCGAGACGGTAGGGCTCGCTGTCGCGGTAGCGGGGCATGTAGCGGCGGTCGGTGGGGAGGCCGTAGGCGGTGCCCTCGGCGAAAATGCGGCCATCGGGCAGGAAGGCGAAGTGGTTGAGGTCCTTCGGCCGGCGGCCCACCTCGTCCACGATGACGCCGTGGCGAAAGGCCTTGCCGGTGGCGAGGTCGAAGGAGTAGACCTCGGCGGTGCGGCTGCCGGGGCCTTTGGGGTAGAGGCGCTGGATGGTGTAGAGCTTGCCGTCGCGGAGCAGGATCGAGGCCTCCTGGGGGCGGAGGCACTTCGGGCGGTCCGCGAGCTTCTCGATGGTGCCCTTGGCGAGGTCGAGGCGGACAACGTCGCGGTCGGTCACGCCGATGGCGAATGGCTTGCCGTCCTGCCACGGGGCGAAGGCGAGCTCCCAGCCGCCCGCGAGCGTAGTCACGCGCTCGGCCTTCGACAGGTCGGGCGCCACGCGCCAGAGGTCGCTCTGTGGCTCGATGGCGTCCGTTTTCTCCTTCCGCTCGCGGCGGGCGAGGAGCTCCTTGTACGCCTTGGCCTCCGGCACGGAGCAGTAGATGGAGCCGTCGGCGGCCACGAGGAGCTCGTGGGGGTGCTCGTCGAGCGGGAGCTTCTTCGGCTCGCCTGCGAGGTTGCCCTGGGCGTCGAGCGCGATGGCGAACCAGGTGAGGGGCCACTCGTGGCCGCGGTGGTAGCCGCGGCGGAGGTAGAGCACGTTTCGCTTCGGGTCGCCGCTGATGCGGAAGACGCCCGGGTTGCCCGCGAAGGGCACGCCCAGGGCGCGGGTCTTCTGGGTCTTCAGGTCGTACTCAACGATGGGCGAGCCGGGGTAGCGCGGCTTGTCCTCGGGCCGCGCCACGGGGAAGTCCCAGCCGCCGTAGTGGGGGTCCTGGCCCGTGAGGTAGACCTTGCCGTTCATCTCGAAGGCGTTGCCGTGCATCATCTGGGGCACGGCGTCGGGGCGGTGGACGCCGCCGAGGCGGCCGATGTCGCCGAGGAGGATGAGCTTGTCTTGCTTCGGGTCGAAGGCGAAGAGTGGGCCGCTCTCGCTGGCGTGGTGTGGCATGGTGCCGAAGTAGGCCCGGCCGTCGGAGGCCACGGGGATGGCGTCGAACGCCCTATCAGCGTGGGGCGAGAGGTCGTAGAGGCTCCCTACGCAGCGGGCCTTGACGACTGGCTCGCCCTTGAACGCCTCGTTGAGCAGGGCGTTCCACTGGGCGCAGAGCGTGTCGAGCAGGGGGTTCTCATAGAGCTGGAGCACAGTGACTTTCGCGTTGCCCGCGAGGACGGCGATGTCGCCCGACGGCATCAGGCGGAGCCAGTAAACCACGTTCAGCGTCTGCCCCTCGAAGGGCTCAAGGGAGCAGAGCTTCACCCCCTCGCCGCTGGGCGGACGGTGCAGGAAGACCTGGGCGGCGTCGTTGGCCGACGCCCCGTCGCGTGCCGAGCAGCCGAAGCCCTCCTGGAGATTCGCCTGTGCCAGCACCTCCTCCAGCTTCGCCTGCTTGAACACGCTGGCCCAGTGTGCGCCCGACCGCCACCTGTCGAAGTGGCTCGGCTTCACCCCCGCAGGCACCGGCGGCTCCTCCTTCGGCTGCGTCGCCTTGGGCTGCGCCGGCTCTCCGCCGAGGGGCACGGCCTTCTGCTGCGCCGTGTCGTAGACCACCCATCTCGCCCTATCGCGCGCTGCGACAGTGAACCATATCGCCTCGAAACCGCGCTGGATGAGGCGGCTGAACGTCTTCACCTCCGCGTCCCCCTTCTCGGGCGCGGCCGCCACGAGGCACTGGTGCTTGAGCCGCGCCGCGGGCGGATAGTCCACCCGCTCGGCAGCGAGGGCCAGGGCGGGAACGAGCAGTGCCGCGGCAAACGCGGAACGGGCGGTTCCGAATCGCGTCATTTCTCGATGTCTCCTGACCAGTGCTCTGAGCAACGCTATGGTTCGGCCGTGGCTGCCACGGCGGGTCGGGCGGCTTCGTGGGGCTGGGCGCCGTAGCGGGCGGCGATCTTGCGGAACATCTCGCGGCGGTTCATGCACCACATGCAGAACGGCGTGAAGGACACCTGGTCGGTCTGGGGGTCAACGTAGACGAACGCCGCCGAGCACTTGCGCATCCGGCCCGCCTCGAGGGAGTGCCACTCCTCGAAGGGCAGGATGACGATGGGCACGCCGTCGTGGACGTGTGTGTGCCTGCGAAGCTGCTCGGAGAATCTCCTGCCGATGACGGCGCCGCCAATGATGCGAAGGAGGCCGAGGACGCGGCTGCCGGTGAAGACCTTGCGGAAGTTGACGGCGCCGAGGAGCAGGCGGCCGTATGTCCGCAGGGCGAGCAGGCGCCCGCGCCAGCGCTGGAACCAGCGCTTGGGCGACAGCCGCTCGAGCCGCGGGTTCACCTTCTTCGCCCTGGCGACGATCTCCGGCAGCAGCTCAGCGAGCGGGCGCTTGAGGAAGTGGGTGAGGGGCAGATACCGCTCGCCGTCGGAGACCACGAAGGCGGCGGACTCGCAGTTCGGGTGGACCCCCGCGAAGCGGATGCGCTCGGTGCCGAAGAACCGCAGGGCGGGCAGCAGATAGCCGAGCAGCCCGGCAGGGAAGAACTCCAGCTTTTCGCCCGGGAAGGCGTCCTCGAGGATGTGCTCGGCGTCCTCGGGCGTCGTCATGCGGCCGGCGTGGTACTCGCCCGCCTCCCAGGTCTCGGTGAGCGGGATGAAAAACAGGCGACGGAAAAGCGCGCGGTTCGCGTGGGCGAACGCGAAGTGCTCGGGCATGTCCTTGTCGTTGAGGTCGCGGGCGAGCGTGCAGACCAGCGTGTGCTTGCGCTTGCTGAACCTGCGGATGTTCTCGATGGCCTGGAGCTTCTTTTCGAGGACGCCGGCGCTCTTGCGCATGCGGCGGTAGGTCTCGGGGTCCGGGCCGTCGAAGGCCAGGAGGAAGTCCACCCCCGTCTCGCAGAGCCTGCGGCAGAAGCCCTCGTCGGCCAGCCGCACGCCGTTGGTGACCACCGAGACGGGCACCTTGTTCCGCCGTGCCGCCTCGATGAGCTCGAAGACGTCCTCGCGGACGGTCGGCTCGCCGCCGAAGAGCTCCACGCGGGGCGGGGGGGTCTGCTTGCCGAGCTCCTCGAAGATGCGCGCGAAGTAGCTGGTGGGGGGGTTGAACTCGAAGCCCATGCCAGGGATGTTCGCCAGGCAGATCGGGCAGTTGAGGTTGCAGCGGTTCGTGACGTCGAGGAAGATGAGGCGCGGCTTGTGGTCGTGGCCGCACTCCTCGCAGCGGAGGGAGCAGCCGGCCCCCATGGACGGCTCGTACTGGTAGACCTCGCGCTTCCACTGCCAGCGGGCCGGGTCCGAGCTGATGAGGCGTTCGTTCTGCCCGCACTTCGGGCAGTGCTTTCGCAGGAACACGCCGCTCGCGCGGATGAGGTGCTCGGCGGGGACCGGTTCGCGGCAGGTGTCACAAACCCCATAGGTTCCGGGCGCCAACACGCGCTCTTCGCCCATAATTCACAGCCTCTTGGTGAGTTGCCGGCCGCCCGATGGCTACCATTCTACCAGAAGGCGGCCCCCGCCGCAAAGGAGCGAGGCGATTGATCTGGTTGACAGGCTAGCCGGATTGGGGTATAATACCGGCGTGGCGGGAAACCGGGTAGCGGAGAAGCGGCGTGGCGCGGTATCGCAACGCCCTGATTGGCGAGCTGGCGCGCCAGTTCGCATACACCCCCCGGAAGCGCAAGGCCGAGCAACTCGGCCGGCTGAGAGAGTTCGCCCCGAAACTCCAGCCCTCCCAGCCGT
>Ga0194112_10003940_pt1 | contig 20526 bp, 14 predicted proteins | sample TA2MahC400mmetaG_FD_146191 | JGI IMG/M metagenome (GOLD analysis project Ga0194112, IMG submission 146191) | Freshwater microbial communities from Lake Tanganyika, Tanzania - TA2015016 Mahale Deep Cast 400m | ecosystem: Environmental > Aquatic > Freshwater > Lake | place: Tanzania: Lake... | reverse complement strand
CAACATGGCGCGGCTCCTGTGCTGATGATTCGACACCACCAACATAGGCCAGCCGCGCCTCCAACCCCCACCAACATCACACGCTCAAAACTTGTCCCTTGACTCTAGTCGTCCAGGCTGACAGGCGCGCGCGAAGGGGTGGCGCGGGACGCTTCCACGGTTAAAGGGCGGGCGGATGGAACAACCGCCCGCTCGGCCAGGGGGCGATCCTTGTCGTGGGGAAACAGTACCTGCTCTGCCTTGGCCAGATCACCCCGCTTCATCCGATCCAGCGCATCAATCGCATGCGAGAGCTGGGCGGGCACCATGCGGATATTGGAAAAACCTATCAGCCCCTTTTGGGCATGTTCTTCGCTTTCTGTCCCGCCATTGACCAACCGCCTGGACTTCCATTCCGGATCGGCCTGGCGGCGCGTCATGGGCAACACCACCTCCTCTTCCACCCGCTGGCGCACCACCGCCACCGGGTTGCGCCCCAGCCCCAGATTCAACAGCCGCTCGCCATGGCGCTCGATATCAGCCGCCGGTGCGCGGGTCAGCACACCCGGCACCGCGACTTGGCCCGTGCTGCGGATGACCTGTGGACGCAGGCCGAGGCCCATGTCCACGTCGCGCACCACCAGAGGATCGGAAAATGCATCCATCTCCACCGCGGCCCGCATGACGGCCGACAAGGACTCCATGCGGGGATAGCGCCCCGAACCTGTCTGCATCCAATACTCAGGGCCAGGCTCCTCATGCGTGACCGGGCGCTGCGCCAAGGGCTTTATCACCTCCATCAACAGCGCACGGTTGTCCGGATCCACCTTTGGTCCCGAAAGGGCCCGTGCCCAGGCCACCGCATTGTCCCTGGTCTCACCGTGCAAGTGGCTGCCTGCATGGGCCTCCGCCAGGCGCCCAAACGCCTGGTCCGGGGATGACACGGCCCCTATCGTGTGCAGCCGGCCCTTTTGGGCCGCACCTTCCAGTAGGGCCACGGCGCCCGGGGTCTTGTCGGCCATCTGCCGCCATACGCCCGCCGCCACTGGGTTGCGCACCATCCGCCCGTCTGGCTCGATCTGCGCCCCATTGGCCACATTGATGGCATCCACCACCCCAGGCTGGCGGATGTCGACCGCACGTGCCGAGCCCTCGAAAGCGTTGACGAAAGGTGCCACATTCGGGTGTTGCCGTACCAAAGCCCCAAAAGCCAAGGCCCGATCCTCGGGAAACGCCGCCAGGGCTTGTGCCCGCGCCTTCCCCGTCAAAGCAGTCTGAAAAGACACCCCGACCTCCGCTGCTGTTTTGGAAATGCCCAGTTTCTCGCCCACCCAATCGCGCAGGCCGGATCCGGTATGGCCCTCGGTATGGGCGGCATTGCCAAAATCGCGCGCCAGCTCTTGGGCCATAGCCCCGCCTTCGGAGGGTTCCACACCCCCGATGGTGCTGCCGGGGCCGGTGACGATTCCCACATCCATCAACCCGCTCTTGGCGCGCAGGCCCACCACGGCCCAGCGCTTCTTTCCGGCACTGTCGTTCCCCTCAAGGGGAGCAAAGGCCAGGACCGTGTGGCCAGAATAACGGGCTGTTCCTGTCCAAAACAGGGGATCATCTTGGGCCATTGACATCATCCTCATTCATAAAAGATCTGACTGTGATATAAGGCCAGCGGCCACAACCCGCAGACCAGTGCCCTACTCTCCCCTTTTGGCACCAACCACCGGTCAGTCCCCCAATGCTGGAGCCGAGCGGCGCGTCCGGGCGGCCGGCCCGCGAACGGACATGGCCGCAGCCACCGAAGAGACCACTGCACGCTCACGAAGCGGACGATCGCGCGTGTGGGGGAAGAGCACCTGCTCTGCCGCCCTGTCATCCCCCCGCGCCATATCGTCGAGCGCACCCTTGACCTTGGCCAGCTGGCCCGGCACCGTGCGCGGGTAAGTGGTCATCAACATCCCCTGACGCGCATGCGCCTCCAGATCCGCCTGCACAGCGGGATCGTCACGCCCGGTCCACCCGGGTCCAGCCATGCGGGCCGTCATAGGCTCCACCACCTGGGTCTTGACGGCCGCACGCAAGACAGCTATGGGGTTGGGCCCCAACCCCAGATCCAAGAGCCGCGTACCATCAAGTTCGATACTGTGCGCGTCGCGATCTTGGAGCACCCGTTGCATCGGTTTTTCGCCGCGCTCATTCGCACCCAGTTCATGGCCCATCGTGATCACCGCCGCCAGGGTATCCATGCGCGCATGCGGGCTGCCCGGCGTGTCTTCCAACCAATACCAAGGCCCCGCCTCTTTGCCTTGACCCAGCCGCGACACCGTAGCCATCGCCCCCATCACGGTGTGGCGAGTCTCGGGACGCACATCATGCGTGGCCAGGACATCCAGCCAGGCCATCGCGACATCGCGCCGTTCCCCCAGCACATCGCGGCCGGCATAGGCATCCACCAGCCCCTGGTAGGCCTGCTCACGCGTTTCGGGTGCCCCCACCGGGCCTATCCGGTTGACGCGCCCGGCGGCGGCCGCACTTTCCAACATCCCCAATGCACCGGGCGAGTCGTAGGCCATATACCGCCAAACCGCGGCGGCCTGATCAGATCGCTCCATCAGCCCAGTATTGCCAACCGTTGCACCATTGGCGGCATTGACCGCCACCACCACACCCAGGCCATGATCGACGAGGCCTACAAGGCCGCCCCCATCAACTTCGATCGCAGCGGCGACGCCCATTACGACACCATTTCTGCCTTTATCAAATCGATGCGGGGCTCGGATCCCGACGCCACGCTCTACTGGCTCGCCCGGCTCGTGCATGCGGGCGAAGACCCCCGCTTTATCGCCCGGCGCCTGATGGTGCATGCCAGCGAGGACGTGGGCCTGGCGGACAACAGCGCGCTGCAAACGGCGGTGGCGGCGGCACAGGCCGTGGAGATGGTCGGCTACCCTGAGGCGCGCATCATCCTGGCCCATGCCGCGCTCCACATCGCCCGCGCCCCGAAGTCGGCATCGGCCTACCGCGGCATCGATCTGGCCCTGGCCAAGGTGCGCACCGAGGCGCCCCTGTCCATCCCCTTCCACCTGCGCGACGCCCACTACAAGGGCGCGGCGGAACTGGGGCATGTGGGCTACCGCTACCCCCATGATGACCCACGGGGCTGGGTGGAACAAGACTACGCCCCCGGCGTCCGCCCAGGCGACTTCTACCAAAGCGACGCCCGCCAATCCCCCACCTTCGAGCAGCGCGCCGATTCGTTTTGGGCCCAGATCAAGCGCCTGCCCATTATCCGGCGCTTCTAACGACACCCCCGCCGTGCCACAGGCACGGCGGGGGACATACCATCCCTATTGCGAAGACCTTGTGATCACTTACCCACCCAAGACAGGGGTGCGATCCGAGGCCGCCACCTTTGCGCCAGCCTCCCTGGCCTCCCGCACGGCCGGCACGACCGCACGCTCGGACAGCGGGCGATCCTTGTCGAGCGGGAACAGCACCGATTCGGCCTTGGCCATATCGCCCTTTTTCATCCGATCCAGCGCATCAAGGGCGTGGGAGAGCTGGGCTGGCACCATGCGGATATTGGGAAACCCGATCAGCCCCTTGTGGGCATGCGCTTCGCTTTCGCGCACGCCGCTGGCCAATCGCTTTGGCGTCCATTCCGGATCGGCCTGCGGGCGCGTCATGGGCAACACCACCTCTTCTTCCACCCGCTGGCGCAACACCGCCACAGGGTTGCGCCCGAGGCGCAGATCCAACAGCCGTTCGCCGTCGCGCTCAATGTCGGCCGCCTGTGTGCGCACCAGCGCACTCGGCACCGCGATCTGGCCCGTGCTGCGGATGACCTGTCCGCGCCGGCTCGGGCCCATATCCACGTAGCGCGTCACCGTAGGGGCGGAAAACGCATCCACCTCCACCGCCGCCCGTGTGACGGCCGCCAAGGACTCCAAGCGGGTGTAGCGCCCGGCACCTTTCTCCATCCAGTAATCGGGACCGGGCTCCTGATCCGTGGCCTCGCGCTGCGCCAAGGGCTTTATCACCCCCATAAACAGCCCGCGGGTATCGGGATCCACGTCTCGTCCCGAAAGGGCCTGTGTCCAGGCCGCCGCCTTTTCCCTGGTTTCCCCATGCAAGTGGGTGCCCGCGTGGGCCTCGGCCAGGCGCCCAAAGGCCTGGTCGGGGGACGAGACAGTCCTGACGGTGTGCAGCCGGCCCTTTTGCGCCGCCCCTTCCAATAGGGCCAATGCCCCGGGTGTCTGATAGGACATATCGCGCCAGACCTCCGCCGCATGCGGGTTGCGCACCATCCGCCCATCTTGCTCGATCTGCACGCCATTGGCCACGTTGATGGCATCCACCACTCCAGGCTGGCGGATGTCGCCCGCACGCGCAGGGCCCTCAAATCTGTCTACAAAAGGCGCCACATTGGGATGCTGGCGCACCAAGGCCCCAAACGCCAAGGCCCGATCCTCGGGAAACGCCGCCAGCGCCTCGGCCCTCGCTTTGCCCGTCAAAGCTGTCTGAAAGGACACCCCGACCTCCGCCGCTGTTTTGGAAATGCCCAGTTTCTCGCTCACCCAATCGCGCAGGCCCGTGCCCGTATGGCCCTCGGTATGGGCGGCCTTGCCAAAATCGCGCGCGAGCTCTTGGGCCATCATGCCGCCTTCGGATGGCTCCACGCCCCCGATGGTGCCGCCTGGACCGGTGACGATACCCACATCCACCAGCCCGCTCTTCGCGCGCAGGCCCACCACGGCCCAGCGCTTCTGGCCGGTGTCGCCCCTTTCCTCGAGCGGGGCAAAGGCCAAGGCCGTGTGGCCGGAATAACGGACGGTTCCTGTCCAAAACAGGGAGTCATGTTGGGCCATCGGCGCGGTCCTTGTGCAAGATTCCCTGTCCATATAGGGCCCACCAGGAAGACATGTGCACGCCCCCACGATCCCGGCCTTTTGTTCGCGGCCCACCATCCCCATCTTATGCCCACATGCCGATCCACAACAGGAGGGCCATCCGCATGCACCTACCCTCTCCCATGGCCATGCTGGTCATCGCCGTCGCCATGCTCGTGCTGTTTGGGCGCGGCAAGGTTTCCTCCATGATGGGGGAGGTCGGCAAGGGCATCTCCGCCTTCAAGGCAGGCCTGGCCGACACGACGCCCGACACAGCCCACAAGGCTGAAGACTCCCACCCCGCCCGGCACATTTCCCCCAAGGAATGACCCTTGCCCCCAGAGATCTGGCGCCCCCACCAGGGGCGCCAGACATCGCCGCCACCTGCCAAGCCCTGCACCGTCTCCTGATCCAGGCCCGCACTGTGGACACCCAAGGCTACGCCGAACTGACCCTGGGCCCGCACCCGGGGATGGCCATCATGCAGGCCCAGATGAGCGCGCACCAGCGCCTCGCCTGCGAAGCTGCAGGACACCACGCGATCCACACGCTGCGGGCCTTTTCGCCGCTGCGCGACCACCGTGTCCAGATCCTGTGCTACTGCCAGCCCCAACCCCGCCTGGCCTGGCGCCCCTACCTGCGCGACACCCCGTCCCTGCACACCCCCCTGCCCCTGCCCGACAGCGCGGGAATGAACCACACCCTCCATCGCCTTCTGGCCCTCCACTGGGAAGGGCCGCAGCGGGATCACCCTGTATTCCGCCGCCAAGGCGGCACCATCAAGCACCACATCCAGGCGCGCGACGCGCAGCACGCCGAGGACATCCTGGGGGCGTTATACCGCCCTTAATGGCAACATGCTTGACCCGGCCGATGAGCGAGGCGTAGGCGGGATTGACCCGCGCCACCGGCACGCCGTGCCGGCGCGCCTCGCACGCAAGCCGCATGGCCGTGTTCAATGGTGTGATTCGCCGCCATCCTCATGTACGCGCACATCAAACCCCACAAGCCCGGGATGGGCACGCAAGGCCGAAGACAGCCCATCGCAAGACGCCAGGCTCGAGCCTACGATCATGGCAGACCACGTGGTATGCCCGCTTACGGCATCAAAAGACTCGCTTAGCACCGGCGCCGGCAGCCCATGGCGATCCAGCACCTGGCGCAATGTGGCCCCGTCCAGCCCGCCCCCTTCGTGCCCAACCACCCTCACATGAATCACGCTCCGGTGGGGCAAGACCGCGTGCAAGACGCGCAGCCCCACCAGCACCACCAGCGTGGCCGCGCTGCCGATGAACGCCAGGTCGAGCATGCCCACCCCATAGACCACGCCCAGGGCGGCCGTGATCCACAAGGAGGCGGCGGTGGTGAGTCCTTGCACCGATGGCCCTTGGCGGAAGATGACGCCTGCGCCCAAAAACCCGATGCCAGTCAGGATGCCATGCGCCATCCGGGTGGGATCCGACACGATCTGGGTGCCCGGCACCAGATCCAAGATCCATTGGTCCTGATGGGCGGCGGCCAAGGTCAGGATCGTGGCCGCCAGACTGACCAGGGCATGCGTGCGCAGGCCCGCGGGCTTGCCCAGCACCTCCCGATCGAGCCCTATGCAGATGCCGGTGATCAGGCTGGCCAACAGGGGCAGCCCAAACTCCACCGACACGATCACGTCCACCACATCCACGGCCACTCTCCCACGCACGTCCTGTGTGTCCCAACACCAGCCCGGCGGCCCGGTTCCCTTCCGGCCGGTCTTCGTGCCATGTCTGCCACGCACCTCCTTTTGCCACCGCTATGAAAGACCGGCCGGCAAACAGACGAGACCAGGCAGGCAAGCCCCTGCGCTATACGGCACCATCCACACGCAGACGGCCCTGGTGGGCACTGTGGGCATCTAGCCCCCGGGCCAGTGCGGCAGGAATGGAGGCAAAGGCCTCTGCCAGCACCGGATCGCCCAGCCGCGCCTCCCACAGGTCATCGAGCACGCGCAAGGTGTTGGCCATGCCGTTGTCGCCATGGCGCCGATCCGGATCGCCCCAGGCGTGCCCCTCCAAACGCCCCAACAAGGCCCGCACCACCTCCCCGGCCGTTTCTCTCTCCACCGCCTCTATCCAGGCAAAGCCTGGCGCGGTGTCAAAGGCCTGGAGGTGGTGGGGCTGCAAGAGGCCTTGGAGGTGGGCGCGGCGCACCCGCCCTATGCGCTCCACCACCTCGCCCACGCTGCCTTGGGGCGTGAGGGGATTGAGGACGGTGGCGGGGCGCTGGGGACGCAGCACCCCTTCCTCTATGGCCTGTCGGCTATAAGGGACCCGGCCCGCGGCCTTGCGGTCCCACAGGCGCGCCAAGAGCCAGGCAAAACCATCCTTGGAGGTCTGGGCCGTTTCGCCTCTATCGACGCTGCCCGCATGCCACTCCAAGATGCGCCCGTCCTCGAACGGGTCGAGGGAGATCCCCGCACGCACCAGCGTGATGCGCGCCGAGTGGCGCTCGGTGAGCGCCTGCAGCCGTTCGCGCTCCTGGCGGCCCACATGGATGGCCACCGGACGGGGGGCGACCGTGTGGCCGCTGCGAAACACCGGGACCGTGGTGCGGTGCGCATCCGGGCGGGGAATGAAGACCACGCGCGCCGGGGCGCCCGGGCTGGGCACCGACACCCGGAAATGGCCAGACTGGTGGGCGCGCTTGCCCAGCACCTCTTCGGCAAAAAAGAGCAGGTTGGCCTCTTCGAGCGCCCGGGTCAGTTTCCCCCCACGCCCTGGGCCCTTGCGCAGGTACTCCTCCTGGCCCTCCATCAGGTGCGCGTGCAGGTCAGCCTCGGCGGCTTTCCCCCGCTTGCCCGAAGGCATACGCTGGCAGCGATCGCGAAACGCCGCGATGTGGGCCGCGATGGTGGCCGGGGGCGTGCGCTCGCCGATCCACGACCAGCCTTCCACATCGTCCAAGAGCGCGGCGTGCACCGGCTCCAGGCGCCGCTCGGCATGCTTCTTGCGCACGCCCCCCACCCAGGCGTGCAGCCGCCCATCGCTCTCCTTGGTGGGCACATAGCCGTGGGTATCGAGGTGCGCCTCCAGCCGCCCCACCATCTCGGCAAAACTGTCGCGCATCTCCCCCAGTGCGGCCACCGTGATGGCCTGCGCCAGATCGGCCGCGTCGATGCCCGCATCATCCGGCCCCAGCACCTCCATCTTGGGCAAAAGCGGCACCTCTGCCTCGCCCCGCCCCAGGGCGCGCGAGGCCGCCAGGATGGTCTCGTCGAGCGAATCGTCGTTGGCGCGCAGCGCCTGCGCCACCTGCACCAGCGTGCCAAAACCCGCCGCCTTGGCGGCGCGATCCAGCGCGCCCGGATCCAGCGTCTCGAGCAGGATGGGGGCGATGATGCTGCCACGCTTGTCCGGATCGGCCGCATCGGGACGCGACAGCCGGCCCACCGCCTGCACGACATCCACCACCGACTTGCGCGGATCGACAAACAGCACGCCTTGCAGGCCCGGCGCATCCACGCCCTCCACAAAGGCCTTGCAGTTGGTCAAGATGGTGCGCCCCGCCGAGAGGGCCTCCATCAGCCGATCGCGCTCCGCCCCCGGCGTGCTGCCATCGACATGCGCCACCAGCACCTCCGGTCCCAGGGCATGTTCCAGGGCCCCCGCAAAGGCCTGGCTGGCGCTGATGCGGTTGTGGTAGGACAGAAAGCGACTCTGGCCGGTCTTTTCCATGACCTTTTCGAGCGCGATCATCGCCACCACCGCGCGCTCCTCGCCTTCCAGGTTGCGGTCGCGCATAAACGCCGCCACCTCGGCACGGGTGATGATGGGCACCCACAGCACGTAATCCACCACGTTGCCGTCGCGAATGCCACGGCTGAACGGGTAGGTGTAGGCCACCGGCCCATAGAGCTCGGGGTTGGCCATGCTGAGGCCCTCCCCCTTCTTGCCCTCCACCACGCGGGGCGTGGCGGTGAAGAACGCCCGCAGGTCCATCGGGAACTGGGCGTCTTCCAGGCCAAAGGCGAAGAGGGCGTCGGTGCTTTTGTTGCCCGCCGTGCGGTGCGCCTCATCAAACAGGCCCAGCGCCACCCGGGCCTCTGGACCACGGGCCGCCGCCAGCGCGTCGCGCAGGGTGCGCCCGCTCTGGTAAGTCGAGAGCACGACGCGGGCCCGCGAGCGCCGGCCCAAAAAGGCCGCGACGCGCTCCGGATCGGTGGTGGTGTTCAGTCCAGGATCGCCCTCCTCTTCCCCCGCCATCTCGCTGTCCGAGCACACGCCCAGGTATTCAACCGACGAGCCCAGCACCTTGCGGAAGTTGCGCGCGTTCTGGTGGATGAGCGCCCGGTTGGGGACAAAGCACACCACCACCCCTTCGGGGCCTTCGGCGTTGTCGATCACAGCCTGGGCCAAGAACGCCTGGGTGTAGGTCTTGCCCGATCCACAGCACATCTGCGCCTGGGCGCGTCGGCCCCGGGCCAAGGCGTCGGTCAGCCCCTCCAGGGCCTCGATCTGGTGGGCACGCGGCACAATGCGCACCTCTCCCTCCTCTGGAGGGCCATCTCCAGCCGTATCGACCACCTCTCTCTCCACGCCATCTTCCTCTAGCTCTGTGTATGTCCCCCATATGGGGGCGGTACGCGCCAACACCCACCCCTGCTGCCCCCTCAGGCCACCCGCAACCCATACCCACCACGAGAAAGACCGGCCCAAGACCATCGGCGGTGGCCACCTGGCCCCGCAACCCCCACATCCGGAAGGCCGCTCGCCCACCCGTCCTCAAGGATCCCTTATGCGCCGCACCTTCCACGCCGCCCCCGACGATCTCCCTATCCGCAACGCCGAAGGGGGCGCGGTCATGGTGCCCCAGGGCTGGGAGCCCGCCTTTCAAGACTCCCACACCGACAACCCGGGCTATATTTCCGAGCACGTGGCCTTCCCCTATTCCGAGACGCTGCCGGCCCAACCGGACGGCACCTTCCGCGCCGGTGCCCTCACCTTCACCCATGATCGCCACGGACACTTCGAGGACCGCCGCACGTTCCACGCCCACGGCGATCCGCCGGCCTCGATGCAGGAGGCGCAACACACGGCCATCCGCCTGGGGATGGAAGAAGGCTGGGGCAACCCGCAACCCGACAGTGTGCACCACACCACCCACGACACGCCGACCTATCCCCCCTTCGTGGGGGTGTCTGCCCGCCACCGTTATGAAGGCGAGGCCATCCACCCGGTGGTGGCCATCAACACCCAAGGCTATGCCCAACGGGGCCATATCGACAAAAACGACCCCCTCACCTATGCCAACATCGAATTTGCATACGACGCCCCTTGGCACCGCACCATAGACGAGGCCTGCGCAGACAAAAACCCGCACGACCGCTACGACCTGCCTTTCCATGCCGCCTCCGTAGAGGCCCTGGAAAACCCGCATACCCAACACAAGACCGTGCGGGAGGCCTTGGCCACACAGGGCATCCTCGGCTACGCCCAGAGCCACGACATCCCCTATATCGACGCCGTGCGCGATGGGCTCAAGGCGGGGGCCCTGGACTACACCAACCCCCAGGTGGCCGGGGCCTTTGAGGCCGAGCATGCCCTCCAGAGCCTTTCCCCCTTCCTGCGGAGCGACGACGCACAGCCGGGGCACCTTGTCCAACAGGCCGCGCAGGCCTTGAAGGCCGCCCGGCATGATCGCGCCCTCACCGCGCGCGAGGAAACGGTGCAGATCGATGCGCTGGCCGCACAGATGGCCAAACCCACCCCCGATGCCCTTGCCCAGGCCAGCCAGGCCCTGCACGCCATAGGCCAAAGCGCCCAAGCGGAAGGCATGCCAAGGCTCTCCTCCGAGATGCTGCGCGCGTCCGGTGGGCTGGGCGTCCATGCACGGCCCAGCCCCGAAGCCAGCGCCGTCTTGGCGGCGGCCATGAAAGACAACAGGCGCGCGGCATCCAGCCGAGACGATATTGCGTACTGACCCCCTCAGGCCGGTCTTTTCCGCCCATCCTGGCGGCCTTGCCCGGTGCACCCGTCCCTCCTGCCCAGAAGGGCCAACACCACCCCCTCCAAGACGGTGGCAGACGTGGACATCGAGCGGCACACCAACACGATCCCCCTGTACAAAAAGACCGGCCGTGTGCCAAAAAAATAAAAAAAAACAACGCATGAAGATTTCCATAGCCGCCATACAGGCCAACATAAGGAGCGTCTGCCTTACCGAAAGCCCCCATATGCACGCACAGCTCCCCAAAAAAGGCGCGGGATCGCACAACCGCAGCACACCCAAGGCCATGGTGCACCTGCAAGCCGCGATCAACCGCGAAAGCCCCTGTGCCTGCATCCTGCACAAGACCGCACCAGGCCAGGCCACCGTGCTGCCCAACAGCCGGTTTAACCGGCAAGGCACCGGCATCCAAAGTATGTGCCGCGATGGCAAGACCCTGATCGATGCCCTCAAACACCAGCTCTGGCGCCTTACCCACGCCATTCTGCTCGACGCCATCGCGCAGCGGCGGTTCGACACCCCCACCTGGGCCGCCACCCTCGCGCTGCCCACGCTGAACAGCGAGGCCAAGGCCCTTATCCGCAGCCTGCGCACCCAAGCCGAGGTGGTGGCATTTGAATCCACCTTGGCTGCCAGCGCCACGGCGCTCGATCACTACCTGCACGCGTCCAAGGCCCTGGAAAAGACGTTGACCCTCAAAAACCTTGGTGTCTACCGCCACACCTTCGCCGACGAGCACCAGGCCAGGGCCGCCTGGGACGCCCTGAACGCCGCCTTGGGGCAGATGACCGCCATCGCCCTGTTCCACCAGCGTGAGCCCCACCTCCAACGGCTCCTTGAACAGTCGGGCCCGGCGTATTGGGTACAAGAAAGCGCATCCAGCGGGATCTACCACCCCGCCGCGAGTATGTCCCGCAACTGGTCCAAAATGAACAGCCTCTACAAAGTCTTGCGCAACGGCACCTTTGTCCCCGCCGGTCTGCGTGGCCCGTTCCACAACACCAAGATGGCCCACAAGGGCAACAGCGGCGGCGATCGGCTGGTGCGCTTCCTGACGGAAATGCGCTTTAACGAGGGCACCCGGGAGGTGGACCGCCACATTACCCGTCACCGCAAGCCTGGCGAGCATGCCGATCACATCCTCCCCATAGCGCTCGGTGGGCGCCACAGCATTGCCAACCTCACCTTCCTCCCCGCCCAGGACAATATGGACAAGGGCGACACCTTGACCTACGCGGCCTATGCCCAGGCCCTGGGGCCTCAGGGCTTTCAGATGGTCAATGGCGACGCCTTTCTCGTATTGCGCGACGCCTTCGAGCGCATCGGGCTCGATGCCGCCTTGTTTGCGCAGGAAAGGCCCCATATCGAGGGGGCGTTGCGCCAGGCCATGGAGACACGCATCCGATCCTTTGCTGCCGCAGGGGAGGGGGACAAACGTGCCCTCCTGGCCCGCTACCGCCCCGACCTGAACCACGCTCAGCAAACCCTGTTCCTGGAGCGCTTTGCGCGCAAACGCCATGCCCTTTAGTGCCGCCAAAGACACCCTCACCCACACCCCCCTTGGCACCGCCGAGGGCCGGGCACAATTTGGGGAAACCTTCACCCCGGTGCCGCTGATTGAGGAAATGCTGGACACCCTGCCGGCCCACCTGTTTGCCAACCCCGATTTGCGCTGGTTTGACCCCTGCGCGGGGGTGGGCAACTTCCCCATTGTGCTGGCCGGGCGTCTTATGACGGGCCTGGCCGCGGCCATCCCCGACCCAGACGACCGACTCCGCCACATCACCACCCGCATGATCGCCATGGCCGAAATCCAGACCCAGAGCGCGGCGGCCATCCGGTCGGTCTTTGGGCCTGATGCCACCCTGTTCGTGGGCGATGCGTTAAGCGCCGCCTGTGCGCAGGCCCTCCCCGGCCCCTTTGACATCGTACTGGGCAACCCCCCTTACGAGCGGATGGTCGATGGCAAGCGCAGCGCCAAGAACGACAGCCTCTGGACACGCTTCATAGATATGGGCTTTGATCGGCTGCGCGAAGGCGGCCATCTGCTCTACATCACCCCGCCCGCCTGGATGAGCCCCTCGAGCAAGCAGCTGCGCCGGGTGTTCCTGCCCCACAAGATCCTCCACCTCAACATCCAGGAGTGCGCCCGCCACTTCAAGGTCGGCTCCAAATTCTCCTACTACCTGCTGCAAAAGTCGCCGGCCGTGCCCGGGCAGGACACGCGATTCGTCGCGCATTTCCCGGCATCCTCCCATATGCACGCCCACAAGGGCAGCGGCACCTTCCAGGTGCCCGCCGGCGCACGCTTCATGCCGCAAATGATCGCCCCCGAGGTGTTTACGATCCTGTCCAAGACCCTCTTTTGCCCCACCCGCCCCAAACTGCCGGTCACCTACGACAGCGATCTGCACCGCTTCACCAAAAAGCACCTCCTGGCCGAACGGCCCGACTCCGATCACCCCTACCGCACCTTGCACACCCCCAGCCAGACCGTGTGGGCCAGCCGGCCCCACAAGACCCATGGACGGCCCAAGGTCCTCATCCCCCTGACCACCTATTACGAGCGCCTGCTGGTCGATGAGGCCGGCGTCACGCAGGGCTTTGGCTATGTGCTGTGCCCCTCCCTCGATGAGGCCCATCGGCTGGCCGCGGTGCTACGCACCGCGCCCTACAGGTTTTTGGCCAACATCACGCGCTGGAGCAACTTCAATGTTCCCGAGGTGATGCGCGCCCTGCCCGACATCGGCGCGATGGACGGGCCCATCACCGATACCCGCGTGGCCGACGCCCTGGGGCTGAACGCCGAGGAGCGGGCCTTCATCAAGCGACAGGTCAAGCCGCTGCGCTGAATCATCCATCAGCACCGGCACGGCACAAGGGCGCGCACATTGCCCCCAGTGCCAAAACCCCAACACTTGCCACTGCGCGGCATGACCACACATACACTGAGAGCAATCCCAACGAGATACCCATGCAACATTGGCACGAAAACCGCCGCGCGGGCCTGAAAACAGACCCGCTCCTGGGCAACACCAACACCCACCAAGCGGTGGCGGATCTGGTAGTGGGCACCTGCATCGACTGGGACCAGGTGGACGCCAACACGCGCTTCCTTGAACCCGCCGTTGGGATGGGGTCTTTCTACCGCGCCATCGCGGATCGCCTGCTTGCCCGCGGCTACGCCCCGGACCGGGTGTTTGGCCACCAGATCGTGGGGCTGGATGTGGATGCCAACGCCCTGGCCATCTGCCGGGCCAGCCTGGCCGAAGCGTATGGCGAAGAGAACGCGGCCATGGCGGTATTGCTGCACGAGGACTTCTGGGGCGGCTATTGGCCAGAGACACCTTTTGACTGGATCGTCACCAACCCCCCCTATGTGAGTGCGGCCCGCACCACCCCGCCCTTCGGGGGCGACAAGGACCAATGGATGGCCGCCACCAGCGCGCGCCTGCCCCACCCGCCCGCACCCCGCTCCGACCTCTATGCCCTGTTTTATGCCAAGGCGCTCCCCCTCTTGGCACCCGGAGGCCGCTGCGTCTTCCTGTGCTCGGACAGCTGGGTGGATGGGGAGTTCGGCGCCACGCTCAAATCCATGGTGCTCGACGCCGGCTGGGGGCTGGAACGCGTCATCAACAGCCAGCTCCACCCCTTCTTTCGCGACGACACCAACGCCATCATCACCGTCATCCGCCGCCTCCACCCCGGTGAGATGCGCCCGGACACGGTGGTGGAAAACTGGCGCGGCACCCAGTGGGGGGACGCCGCCACCACCCAAACCACCACCTGGACGCCCGCTCAACTTGACCACGCACTGCGCGGCCCAGGGCTGGCCAACCGGCGCAACGCCTGGTTTCTGTTCGGCCCCGAATACGCCAGGGTGGAAGACACCTTCCAGCGCCACGCCGGGGCCTTTGAACGCCTCGAACAGGCATGCACCCTGCGCACCTCCTCTGTGGGTGCTGCCTTCTTCCCCAAGGACAAGCAGGGCCGGGAACAGGGGGGCGACACGCCCGTCTTTTGGCAGCTGCAGGCGCGTACCAACCGCAAGCCCGACTACCGCACCTGCGTGCCCACGCGCGATCTGCCCCTGTGGGTGGATGGCGCGCAGCCGGGACCCTTGGGCAAGCCCCTGCCCGTGGTAGAAAACGCCCTGTTCCTCTCCACCATCGTCGACAGGTTCCCGCTGGTCTTTTACACCGACGCGCCGGTGGTGCATGTCAACAAATACGTGGCCCTCTTTCCACGCCATGGCCTGCCGCTGTGGGCCACCGCCGCCGCCATTGAGAGCATCCCGGCCGTGCTGAGCCTGGAACAATCCACCAAGGAGGGCACGCGCAAGACGCTGCGCAAGGGCGAGTTTGGCCTGGCCAAGGAGATGTCCAAGGGCGACATCGCCCAGATCCGCATCCCGCGCCTTGACACCCTCCCCGACCTTTCGGCCCTAGAGCCCCACATCCGCGCCTACCAGGGCCGCGTGATCTACAACCTCGAAGACGCGCTGCGCGACCCCGACTATTGGGCCGTTCAAGTGGGCCTGGCCCAGCAGCTGGGCTACGCGGCAGATCTGCTGGCGATGACGCGCATGGCGGTCTTTCTCTATGTGCTGCGGATGCGCCACTTGGAAAAGCTATCAGATTTTGACGGATGGTATGCATCCCTGCACGGAGAACGGCTATCTTCCAATCTCTCCAAACACACCCCTACCACCTGACACCTTAAAGAACCCGGCGATCACATCCTGGCTGCGCCAAACTCCTATAGCAATTAGGCCCCACCAGCCAATCGGAATCCATGGCCTCGTTCAAAAGGACCTCTACAGCCACCAAGCTCAAAAACACGCCAAGGTAAAAAAAAGCCCGCTTCCACCTTCTTTTGCATAGAAAATACACCACAGGCGGTGCTAAGCAAAAGAATGCAAAATGAACCGAAAGAACACGAAGCCCGAAGAACCCGCTAGGTTCACAATGTGTGAGTGGCTGACGGCATCTCCGTGAAAAGTCTAACTCTTCTGGATATGCCCATAATACGACGACAATATAGACGCAGACAGGAAAAACAACCAAGAAGTTGGCAAACAGCCAACCTGTTGCCTTCCGAAACACAGAAAAATATGCATTGTTGCCCACCATCCGGAAGATATAGGGACAGCCTGTGCGGCCCTTAAAAATTGATGGATTGCGAGATCAGCTACGCCACTCCCTCACCTAGACTACGACCAACCATACGCCGCAAAAGAAAAGCCCTGCCCATGAAGGCAGGGCATGTCCATCACGGGCGCGGCGCGTCAGGGGGGCGGCGCACAAAGAAGCTGGCGCCAATCAGCACCAGCGACACGAGGCCACCCATCAAAAATCCCGCCTGCACCCCCGCCGCGGTGGCCTCCACCGGTGGCACGCCGGTCCCCAAGAGCGCGCCTGCGCGCACCGACATCACCGACACATAGAGCGCAATGCCCGCCGCCCCGGCCACCTGCTGGACCGTGCCCATCACCGCCGAGCCATAAGGGTAGAGGTGGGGCGGCAGGGAGCCCAGCGCCGAGGTGAAGAGCGGGGTGAAGAGGAGGGCCAGGCCCACGCTCAGCACCATATGGCCCGCGAGCACCTGCCACACCCCGCTGCCGGCCCCCAAGAGGGCCATCGAGCCCAAGCCAAGGCACACCAGCACCGCTCCCGGGATCACCAGGCGGCGCGCGCCGATGCGATCGAATGTCTGTCCCACCCAGGGCGCCAGCAGCCCCATCACCAACCCGCCCGGCAACAGCAACATCCCGGCCTGCAACGGCTCGAGCCCCAATACCTTTTGCAGCAGGATGGGCAGCAGGATGATCATGCCAAACAGCGCCATCATGCACAGCCCCATCATCACCACCGAGACCGCAAACACCCGCACCCCGAAGGTGCGCAGGTCCAGCAGCGCCCGGCCCTGGGGAGCAAGGCGCACCTGGCGCGCGACAAACACCGCCAAGGCCACCAGCCCCACGCCCAAGGCCCAGAGCGCCGGCCCCAGCCCGCCATGCCCTTCCCCGAGCGCCGACAGGCCATAGACCACGCCCCCGAAGGCCAGGGCAGAGAGGGGGATGGAGGGCACATCGAGGGGCACCTTGCGGGGGACGTTGACGTTTTGGAGCCGCAGCATGCCCAGCGCCAAGGCGCCCAGGCCAATCGGCAACACCAGCCAAAACATCCAGCGCCACTCCAGGAAGTGCAAGATAATGCCCGAAATCGTCGGCCCAATCGCCGGCGCCACCGAGATCACGATGGAAATGTTGCCCATTGTGCGCCCTCGGCTGGATGCCGGCACCAGCGACATCACCGTGGTCATCAACAGTGGCATCATGATGGCCGTGCCGCAGGCCTGCACGACCCGCCCCACGATGAGCATCCCAAGCCCCGGCGCGAGGGCACACAGGAGGGTGCCGGCGCTGAACAGGCCCATCGCGGCCATAAACACCGTGCGCGTGGCCAGCCGCTGGATCAAGAAGCCGGTGATGGGGATGACCACGGCCATCGTGAGCAAAAAGGCGGTGGTGAGCCACTGGGCAGCAGAGGCCGTGACCTCCAACTCGTCCATCAGCTTGGGCAACGCGATGCCCATGATGGTCTCGTTGAGGATGACGGTAAACGCTGAGACCAACAGCAGCGCGATCACCAGTCGGCGATCGCCATTCGACATCGCCACGGGCGCACCCGGCAAAAGGGCAGAAGAATCAGGTGCCATAGCCGCACCCATGCACGAAAAAAAGCGGGCCCGATGCCCGCCCGCGTGGCCCAAGGGCCACCCACATTTGGCTTGTCATAGAAAAATCCGTTCAATAGGGCCTTGGGATATAATCCATCGCACAAAAAACATCAACCCGGCATGCTGCCACGCACCCATGCCCCGGCCAAAACCTGCCGGTGGGAGGCGCCGCCCGTTAGCGCGCCAACCAGCGCGCGGCGGCCGAGGCCAGCGTGTCTTGCGGGGCCACCGGGATCTCTTCCCCTTCCGGGGCCTCCAAGGCCTGGGCCAGGGCAAAGGCCGCCATATCGAGCGGCAAGCCACCATTCGCCCACAGCAGCCCCAAGGGTTGATCAGGGTGCATGCCGGGGCGGATCACCCCACAAGAGCGCAGGAAGGTCCATGCGCTGCGGGCGGTATTGTCCGCCTCTTCGGCACGCAGGCGCGCCACCATCGCGTCCATCATCGTGTCCATCATCCCATCTCCTCCCGGCCCTTGATGGCCTCCCGCTTGCGCCGCTGCTCGCCGATCTCCGCGTTGACCTGCATCCCGCGGGCCTTGTGCAAGGTGGGATCTTTTTCGCTCGCCACGTAGAGCGCCACAAACGCATCCCGCGGCTGCCAGGAATTGAGATCCTTCGCCTTCACCATGCCCCGGTAGCGCTTGTAGTCCTGTTTTTCTTCCGGGGTCAAGGATTCGTCGCGCGCCAGTTTCTTGCCATAGGCCATCTCCTTGGCCATTATCCGGAAGGCCATCCGATTGGCCCGGCCATAGGCGTCGTCTTGACCAAACGCCTCCTGGCTCCCCCACGGCGCAATGCCGCCCAAGGGGGAGAGCAGGTTGGTGCTCTTGTAAGACAATTTCTGCAAGATGCTGACACACTTCTCCTGGGGCTCCATCTCGCCCGGCGCCACCTTCCCGTTGGCCCGCGAGGCGCGGCTGCCCGCGTGGTAGGGGGTCACCCAGTCAAAGCCTGGGGTGTTGTTGAGGTGGTAGACATCGCCGTTGCTCAACTCCCCGCTGATGAGCGAATCACGCACCCCTTCCATCTTCTTGATCACCTGCCCCAAGGTGAGGGGCGAATCCTTGAACACCTTCTGCTTGGCGTCAAAGCCCTGCTCGAGCAGCTCCTTGCCAATCGTGGGCCAGCCTTCCTTGTGGAGCATGCGCGCGGCGCGCCCCACCCAGAAGGCCTCATCGCTGACATAGGAGGGCTTTTGCTGGCGGCTGGCGCGCCGCGCCTCCTTGGTGTCTTGCCCGATCCGGTCCGCCGCCTCGGGGGTGATGCGCAGCGCCAGGCCCTGCCCGTGATCGGTGGGCTCCATCGCCACCGCCATGGTCACCCGCCGGCCCTCATGGGCGGCCATCTTGTCGTCCAGGGCCGGATCCACGCGCAGCGGCAGCGCCAGGGACTCGCTGCTGACATTCAGGGTGGCATAGGGCATGGCGTTGCGGGCCACGCGGGTGGGGCGGAATTGCAGCGATTCGACCTTCTCCACCATATAGCGCGCCCCTTCGGACATCGCCTCGTCGCCCTGGGGGTGGAACAGGACCGGCTTGCCGGGCTCCTGGTAGAGCACCCACTGTTGGCTGTCCGCGTCGCGCCCCAGCACACCCTCCATTTTGCGCACCACGCCCGGCGCCGGGGGCGCCCAGGACGGAATGGTGCCCTGCGCCAGCGACTCGCGCCACCAGGCCTGCGCCTGCGCGCGCCATACCGGCTCTTCTTTGCGCGGTACCGCCCGCGCCTGGGAGGCCCCGCGCACGTGATCGCGCGGGGCGTCTTCAAAGACCGATTCGCGCAAAAACTGCGCGCCCACGTCCAACGATTCCAGCCCCGGGAACTGCCCGCCCTTGTCCGAGGTCTTCGTGGCCAGCATCCCATGGCGGGCCACCGCCTGGCGCACGCAGCCCTGGTAGAGCTTGGGATCCCAGTTGTGGGCGAACACAAAGCCCGGCGTGGTCTCAAGGAGCGTTGCCTCTTCCTGTGACAGCCGCCCATGGGCATAGGCTTCGGTGGCCGAACGTGCCCAGAGCGCGATCTGGTTGTGCTCAGGCGGGGTTTTCTTGGCGCGCGAGGGCGCTATGGAGGTGCGATCGTAGGCATTGATGCCGGCCTTTTCGACATAGGCCAGGTAGCGGCCCATCATGTGGTGGGTGTGGCCAATCGAGTCGCTTCCCGCCACCTGGCGGGCGATGTGGTCCAAGATTCCGGCCGTGGCCGGATCCTCCGGGTTGACGCCAAACAGCGCGCCGATGCTGGCGGCCGTTTTCTTCTGCCCTTCGGGGCGGGTGGGGTTCGTCTGGGCGCCCTCCCGGGCGTCCTCCATCTGGGCCGTCTGGAACAAGGACAGCGCGCCCGCATCAAGGCGCACGAAGCCCGACACAAAATTGGCCGCCAGTTCCCCATCCACCACCGCGCCGCCCTGGCGGGAATCGACGATGACCGGGACCAGCACGTTGCTCTTCTTGGGCGGCAGGTTCCAATGCTCCGGGTGCAGGCGCGTGGTGCGCCCCAGCGCCTGGGTCAGCAGGATGTGGCTTTCCGCCGGGCGGGCGATGATGAGGCTGTTGAGGGCCGGCATGTCCGTGCCCTCCCGCAGCATATCCACCACCGCCACCAAGCTCTCTTGCCCCTTGGTGCGGCCCCATTCGAGCACCTCGCCCACATCGGTGGCGCTCTTGCCATGCACCGAAGCCACGCGCACGGAATCATCCAGCATCGCCCCGCCCACGCGCGCCACGGTATCCGCATGCGCCCCGCCCCCGCCCGGGGGGCAGAGCACCAGCACACTGGCCTGGCCATTGTCCGCCCGCGCCCGCTCCACGGTGGCGGGCACCATCAGCGTGGCCGCAAAGGCGCGCCGGCGGGCCTTGAACGCCCCTTCGGATTCCCCGTCTCGGGGCCCGGCGCCGGCTTCTGTCATGGCGCGCTCGATCTCGCTGGCCTCGATGGGC
>Ga0194112_10003938_pt1 | contig 20529 bp, 16 predicted proteins | sample TA2MahC400mmetaG_FD_146191 | JGI IMG/M metagenome (GOLD analysis project Ga0194112, IMG submission 146191) | Freshwater microbial communities from Lake Tanganyika, Tanzania - TA2015016 Mahale Deep Cast 400m | ecosystem: Environmental > Aquatic > Freshwater > Lake | place: Tanzania: Lake... | reverse complement strand
GCCGGCCAGGAACGACTCGTACGTGGACAGCGCCCACAGAAGCTCCTTGTGCGCCTCGGGTTCTCCCGCATGCGCCTCCAGCCAGGCGATGGCCTCGGTCAGCAGCCTCTCATCGGCCTCTCGGTCGCGCTTCCGCCGACCCGAGTGCCGCTCGAACACCAGCCGTCGCGCCTTTGCCGCGAGCAGCGAGTCGGCGTGAGTCGCAACGAACGCCTCCAGCCGCTTCAGGCCCTCCTTAGGCCGGTTCAGCTTGAACTCGCAGTCCGCCGCCCTATACTCGGCCTCGCTCGCCCGCGCGTCGCCCGGGAACGCCTGCACGAGCTTCGCGTACAGGTCCCGCGCAGTCGCGAAGGACTTCTCCGCATACGCCCGCTCCGCGGCGGTGTAGAGCTGATCGGCCGAGTCAAGCTGCGCAACGACCGGGGAGGTGAGGAAGACAACGACGAGGACGACCTGCCACGCACGCGCAACCATGCCCGCGGCCCCCTTCGCAGGTATCTTCCTCCTTTGACTCCTGCGGAGGCCTGCCGGTTTCGCCGCCTACCACGGCCCCTTCTCGGGGCGGTACTTCCGCGTGACCTCGTTCTCGGCGGGGATGATCCCGTACAGCTCCGGCCGGCGGTGCGCCAGCATCATCTCTCGCCAACCGGGCTTCTGCTCGGGGATGTCCTCGGTGTAGTAGCTGGGGATGTCCGTCTCGCCGCGTGTGGGTTGCTGCGCCTTGCGGCCCTCGTAGTACACGCGCCGGTCGTCGAGGTCGATGTCTACGTGGATGATCCCCTCCTGCTGGAAGACGCTGGAGGCCATCACCTGCCCGTAGGGATCGATGATGAGCGACCGCAGGCCCGGGTCCGACGAGTTCCAGTGCGCGCAGGCCAGCCACACGCCGTTGTCCAGCGCCCGCGCGCGGAGGAGCGCCTCGTTCGACCGCCCGTCCGCGCCCCACATCTGGCTGGGATCCAGGATGATCTCCGCGCCCTTCAGCATCAGCGTGCGGTCGATCATCAGCGTGTACAAGTCCCCGCATTCGTGCGTGCCGATCCGCGCGAAGTCGGTGTCGAAGACCTTGATCTCCGGGAAGCCCTTCGTCCAGTAGATCGACTGCCGGAAGATGACCTCGCCCTTCCGATCCCACACGTACACGATGCTCAGGCTGTTCTCGTCCCGCAGGCCGCCGATGGCGATGTACGCCTTCTTGTTCCGCGCGCGCTCGGCGATCGCTTCGAGGGCGGCCTTCCCGACCTCATCGTCGACCTTCGCGCTGTTCTCCGAGATCAGCACCAGGTCCGGCTGCATCGCCGCCGCCTTGTCCAGCAGCTCCAGCATCTTGTCCGGCCGCTTGCCCGTCTGCCACATGTTGTGGTCCCACAGATACAGCACCGCAATCCGCGCGCGCCGCTTGGCGTATGCGGGCCGCTCCGGGGGCTGCCATGGTTCAGAAACCGGGCGGAACGCCGTCCGATCCCCCATGCAGTTCACGAAGAACTTGCCCTCGTTCTGCACCCACGGGTCGTAGGGGTCCTGTTTGCGCTTGTCCAGGTCCACCGTTGCCGCCGCCACCCCATCCGCGTAGCCCGTATCCGCAATCGGCACGCCCACGCGGTTCAGGACCATGCTCCTCCCCCACGCCGCGCCCTGCATCCCCATCGCATAGCGGTTCGTGATGTAGCAGCGCGGGTCGGCGTACATCGCGCCCACGAAGTGCGCATGGCTGTCGAACGCCCTCGCCGAGAGCAGCACCTCATGCCCGCTGTAGTCACGGAAGCGCTCCGGGAAGTCGTGCCAGATCAGCACCTCCGCGCCCTTCATCCGCAGCACTTCGTAGACCTCGGGGAAGTAGAGGTCCGTCGTGATCGACGCCCCGATCACCCCGAAGTCCGTCTCGAACACCGGCAGCTCATTACCCAGCGCCATCGCGTCATCCGGGAAGGCATGCGTCTTCCGGTACGTGAAGGCAACGTTGCCCCCTCGGTCGAGCAGCACCGCCGTCGCGTAGGTCTTGCTTCCTTCCTCCTCCGGCAGAGCCAACGCAACGTACGTCCCGTGCTTCCGGGTGATCGAGCCGAACCGCCTCACCGCTTCAAAGCCCAGGAAGGGCACGTAGGGCAGCACCACCAGATCGCGCTTCGCCCCTTCGCAGGCGTTCGTGAGGGCGTCGGCAACGTAGTTCCCCGTGCGATGCCTGTCGCCATCGAGCAGGCAGACGGATGCGAGGTTGACGATGCGCGCAGGCATGACGGACCTCCCAACCGGGGGTGTGAGGAGCAGTTCGTCAGACCCAAGGGGAGTGCCTTCGGCCTGACTCCGGAACCGTGTCTGCCCGGCGTCGTTCTGCCCTAGTGAGGAGCCACGCCTCGGGGGTGGTGCTTGTGAGATGGTCCGCGCTGCTGCTTCCCCTCATCGTGCTTGGGTGCAGGCCGCAACAGGGCGTCAGTCGCCTCGACCTCAAGCCTGTACCTGGAAGACAGCCTCGGACGCACTCCTCGGACTTCGTCACGTACGTGGAGGGCCCGCGCGTGGTGCGCTACGATCTGGATAAGGGACGCCGCCAAGTGCTTGCCGAGAGCTCAGATCTCAGCTTGCACCTTCGACCGCTCCCGGCCCGCGAGTTGAGGTTCGACCGCCCGCCCATCAGGACCGAGCGTGCGCTCACCAAGGCCGTACCCTTCGAGCCCGTCTATGTTGACGCGCACACAGGCGAGAAGGTGGAACCCGATCCGGCGCTGGGTCTGGGCGATGGGCGCACCGCGCTCATCGACATCGCCGAAGGGCGGGCGCTCATTGCGCGGCGGCAACTGGAGCACGAGGTTGAACCGCGCACCGCGGCCCTGGTCCTGTGGGACGCGGCGGGCCCCCACGACCTGGGCGAGGTTCTCTTGCAGAGCGTGGTGAACACGAACATCGTGAGGTACTTCGCGCTGAGCCCCGACCGCGACCGGCTGCTGTGGACCGGACCCAACGGCTCGTTCCTCGCGGACCTACGCACGGGCGAAGTCCACACGCGGACCCACAGGTGCGTGGTCGACACCCGCGCTGGCCCCAGTCCGAAGCTGCGCACGTTCCGCTGGCTCCCTGATGGCTCCGGCCTTGTCGAGCAGTGGTTGGCGGATGGCAAGCCGCGCTGGGAGCTGTTCGGACCGGATGGGGGGGACCCGGTCGCAGAGGGCGAGGGCAGGATCCGTCAGATCTCTCCCGACTCGAGCTACTGGGCAGTGGAGAGCCGTCCGCGCCAGCGTGGCCACTATCTCAAGCCAAGCGAGGCCCCGTGCCTCGTGCAAGCCGTGCCCGGCCACTCGCCTGCGCGGGACGCGCCGGTCGTGACAGAGGAGTGGGTCATTCACGGGCAGACGGTCGAGTTCTGCACCGGCCGACTCACAGGCCCGGAGACTGTCACGACCTTCCGAGTCACCCCGACGGGCTTTGAGATGCTCCCCCAGCTCGACCTCCGCGACACCGCGCGCATCTGGAACGTACTGGCCGTCTGCGAGCGCGTGCCGGGCCGCTGGCAGGTGAAGCTCACGGACCTCAAGACTGGACGCGGGACAGTCGTCCTCAAGGACCTGACGCTCCGCCCATACGCTCGCCCGGCCGGCCAGCGCCACTTCATCGCAACCGCCATGCGACAGGACACGCAGGCGCTGATGTGCGACCTGTACGTCGGTGGCGTCGGCCGTCGGCCGTGGAGGCTCCTCGCGGGGCGCGTCTGGGCCCCGCCGGTTGTGCCTCCGACACCCGGGGAGGACTGGTGGTAGAGGCCCGGGCCGCGACCTACGGCCCGTAGCTCCACAGATGCGAGCCCGACGCGAAGTACAGCCGCCCTCCGAGCACCGCAACGCCCGCGCTGATCCCGGCCGGCGCGTCGGCGAGCTTCTCGACCGCGAAGGTCTTCGGCTCGATGCGGATGATGGACTTGCTCAGGATGCCCAGCACGCGTCCGTCCTCACCGTTGACGAACACCTGCCTCGGCAGGCCGCCGTACTCCGCGAGGCTCGCGCGGTGGACGATCTCCCGCTTCGCGGGATCGAAGACGAAGAACTCCAAGTTGCTCGCGATGCCGTACACGAGCCCGTCCGGATCGACCGCCAGGCTGCAGACCTCCGCCGCTCCCGGCACGGGCACCGTCTGCCAGATCACCTTCCTCGTCGCCCAGTCCATGATGTACAGCACACCCTCCGTCGCCGTCGCGTGGCCGCCCCCGGGGGTCTGGATGCTCGTGCCGCCGACGAGGTCGCCGTTCGGCAGCGCCGCGAGCGCGATCGTGCTCTGATCGGGGATCACGTCGGTGTGCTTCAGGAGCTGCGTGTCGCCGGTCTCGACATCGTGGATCGCGAGGCCCCCTCCGCGCAGCCCGTAGCCCATGAACCCCGCCATGATCACATGCCTGCCGTCCGGGTGTGCGAGGCACCAGCGGGGCCTGTGCACGTCCTCGTTGAACTGCGCCATGAGCTTCGGGTTCGGGTCGTCGCCCGTCTCACCGTTCCACGGCTTGCTCGGGTCATACCGGTACAGGTAGCCGCCCGAGTATGCCGCGCCAAACAGATACCCCCCCTGCGTCGCCATCGCGCAGAAGTTGCCCCCACCCACGCGCGGAATGCCGCCCCAGTCGGTGAGCTTCCCCGTCGGGGGGTCGCAGACGAACAAGTGCATCGGGTGTGCGGACGATCCGTAGACCAGCCCCTCCGGCCCCGCGGTCAGCGAGGTGATCATCGCGCCCTCGGACTCGTAGTCGAAGGTGAGCCGCTTCACCTCGCCTCTCTTCGGGTCCTCGATCTCCAGGTACCGCTCCGGCAGGTTGTACGCCTTCAGCCTGCGACCGTCGGGGAACGTACCCGTAGTCTGGCCCCAGCCGATGGCCCCGGTCGCCTGCGCGGGCCCGCGCTGATCTGCTGGGGTCTCCTCCGCCCTGCCCTCGAACATGCGGAACCACTTGCCCCCACACTGGCCGTACGCCTTGCCGTCCTGCCCGAGGTACACGGACCCCGACCCCAGCGCGCGGTCCGCCTCGGCCACCAGCTGCCGAACCTCGCCCGTCTGCGGGTTGCATGCCACGAGGTTCTGGCGTGCCGTGCCGATCCCCGCATACAGCCAACCCGCCGAGTCGGCGACGAGCGACATCACGTAGTGCTCGGCCGGATCGAGCTGAGCGACATCCTTCATCGCCTTCGTCTCAGGGTCGAACGAAACGAGCCGGCAGTTCGGGTAGCCCCCTGCGTAGATGAGCCCGCCCGGTCCGTCGCACATTGCCGAGCCGCAGTAGCACTCCTCGCTCGCCGCGGGCGTGCCCGAGAAGAGCCACTGTCGCTTGCCCGGCTCGAACTCAAGCAGCACCTTCCCGGCGAACGTGTAGAACCTCCCGTTGGCGCTCATCAGCGATGCGAACGGCGGCGAGTTCGGCACGCCCTCGGGGAAGTGGACCTGCGTGGTCTCGCCGCTATCGGCATCCGTCACGAGCACCCACCCGCGCGGGCTCATATCGAGCGAGCAGCAGATCGCGACCGCGCGCCCATCAGCCTCCACGCACACCACGCCCCGGCTCTCCGCCGCCGGCGCGCCCACACCGTGATCGATGAACCCCTCCTGCGCCCATGCCGTCATCACCATGGCTCCCATCAGTGCAGTAACCATCGTCTTCTCCTCCCTCCGTGCCCACTCACAGGCCATTCCTCGCCTTCCCGCCGTCGGCCTTTGAGGCCGCTGGCGGGTTCCGGCAGGGGGCGACGCTCCGGATGACGAAGCCCCGGCGCAGTGACCGCGTTCCCGCACCACGGAGGGCATCCATGCTCTGCCGCACGCTCGGCCGTACAGACCTCGAGGTTGGCGTCGTCAGCCTCGGCTGCGAACACCTGATCGACAAGCCGAAGGGCCACGCCGTCTCGGTGATCCGCGCCGCGATGGACGCCGGGGTCAACTACCTCGACGTCTTCTGGGCCCAACCCGGGATTCGCGATGAGTACGGGGAAGCCATCGCCGGGAGGCGCGAGGAGGTGCTGGTCGCGGGGCACCTGGGCGCTTCCTGCCAGGACGGCCAGTATGCCCGCACCCGCGACCTCGCGCTCAGCGAGGAATACGTCCACGATCTGCTGAAGCGCCTGCGTACCGACTACCTCGACGTGCTCTTCCTGCACAACTGCGACGAGCCCGACGACTACGAGGTTGTGATGTCGCAGCACTACCCCCTCGCCGACCGCTTCCGCCAGGAAGGCAAGGCGCGCTTCATCGGCTTCAGCGGACACAACCCGCCCATCGCGCTCCGGGCGGTGACAAGCGGCCTCGTTGACCTCATCATGATCCAGATTCACATGTTGGAGCACAGCCGCGAGGGTCGCCAGGAGCTGCTCGACGCTTGCGTGGAGCGCAACATCGGGCTCATCGCCATGAAGCCGTACGCAGGCGGCAGGCTCCTGCGCGAGCACGCGTTCGAGGCCGTCACGCCCATCTCCTGCCTCGCCTATGCCCTCGCGCAACGGGGCGTCACCACGGTCCTCCCCGGCCCGCAGGACCACGCCGAACTCCGCGATGCCCTTAGCTACGTCGATGCGACCGACGCACAGCGCGACTTCTCGCAGGCCTTGCAGGACCTCGGCACCGTCGAGTCCGCCTCCTGCGTCTACTGCAATCACTGCCTCCCCTGCCCCGTCAGCATCGACATCGCCGCCGTCACCCGCCTCCTCGACATGGCGCAACGCGGCGCGCGTGAGATGGCGCGCGAAGCGTATGCGCGGCTGACGGTCAAGGCCTCCGAATGCGTGGAGTGCGGCGACTGCGCGGAACGGTGTCCGTGGGACGTCGATGCGCCCGCGGCGATAGCCGAGGCGGCGGAGGTGCTGGAGTAGGGCGCGTTCCGCCGCTCACGGCGGAGGGCTGATGCCGGTCGTGCCTGTGCGGATGCACTCGATGAGGAAGTCGAGAGCAGCTTCGAGGCGTCGGAAGGAGCGGCATCGCCGGGCCAGAGCGGGGTCGAGACGGGAGGTCATCGAGGGCTGGTGGGCGACTTCCCTGTAAGCCCGGTCGGGGCGCATTCGGCTGTCCAGCCACGCCTTCGACGACACCGCCTCCGGGTCGCCCTCATAGGGCGCCGCACCGGGCAGCGTAGTCGGCAGGCTTGCGATCAGCCAGCTCTCATACATCCGGTTGGCTATGACGACGGCCACCGGGTGCTTGCACCCGGCCTCCGTCGTGCGCCGCGAGTACTCCCTGGCCATCGCGGCAGGGCAGCCGCCTTCTCCGTCTTGGAGCACGAGGATCGCCCCACACCCCGGCCGCCAGTGGGTGAGTTCCAGGAAGTGCTCCAGGCGCTTGGTCAGGCCGCCGAAGCCGTGGGCGTTGACGGGCTTAGCGACGCCGATGTCGAGCGCATCCCGATCCCCCAGCAGCCTGCGCAGCAGCACAGGGACCGCCGCTACCTCGCCCTGGCCCTCCACGACAGGAATGATCGCGGGCACAGGCGCCTCACTCCCCAGCGGGCTCCATGTGGAGCCCCTCGATGCGCACCAACTCCCCGGGCGAGAAGAGCTTCTCGTGCACGACCTGCTTCTGCCAGTCCGCGACCGGGCCGATCTTGGTGCCCTCCTCCGTCATCTCCACGACCCGCAGCACGCCTACGTCGAACAGCGACATCAGGTCGGGACTGTGCGTAGTGACGATGACCTGCGTCCGCTTGGATGCCGCCTCCTCGATGCAGTCACGCAGCAGCGCCAGCATCCCCGGGTGGATCGTGAGTTCGGGCTCCTCAAGCACGATCAGGCCTGGAGGCGGGTCCTGGTACAGTGCGGTGAGCACGCCGAGCATCCGCAGCGTGCCATCCGACTCCTGGGACGCATCGAACCAGTGCCGGCACCCGTCCCCGCCGTTGTGGAGGAAGCGCAAGATCAGGTATCCGCCGACCCTCGCTACCCGGACGTCGCTGATGTACGGCACCAGAACCCTGATCGCCTCGACGATCTCGGGCAGGAACCCCGAGCGGCCACGGGCGATGTCCGCCAGGACAGAGGCCAGGTTCTCCCCGCGCCGGTCCAGTGGGCGCTCTGCCCCGGCCTTCTGGGGCTCGCGCAGCAGGTCGGGGGCGACGTTGTAGAAGCCGAAAGTGGCCAGGTGCTCCACCAGTCGCTGGGCCCACGGTATGGGGGCGAGGGGAGCGAGCAGGGCGGTGCTCAACGTCTCCGGACCGCCCCAGAAGACCTCACTGTGAGCGATGATCTGGCCGTCCCTGGTCGCGAAGTGCTGAGGGTCACCCAGATCGCCGGCAGCCACCAGCGACAGATCCTCGCTCCTGACCCTGTAGCCTCCGTTGTGTGAACTCGCGATCTCGCAGCCATATTCACCCTCGAGGTCCACCTCGACGTGAAGCTGCATGGGGATCCCGTCGAAGCTGAGCCGGAGCGCAACATCACGGGACCTCCCCCGTGCCCGCCTCTTGACCTCCGCCATGCCGTGCCGACTGGCGATCGCTGCATCGAGGCCGTGCGCAAACGCATCCCTGAGGAAGCGCAGAACATCGACGAAGTTGCTCTTACCTGAGCCGTTCGGGCCGACGAGAACGGTCAGGGGGCCGAGTTCGACCTCCACGTCGCCGAGGCTACGGTAGTTGCGTGCGTGGACCTTGGTGATCATGCCAGTCCGCCCTCATCCGCGTGGTGCGGCCATTATACCCAGCATAGGCCAGTACGCTCAAGTCTGCCAGAGTCCTCGCTGCGCCTACTCCTCCGTCAGCCTGTCCTCCACCCTCAGCCCCCCCGTCACGCCGTCCAGCTTCTCCTCCTCCACGTCGAACACCGGGCCCTTCGGCGGTAGAGGTTCGCAGAGGAAGTGCTCGGGGAGGCGGTCGTGCTCTTTGCTGAAGCCGGCGCGGCGGTTGAAGTCGATCTCCAGCTGGATCATGTCGTGGGCGAGTTCGAGGAGGCGGCGGAAGGTCCACTCCTCGTCGGTGAAGGCTGAGAGGATCTTCGCCCAGGTCTGCACGGGGCCGACGGCCGGGCCGGTGAACATGCAGACGCCGAGCGCATCGAGCGCGCCGGTGAGGATCTGCAGGTCGTAGCTCACGAGGTCCTTATCCTGCTTATCCATCGTGGCGAGTTCGAGTTCGCCGATGCCCGGGCGGTTGGGAATCGCGGCGCCGGCGGTGTGGTCGGCGCCCATGGGGCTGGTTGCGTAGGTGACGCCCATCCCCTTCAGGCCGCGCGGATCATAGGCAGCCATGCCCTGGCCCTTCACGGTGGGGGCACGCCGCACGCCGTAGGCCTTGGCCGCGACCGCGGCGCCCGCGCCGATGATTCTGCCCAGCGGCGTTCCCTCGCTCAACTCCTCCAGCAGCCGCAGCGCACCCTTCCCGTCGCCAAACTCAAGCACGCCGGCCTCCATCAGCACGCCGATCGTGTTCCCCACCTCGATGGTATCGAGCCCCACGTCGTCACACATGCGCTCCAGCCTCGCGAGGTCATCGAGGTTCCCGATCCCCAGGTTCGAGCCGAGCAGCACGATGGACTCGAACTCGATGTCATCGACGACGGTCCCGTCCTCGCATACGTAGCGGTTCGCACACTGGATCGGGCAGCCGGGCATGCAGGGGCGTCCGTGCGCGCCGCCGCGGGCGTCGATCAGCTCCCGCAGCTTCTCACCGCTGATCTCCTCGGCATGCTCGAAACTCCCCGCGCTGAAGTTCCGCGTCGCGAGGCCCCCCAGCTCGTTGATGATGTTCACGAGGTTCGCGGTGCCATACTCCCGCAGGATCCTCCGCGCCTCGCGGACCTCCTTGGCGAAGTCCGCGCACAGGCGGCCGAACTGCGCCTCATCCGCCGGCGGCGTGCCCTTGCCCGGCGTCGGCTCGACGATGATCGCCTTCAGACGCTTCGAGCCCATCACCGCGCCCGTGCCGCCCCGGCCGCAGTGTCTCGACGGCGGCCCCTCGATGCTGGTGAGCGCGATGCTCGCCGCACTCATTCGCTGCTCGCCCGCGCGGCCGATGCACAGGACGGTGGCCTTCTCCCCGAAGTCCCTGCGGATCGCGCTGACGGTATCGTAGGTGTTCAGGCCCACATACGCCTGCCCCGACCGAACGCTGACGCCGTCCTCATCCACATGCAGGACCTTCCACTCATCTCCCTCCGGCAGGCCCTCCAGCACAATCGCGCGGATCCCGTGCCGTGCGAGATACGTGCCTACATCCCCGCCGGTGTTCGACTCCTTGATGCCTCCGGTCAGGGGGCTCTTGCAGCCGACCGAGATGCGGCCCGAGCACGGCGCGTTCGCATGGCCTGCGAACACGCCGTTCGCGATCACGAGCTTATTGCCCGCCCCGAGGGGGTGACACAGCGGCGGCACTTCGTCGGCCACGATGGTCGAGGTCAGCAGCCGCCCGCCGTAGTGCCCTCGTTCTGCCTCCAGCATCTCCTCCCGGACCCCCCAGTCCCTCGTGTCTACCCGTATGATCTTCATGCCTTGCCTCGCCGTCTTCGCCGTTCTTCAGGTCTTCAGAGCTTCCCGCTTTCGTTCCGTCGCCTTCACTCGCCGGGCCTCACCACGACCTTGATCCTCTCCGCCGACCCCATGACCTCCAGCGCCCGCGGCATCTCGCTGAGCGGCACCTCGTGGGTGACGATGACGCTCGGGTCGACGAGCCCCTTGCGCTGCAGGTCGAGGGAGCGCGTCATCACCTTGGGGTTCACCGAGAAGGACGCGTCAACCCGCGTCTCCTGGAAGTGCACACGTGCGGGCGAGACGGGGATCGTGCCCGGCACGATGACCCCGAACATGTTCACCCGCGTGCCGCGGCGACACAGGTCCATCTGGAGCTCCGCCGCCGGCAGTGTACCTGCTGCCTCGAACACGATGTCGGGGCCCTCCGGGAGGATGTCATAGGCCGCCTGCTTCGCGTCGGTCGTCGTCGAATTGATGACATGGGTCGCGCCGATCTTGCGCGCGTAGTCCAGCTTGAAGTCCTCGATGTCGATGCAGATCAGCGTGCCCGCGCCGGTGGCGTGCGCGATAGAGCCCACGAGCAGCCCCATCCCGCCGCAACCGATGATGACGAGGTCCTCGCCCACGCGCATCTGCGTGTACTCGATCAGGCCCTTGTAGGAGCCGGCGAGCGGTTCGGTCAGCGCCGCGGCGGGGAAGGAGACGTTCGGCGGCTTCGGGTAGATCACGCTCGCGGGAGCGCGCACGTACTCCGCGAACCCGCCGTTCAGCACGCGCTCGAAGCCCTCACCGCCGATCACGAACCCGTCACTGCAGTAGTGCTGCAGCCCTGTCCGGCACCACCGACAGAGCCCGCAGAACCCCGCCGGCGACACGACGACCTCGTCTTCTTCCGTGCAGCTCGTCACCCCTGGGCCGACCTCGTCGATGACGCCGCTGATCTCGTGTCCGACGATCAGTCCGGGCGTCCAGTTCGTGCGGCCGCCCGTGTAGGCCAGGTAGTCGGTCTGGCAGATCCCGCATGCCTTGACGCGCACGATGACCTCGCCCGGCCCGGCCTGCGGCTTGGGTACCTCACGCAGCGGCATCTTCCCGACGGCTTCCAGAACGGCGGCAAGCACGGCGTCACCTTCCTCCGAGTTGCGTTGGCCAATCCCTTGCGTGCTTCACTGCGTCCAGCGCCACTTCCTCCCGACGGCCGCGCAAGGAGGATGGGCGCCCGGCCGTTTCGAATAGCAGGACGCACTTGCGCGGTCGCCCGCTCTGCGTGCCGGAGGAGGTGCAGGTGCGATGCGGTGCGCTCACTGCGGTCACGAGACACCCGCCGATTCGGCCTTCTGCACCCGCTGCGGCAGTCCCCTCGCCTCGCGGCCGCCTACGCGCTCGCGCTCGCTGACTGTGCGACAAGCGCAGTTGGCCGTGATCATCGTCCTCGCCTTGGTGCTGGTCCTGTTTGCGGTGCTGCACTGCGAGTCGCCCCGCACCACGGAGGCGCCGTGGGTCGCGGAGCCCCTTGGGCCGCCCGCCCCCGGGGGCCAGCCTCGGGAGTCATCGACTTCCGAGAGCCAGGCCCATGCAGAAGCGCACCCCCTCGCCTCGCCGCTCCTCAGCGCCGAGTCGTATGCCGTGCACAGGCCTGCTGGATGGCAACTCGTGGGAACGACGTCGGCGCGGAACACGCGCGGCTTCACCGCCAAGCGCCGACCGTCCGGCGACGACACGCTGGTGCTGACGGTCGTTGTCCACGAACTCCCGCCGGGCACGACGCTGGCGGACTTCTCCTGGGAGTGCCTGGACGCCGCCTTGTCCGCCGGCGCCCGACCTGTGGAGGATAGCTCTGACTTCACTCTCAAGCACAGACCTGCCCGGCGAGTGGTGGTGAAGGTGCAGAAGGGAGAGGCGGCTATCTGCTTCTTCCTGCACGAGAGCGTCGGTTTTGAGGTCTCCATGGAGGCTCCCACGGGGCGCTTGGCCGCACATCAGTCTGAGTTTGACAAGGCACTAGACGCGGTTGAGCTGCTCGACGACCCGTGGGTGCTGGATGGCGAGACCCTCGCGGCCCAGACTTTTGGCACCGACACGTATACGGTCCTCAAGCCCGCGGGGTGGCGTTACGATCGAGGTGCGGAGGCCAAGGCGGGCGCACAGCCACTGAAGAGCCTTGGTGGCGCGTTGGCAGGGATCCCCCTTCGAGTGGTGGACAACAGGAGAAGGCAGTTCTGGGCCTTCAAGGCGTTGCCGGATGGCGGAGCGCTGAGGCTCTACATCGGTGCCGCGGACCTGTGCAGCGACTACGCGTTGGCGGCATTCACTGACGAGCGTCTCGACTCGATCCACGGGATGCGCCGCGAGGCAGACGCGACGAACCTCACGCTCGCGGGCGAACCAGCGCGCCGCGTCCTGCTCAAGTCGGGCCAGCGTGACTTGGGGTGGTACTTCCTCGAGCACCGGGGGACCGGGTACGAGGTCTCCCTGGAAGCGCCCCCCAACTCCCTGGCCGCCCACCAGAGGGACTTCGACAGGATACTGGGGACCTTCCGGTTCCTCGAGGGCCGCTCCACGACTGCCCCCAACGGGGCCGCCAGCAAGGTGACGTCCGCGGCCACGCCACACTGACTGAGCTGTGGCTGGGTGAGTACGCGGCCCCGGCCAACCGCGCTCACCGGTACTCCCTCCCGACGGCCGCGCAAGGAGGATGGGCGCCCGGCCGTTTCGAATAGCAGGACGCACTTGCGCGGTCGCCCGCTCTGCGTGCCGGAGGAGGTGCAGGTGCGATGCGGTGCGCTCACTGCGGTCACGAAACACCCGCCGATTCGGCTTTCTGCATCGCGTGCGGCCACACTCTCCCGCCGCGGTCTCGGTCGCCGCGTCGACGGCTGCGGACCGGCCTCGCTCTCGGCCTGGCCGCCCTGCTCTTCCTTGCGGTTGTCGCCGCGATGGTCGTGCGGACCGTCTCGCCCCATCTTCGCCGCGATCGGCCGCCCGCGCAGCCTGCGGCAGGGCCCACCGTTCCGTCCGCGACCGTGGACAAGGGCGCTGAGCCGCCAGCCCGCGAGACCCCCGCGGCAGCGGAGACGGACCGCTTCGCGGCGCGGGTCTTCACGGCCGACTGCTTCAGCGTGCGCAAGCCGTCGGGCTGGGTACTCGCCAAGAGCTCGACCGTCAGGTGCGAGCGCAACTTCGTCGCGACCCGCAAGCTGCCGGGGGCGGACACACTGCGGCTCACCATCGATGCCTTCGATCTGCCCTGGGACATGACGCTGGCCGACTTCTACCGCTGGACGCTCAGCTGGGCTCAGCCGAAGGGCACGCGGCTGGTGGGCGATCCCGGTGAGCGCGCCTTCAAGGGCGTGCTCGCGCGACACGTGGTGGCGAGGGGCGAGCAGACGGAGACCGCCGTCTGCTTCCTCGTGCGCGGGGACCTCGGGTTCATCATCTCCACAACCGCCCCCGTAGGGCGTCTGAAGGCTCATCAGGCGGCGTTCGACGAGGCGCTCGACACCTTCAAGTTCATCGACCGCGGGGCGCCCGGGCGCCCCGGGTCGCTCCAGCCGCAGATAATCAGTACGGCCGTCTACACGCTCGCCAAGCCGGCCGGCTGGCGCCACCAGGAGCAGCCCTCGACGGAGGGCGGAAGCCAGTTCTCGGCCATCAAGGAGCTGGAGGACCGCGGGGAGTTGAGGCTGTACATCGGGGTCAGCGACGTGGCGCCCGGCGCCTCGTTGGCGGCCTTCTCGGACGAGCGTCTGGGCTCGGTCCAGGGCCTCAGGCTCGTCGAGGACACCACCAACTTCGTCTTCGCCGACGAGCCCGCGCGTCGAGTCCTGCTGAGGTCGGACAAGGGCGACCTGATGTGGTACTTCCTGCTACGCAAGGGGAAGGGGGTCGCGATCTGCATGGAGGCCCCCGCGGGGACCTTCACCGACCACCAGGAGGACTTCGACGAGGTCCTGCGCACCTTCAGACTGGCCGAGACGGCATCCGGGACCAAGGCGCCATCAGGCGGGCCCAGACCCGCGAAGGGGAGCTGATGATGCTCGGTCTACGTACGCTGGGGGTCTCCGGCTCACCTCGCCAGGGCGGCAACACGGATGACGCCGTGATGGAGGCCCTGGCTGTGGCGCACCAGGCGGGTTGCCGCGTCGAGTTCCAGCGGCTCACCGACTACCGGATCAAGCACTGCGCGGGCTGCCGGGGCTGCATGAGCGCCGGGCGCTGCGGAATCCGCGACGACGAGTTCGAGGCCGCGTTCGAGCCATGGCGCCAGGCCGAGGTCATCATCCTCGGCTCGCCGGTCTACTGGCTCTCACCCTCGGGTGTGCTCAAGGACTTCATGGACCGCACCCACGGCTGGTACCGCGACGGGGGCATCTTCCGCCACAAGAAGGCGATCCTCATCTCCGTCGCCACGGAGGGCGGCTTCGGGCCCCACGACGAGTGCATCACGGTCTGGCTGAAGCACTATGGGGCTGAGGTGCTCAGCGTCACCCACGTTCTCGCATGCGATCGCGGCGACTTCAACTCCCGGCCGGAGGAGATCGAGAAGGTAAGGCGCGCGGTCGCGGAGAGCCTCGGTGCCATCCGCTAGCGGTCTATGCCAGCCAGCGCGGCAGCACTTCCTTGAGCACCACCGGCACCCAGTAGAGAAGGGTCAGGCACTCGATCTGGAGGCTCGGGCGGAGGAGGTTGAGGGCTGAGGCACCCGTACGCGACTCGGCGCCTCCGAGCTTCGGGAACCAACGCGGCACGCGCTCAACGTACGCGACGTACTCCTCACCGTACCGCTCGGTGAGCGAGGCCTCCTCGTAGCGCACCACGAACGTGTAGAACAGCGCGCACCACACGAACACGAAGGGCGCCATCCACAGCAACTCGGCCCCGACGCACAGCCCGCAGGCCATGAACACGTTCCCCACGTAGACCGGGTTGCGGATGTACGCGTAGGGGCCGGTCACGGTGAGGTTCATGGACGTCCGCAGGCGAAAGCGGAGGTGCATCTGCGCCCACACGCGCAGCGCGAGACCGATCCCGAAGACCACGCCGCCGAGACCGAAGGTCAGCAGATCGCTCTCGGTCTCGCGGTACGTGACGAACAGCACGGCCAGCAGCGGGAGCACCAGGAGCTTGCCGCGCTGCTTGAACATCACGAAGTTGAACAGACCGCCGGTGCGACACATCCCCGCGTGCCCAGCATCGGTTGTCGCGCTCATCGAACTCCCCAGGCGTTGCGTGGACCCGCAGCGGAACGTTGCCGCCGGCTCGCGGTCGGATACTGGTTAGACGCCAAACAGGGCGCGAGGTTCGGCCTTCTTCTGCCCGCGTGCCCCCGCGCCTGTGGTTGAGGACCGCCCATCAGCCTCCTTAGCGTCGTCGTGATCGCGATCTCGCTGAGGAGCTGCTGCTGCGCAGGCGGTGTGGCAGGGCTGTTGTTCTGCACCTCCGAGGTGACGATGGCGTGCTGCTGGTAGTAGGGCCCCCAGACGTTGACGAAGTACTGCCGCTGCTCGCCCGTGTAGCCCAGGGGTCTGATCTCCTCGATCGGGCGGGCCCCCGCCTGCTGCCACGCTTCGACGATCTCCCGCGCCCAGGCCATCTCCTCCCGCTGAAGGTGCGGCGGCTGCTCATCGTAGGTCGTCGGCAGGATCACCATGCAGTTGCGGTCGGAGTTCTCGAACTCGGTCTGGTGCAGGTCGAGAAGCGCGTCGTACCGGCGCCGCTCAGTCAGCCGTTTGAGGTGGCGCATGAGCGACGAGCGCGGGTGGCGGTTCGGCTCGACATACTCGAACTCGCTGATCGGCTCATAGACGATCCCGATCCGCTCCGGCAGGTTCTCTTCCTTCCGCACATCGAAGAGGTCCACCCGCTTCCACATCTTCCCGGTCAGCGGATCGGGCCCGCGCATCCACGCCCAGAACTCCTCGTTCGTGTACTGCGAGCCGTCCCAGCACTCCACCGGCGCCCGCGCCGTGCCGTCGGGGTTCGCGTCCGGGATGAAGATCACCAACAGCGCCTTGCGTACCTTCTCCGCGTCAAACGGCGGCTTCGTGCCGTCGAGCGCCTTCCCTGTCAGGATCATGCTCAGTACATTCATGCACGCCGCCGTCGGTGCGGGCTCGTGGGCGTGGGGCACGAAGGCGAGCAGCTTGCGCTTGAGGCCTTCGTCCACCGAAGGGTCCGTCACCGTCAGCGCGAAGACCGGACGGCCCGTCGGCTGCACGATGCTCTCGACCTCCAGCAGGCCGCCACACGTCCCCTCCCACTCCGCAACCTTCGCCTGAACATCCCCAGGACGGCTGATCCATGCGTCCACTGGCGGCCCCCCTCTGCGCATATGGCAAGTCTCGTGCAGTAGCTCCCTGCGATGGAGGGCCTTCGCCCGCCGAACGCGAACCGCCTTCCTGGTGCCGTTCGCCGTCGCCGTCGCGATCCGGCCGCGGCTGCCACCGTTCCGGGTCCGGGACTCCGCAACTGCGCAGCTCCGGAACTCCTGCCGTGGAGGGGCCAATGGCCATCGTCAACGTCCACTTCTTCAGCCAGTCCCTTGTCAAGGAGGTCGCGTTCAACGCGATCCTCCCGGACCGCCAGGACAGGCCCGGACCGTACCCGGTCTTCTACCTGCTGCACGGCCTGTCGGACGACTACACGGCCTGGCTGCGTTGGACGAGTCTTGAGCGGTACGTGCGGGAGACGCCGCTGATCGTCGTGATGCCCGATGGCGACCGCTGCTTCTACTGCGACACCGCCGATGGGCGCGCCTACGAGAAGGCCATCATCCATGACCTCATCGGCTTCGTGGACCGCTACTTCCACACGATCCCCGACCGCAAGGGCCGCGTGATCGGGGGCCTGTCGATGGGCGGGTATGGCGCGGTGAAGCTGGGGCTGAAGTACCCGCACCTCTTCTGCAGCATCACCGGCTTCTCCGGCGCCTACGCCGTCTTCCGTAACTGGGAGACGCTCGTTCCCGAGTGGCAGCGCCTCATCGGCACGAAGAAGGCCGCCCGCGACAACGACTGCTTCGCCCTCGCCCGCAAGCTCAAGGGCAAGCCGACGCCCGCGATCCGCTTCGACTGCGGCGTTGGGGACTTCCTGATCGAGCACAACCGCGACTTCGCGAAGCACTTGCAGCGCCTGGGCATTCCTCACGAGTACGAGGAGTCCCCGGGCGAGCACAACTGGGCGTACTGGGACCTGCGCATCCAGGAGGCCCTGGCCTTCCATTGCCGAAACCTGGGCCTGCCGCCTCCGTAGGCGCAACCGCGGCCGTCTGCTGACCGTAGGAAGCCCGGAGGAGTCTCCTGCCCTTGCAGCGAACATGCCGTTATCCTGAACTCCTGCTCTCCTGCACTCCTACACTCCCGCCGTTCCAAGGAGCGACAAGCCATGTGGACCCGTATCAAAGCCGTCTTTCGCTCGCTGTTCGGCTGGATGCTGCGCGGGGCGGAGAACCCCGAGATGCTCCTGCGCCAGCACATCGACGATCTCCGCGAGCGCGTGCCGGAGATGAATCGGCAGGTTGCCGAGGTCATCAAGCTCGAGAAGATGCTCGAGATCCAGATCGACCGCCTACAGAAGAAGGTCCAGTTCCTCGAGCCGCGCGTGGTTCAGGCGGTCAAGCTCGGGCCCGAGAAGAAGGAAGCCGCCAAGACCCTCATCGCGGCGCTCGAACAGGCGCGCCAGGACCTCGAGGAGACCAAGCTCCAGCTCGAACAGGCGAAGCAGAACTCCGAGCGCACCAAGCGGATGCGCGACGCCTACGAGCGCAAGGTCCGCGAGCAGATCCAGGAGTGCATGAAGCAGATCGGGCGCGCCAAGCGGGCCGAGATGGAGGAGAAGGTCGCCGAGGTGATGGGCGCCTTCGAGGTCGGCGACACCACCGAGACGGTGGATCGCATGACGGAGCGCATCGACGAGCGCCTCGCCCGCGCGCAGGCGCGCATGGAGGTTGCCGGCACCACCGCCGATGCGCAGATCGCCGACATCGAGCTGTCGCAGGTGGAGGATGACACCGAGCGCGTGTACCAGGAGTACCAGCGTCAGCTCGGCATCCTGCCCCCGGAGACCGCCGAGAAGACGATGGAGACCGTCACCGAGGAAGCGCCTCCGCCCGCCGTCGAGAAGGCCACCGAGAGCGAGACCGTGTAGCCCTTGGCGTTGTGGGAGCGGCTGCAGCCCCGACGCCTTCCGGCCAATCATGCCCGAGACCACCACACCTACCCAGCCTCCGCTGCCTCTTGACCCCGCTTGGGCGGAGGCGCTCCGCCGCGACTTCACCTCCGGCGCGGCGTCCGTGTTCCTGCTGCACGGGCTCCGCGACTGCTATCCTCACCGCGGCGAGTACGTGCCCCTGCGCGACTTCCTCTACCGCGCCTTCTGCGGCAAGAAGCAGACGGTGATGTACGACATCGGCCAGGGCCTGACGTTCCCCACGCCCGCCGATGAGGAGGAGTTCCGGCGCTTCCTCGGCGTCGCGCAGACCCGCGGCCTCCAGACCGCGGCCGCGCAAGCCTACGTGAGGCCGATCGACGCGATCCCGCTGCTGGAGGACTTCCTGTTCACCCGCAATGGGGCGGCCGTCATCATCGACTTCGTGGACAAGATCGTCCCGCCCGGGACGGCGCAGATGATGACCTTCGACGAGCGCCGGCTGCTCACCACGCTGCGCCGCTGGGCCACCGATCCCCGCCTGTTGCAGCGCAATAGCTTCGTCTTCTTGATCGCCGACTCGCTGGGCGAGGTTAACCGCTCGCTGTACGACCAGGGCGGGGGCGTCCGCGTGGTCAGCATCCCCCTGCCCGACGAGCCCGCACGCCTGGCCTACATCAACCATCTCATCGAGCATCCCGAGAAACTCGCGCCCAACGGCAGCCCGCAGATCGACACGCGCTCCATCCTCGGGATCAAGCCGGAGGTCCTGGCGCAGAACACGAACGGCCTGGCCCTCACCCAGATCGCCGTCCTGATCCGCGGCGGATCGCCTGACGACAAGGTGGACCTGCGCAAGACCTCCGAGCATAAGCGTCGCGCCATCGAGGCGGAGATCGGCGACCTGGTCGAGTTCATGACACCCGCCAACGGCCTCAGCGCCGTCGGCGGCGTGGACCGCCAGAAGGAGCTGCTCCTCAGCACCGCGGCGGCCCTCCGTAAGGGGCACGTGGACGTCGTACCGAAGGGCATCCTGCTGACTGGTCCGCCCGGCTGCGGCAAGACCTTCTGCATGGAGTGCTTCGCACACGACTGCGAGATTCCGTTCGTGCAACTGAAGAACGTCTTCAGCAAGTACGTCGGCGCGACCGAGTCGAACCTCGAGAAGCTCTTCCACTACCTGGAGGCTCTCGCGCCCGTCTTCGTCTTCATCGACGAGTTCGATCAGTCCTACGGGCGGCGGGTGACGAGCGACGGGGACAGCGGGGTATCGCGGCGCGTGTTCGCGATGTTCAACGCCTTCCTGAGCGATGAGCGCCACCAGGGGAAGATCGTCTTCGGCGCAGCGACCAATCGGCCCGACCTGATCGACCCCTCGACGATCCGTGCCGGGCGCTTCGACCTGAAGATCCCCTTCCCCCTCCCCGACGAGCCCTCCCGTGAGGCGATCCTCGGGGTCACGATCAAGACGCTCGGCCTGAAGACCAAGGACGCGAGCCTCGCCGACCTCGCGAAGCAGACCGGCGGTTACTCCGGCGCCGATCTGAAGGAGATCGTCCGCATCGCGCAGCGCAAGACGGTCTTCGACAACCGCAGCGTCCTCACCCAGGACGACCTCGCCTTCGCCGTCCAGGACTACCTCAGCCCGAACGTGGCCCGCGCGGAGGAGATTCGCCTCATGGAACTCCTCGCCATCGCCAACACCACTTCCCGCTCCATCCTCACCCCCGACCAACTGAAGTGGATCGAGTCCGGCGAGCTGTACCCCGAGATCGACCGCATCAAGATGAGGCTGTCGATGTAGCGCGGGGCCGGTCCTCACGAGAACTCCGCCACGCACCCCTCCTGCAGCCGCAGCAGCTCCTCCATCATCCCGCGCGCATGGCGCGTATCGTCCACCACCGGCTCCAGCAGCAGCGCTTGCAGCAGCGCGTCCTTGCTGCCGCGTGCGTACGCCTCAACAAGCAGTTC
>Ga0194112_10003930_pt1 | contig 20567 bp, 14 predicted proteins | sample TA2MahC400mmetaG_FD_146191 | JGI IMG/M metagenome (GOLD analysis project Ga0194112, IMG submission 146191) | Freshwater microbial communities from Lake Tanganyika, Tanzania - TA2015016 Mahale Deep Cast 400m | ecosystem: Environmental > Aquatic > Freshwater > Lake | place: Tanzania: Lake... | reverse complement strand
GACGACGAAGTTTAGCGCAGCGATCTACAGCGGGAGCGGCCAGGGTAGCGCACGGCACCCAGAACGAGTCCCGCCTGGCGGCCCGCCCGCTGCCTGGTGTTCCGGGCGCCTTCGCGCCCCAGTCAACTAATACCCGCGGGAGTTCGGAAATGTATGCTCATGCGGGCCAAGAAAGCAGCCCAAGACCCTAACCCAGAACGCATGGTTCTTGCACCTGCCCCGGAACTGACTCCGCAATCCTGGGGGTCTCATCGTACGTGCGCCCTCCAAGCAGGCGGCCCGCTGCTCTTTTGTTGACGCCGCCCCATTGTTTGAAGAAGAACGGAATCCCTGCCTTTCGACAGAAAGCGCTGATCTCCAGGACCCATTCTTCCTTCATCGGTCTGGCGCCTGGCCCGGACTCGCCTCCAACGATCACCCAGTCGATGCCGGCAAGATCCAGGCTGGGGAGCGGTCCGAGGAGCGGCTCCAGCGACAGAAACTTCACGCGGGCGCCGGTCTGGCGAAGATGATCCACACGGAAGCAGTACTTGTCGGATTCGATGCTAACCCCCATCCAGACGTTGTCCGGCCACTCCAATTCGCTGCTTACGGCGGCGAGCCTGTCCGATCGCTTCGTCAGCACCTGGAAACGGTGCCAGTGAGCCTGCCGCATTACCCCGAACGCGCGGCGGAGGAATTCGACCGGGATTTCTTTGTGGAACAGGTCGCTCATCGAGTTGACGAAGATCATCTGCGGTTTCCGCCATCGCAGAGGCAGATCGAGCGCGCGCGCGTGGAGCGTCAACTTAAATCCGTTCACGTAGTTCCGCTGTCCCATGGCTTGCAGCCGCAGTGCCATCCTCTCGGCGTAGCAGTTCTTGCAACCGGCACTGACCTTGTCGCAGCCCGTGACCGGATTCCACGTCGCCTCTGTCCACTCGATGGCTGACTTCAATCCCATGGAACCCCCTTTCTCTCTTGGGCCGGGAATGTAACGCGGGCTCCCTTCGGCCAGATTCGCTTACCCCGTCTGAAGCGCATCGTTTCAGCCGGAGGTTCGCACGTAACCTTGCCCTGCTCGATGAGGTAGGACAGCGCCTCACGGTAGTTCCGCTCAACGTACGGTGTCCCCGGACTGTGCCGAAGCACGATTTCCGGCAGCGTGACAGTCTTTCCCGCGAGGTTGTGCAGCAATTCTGCTGCAAGTTCGACTGGCGGCAATGGCCCGTCGAAAAGCGACCCTTGCCCGAAGTCGTCTCGAGGGATCTCAAACAGTGGCACTCCGTCGAAGCGCTTAAGGCTGTAACGGTCCATCACCTCCTTCATGATCTTCTCGGCGAGTGGATGCCGCGAGCAGTGGATCAGATGGTGACTGGTGCGGTCCGCGCTGCGCGAGAGGAAACGAAATCGGAGCACGTACTTGAACCCGATAGCCTTCAGGCCATCCTGGAAGCCATCCAGAACGACCCGCTCTCTGTCGTCCCCATGCAGACCGGCGACCTTCGCGCGAACGGCTTCGGCGCGCCGGGTGCCGAACAGCGCATCGATGTGTTCGCGAACGAATTCGTTACTCAGGCCCGCATTGATCCGATTCGTGTTGAAGAAGATCAGGGCCTCACTCTTCTGGTTCTCCAACACCAGCTTGACCAGTTCCAGGGAGATCCCCATGTACCCGAAGGGGTCAGCGAAGAGGACCGTCGGGATCAAACGGAACTCCGCCAGCCACTGGACAATCTGAGGGCCAACCGGTTCACTGTGAAACCGCGGTGCGTACGCAAGTCCCTCAATTCCCGCGATGGCACCGATTTCCCGCTGAAGTGCAGCGATCTCATCGGCCTCCTTGTCGTTGAAGAACGTCTTCAAAGCGCGGCTGAGCGTTGGGTCGTTCAGCGCCTTCCGGACGATGAGTATCGGCGTGGACTCGGAGCCGTCATCGAATCGGCCTCGCCCAGCGAACAAGTCTGCGTAACCGATGAGGCGCTTGCCGGCCCGTTGGGTCATGATGGCGGCCCACGCGCCAAAGTAGCTGCTCACGATGGCGGACTTGACCTGGGACGGCGCGTCTTGTGTCTCGAAGAACCTCTCGACCGTGATAGCCATGCCGTTGTCCGGCCCAAACAATCGCAGGGTATCATGTTTAGGCCTGCACCGGGGTGTCACCAGACATGCACCTCCACCTAAAATCGGTTCCTGCTAATCAATACCCTCCGGCCGGGGGAAAAGTAAGCGGCGCGGCCCTCTTTTTTCCAGTGCACCGCGAACTTCGGAAACCACACCCGATGGCCCCCTCGCTCAACCCCCCTGTCAACAAGCCCGACCTGTCAACTGGAGAAAACGGAGAATTCGAAGGCGAAACCGTGGCCTCCGGCCTCAACCCTGGGGGTTGAGGTTGGACCCCAGCCAGACTGTTTTCAAAACGGAGAAGACGTGCCTGCCAAGTAGTCGCGGAATGTTTGGGATACGGACGGCGTGCGAGGGCAATGCTGTCAACAAGAATGGCGCTGCAAGTTGGGGGTGAGGAACGGTGGCTCCCCAAGAAGTCGGAAATTCGAACCATTCTCTAAACATTTCTTAATGTTCTGCTCACCACCCCCAAGCTGAACCCCGTTCGGAGTGGAGAAAACCGCAAGGCCGCAATCGTCTGATTGCAAACCATTTCAGCGATGGCCCGGTACTGTCGGGCCTGTCAATCGAACGCTCGGCCGTTGACGACCGGTTGAACGGATTTCGGAATTCGCAGGTCTCTGTTTGACAGCCAGCCTCCCCGGAGATCGACCTTGGCGCTGTATGACAACCCCTGGGTGCCTGCCAGAGACGTCGCGGCCAACCTGAAGACCAAGGGCGGGCCCGCCGGACGAGGCAAGCATAGCAGTGCTACTACCCTCCCGTGGGGCGGGTGTGCGCCAAGCACTGTTTCCCGCAGCCGAACCCGCCGAGTGCTGCGACCGAGCGCCCAGCCAGGATCGAGCCGTCGCGCGCTCACCAGCGGCCGAGCTGGGGTGCCGGAGGCGAAGCAAAACAGGTCGCCGCAGTCTCGCAGCCCACTTGCCGTGTGCCCTTTGGGCCGCGACCAGCCTTCCGGGGCGCACATTCAGGGGTGGATCCGCTTTGCGCGAACCACAGTAGCGAGAACGACAGCGAACCTCGTCCTCACCTCCTATTGATGACCTCAGCGCACAGACGCGAGCACTCGGAGCAGACGCGTCGCCGCGTCTTCCCACCGTGCCGCGCTTCGCGGGCCGAAACGGGCCACCGCCACCTCATATCCGCCTTCGGCGTAGGACTCCTCGGTCGGGATGTAGCCCAGGTTGTCGTTTGCCAGCCCCAAGCAGAAGGTCGTTCGAAAAGGAGAACGCTTCTTCACTTCCAAGCCCACCTCGACAAAGAACTCCCCGGGAAAGCTGACAAATCCAGCATCGCCGATGCGAAAGACCTGGATCTCTGCCGGATATTCGCGTTCCCTGGCTGCCAGGTTGCGCTCCAGCCGGCGGAGGCTGTACTCGGCGAAGGCGCGATTCACCCGCGCGGCGTGGAGGTGTGGGAGAGGCGCCGATCCTCTCTCGACTTGCTCAAGCTGGCGGCGCGCCTCCTCGAGCTTGGCCCTGGCTTCCTCCAACGTGCTAGGCAAGTAGTACTCCAGCCCGACGGTTTCCTGGAGACTCTTCAGAGGGCCTTCCGGCTGCTTGGGGATCTCCGGGAGCTTGGCCAAGACGGCACCGGCGATCACCTCGCCCACCTCGCGCGCGTATTCGAAGGTACGAGTGGGAATCGGCACGCCAATCGCGGAAAGGCCGGCCGAGTAGCCGGTGTTGATGTTGCCCTGCGTCCCCTGGAAAAAGAGAACCTTTACGCTGGTTCCCAACTGCCTCTTGATCTTGTCTGAAACGAAATGCGGCCAGTCCGCCGTAATCAAGAGATTGTCAGGACCGAGGCAGGCGGGGTGGCAGGCGTAGTTGAACAGGACGGCCTCAGCACGCCCACGACGGTCAGTCACCGTCAGGATCGGGATTTCCTTGTCCACGGGGCTGAACCCACCATCCAGGCGCCGCCGGTTCATCCCCACCCATCCGCGGTGATACGCTGTTCCGGTTCCGATCAGCCGCGGCCGCCGGAGGCGCCAAGCCTGCGTGATGCTGTCCACCGCGCTCTTGGTCAGCAACTCCTCGTATTCTCCCCGCACCTCCGGTCCCGAGTGAGTATGTGTCGCCGAAATCAGGATTCGATCGGGGCGGAGGTCGGTCTGCTGCGCGGCCCGGCGGCGAATCTCCTCTACCAGCGGCTTTCCGACTCCGATCACCTCGCAGGTGACCAGTGCCACGCTGACCTCCTCACGCGTCATCACGAGAGCGCGGACAAACAGGTCGTCATGCACCCCCCGGGAGAGGCCCTGACGCGCGGAGAAGCCGGCCATCGGAGTCCCGACAGGCGGCGTGATCTTCACGTCCGCCAGTCCCACCAGGAACCGAGGCTCTTTGCCCAAGGCAAGGGTTCCGGCCAGAGACAGGATGATCGCGATTCGCACGGCTACACCTGGGCCCGGGGTGCCGGCCTCATGCCAGCGCCCGGTGCACCTTGCGGATCGCCGCCGCGATGTCCTGCACGTCGCTCTCGCTGTATTTCGGACCGATGGGGATGTACACCGCACGGTCGCGAAGGTTCCGCGTGCGTGGGCAACACTCCGCACCGTAGCGCATCGCCTTGCCGTGGGGCGTACCGAACGATGGCCAGTGAGCGTGCGGAACACTCTTGTTCTCGATGTAGGGAACAGCGGGCAGGAACGGCGAGCCGGGAGGGGCCGAGGCGGACACGTTCTCGGCTCGCATGGCCTCCACGAATCTGTCACGCAGTTCTCTGGTCTTCACGATTGGATACGCGGTCAGGCCGATCTCCCCCTCCGGGTCAGGGCTGTGCCGGAGCTTCATCCCTGGCAGGCTCTCGATCTGCTCCTTGATCAGCCGAAAACTGCGCCGGCAGCCGTTGATCAACGTTTCCAGCTTCCGCAACTGGGCGCGCATCACCGCGCCGGTCATCTCGTTCATCCGATAGTTGGCGCCGGCAAACCAGGAAACACCCGCCCGGCCGAGCAGGGCTTCGTGCCCAGGCCGCAGGATGCCCAAATCGTGGAACCGGGTTGCCCGCTCGAACAGCAACGGATCGTTGGTGACTACCGCGCCGCCTTCTCCAGCGGTGACCGTCTTCGAGATCTGGAAGCTGTATATGCCGATGTCTCCGATCGCGCCGAGCCGCTTGCCCTTGTACTGGCCACCCACGCTCTGCGCGGCATCCTCCAGGACTCGGAGGTTGTGCTTGCGCGCCACGCCCAGGATCTTGTCCATGTCCGCGGGGCAGCCATAGAGGTGCACCACCATGACAGCCTTGGTGCGCGGCGTGATCTTCCTCTCGAGGTCGCTCGCGTCGAGATTGAAGGACTCATCCACCTCGGCAAAAACCGGCAAGGCCCCCGCCAGCACAATGGCGTTGTAGCAGGAGTACCAGGTCCAGGCGGGCAGAATGACCTCATCACCCGGCCCCACATTCAGCGCCGTCAAGGCGCAGTGTAAGGCCGCGGTGCCCGAAGTGACCGCCAAGGTGTACTTGGCGCCCATGAACCGTCCGAACTCCTCTTCGAACTGGGCCACCTTCTTCGGCGTCTTGGGCCCGTACCACCGGAACAGGGTCCGTGACTCGAGCACATCGCTGAGTTCCACTTGCTCCTGCGCGTCGTAGTACTGGGTTCCCGGATAGGAACTTTCCGGGAGCCGCGTGGTTCGCACCGGCTTGCCGCCGTGGAGCGCCAGGTCCTGGCTCGCTCGGGCTGCAACGCCACCAGAGAAGGCCATCGCCCCAAGCGCGGTCAGGAACGACCTGCGTCCCTCTTTCAGAGTGTTGCCAGACATAGTGCCTCTCTTCCCTGGATCACTGCGCCGCGCCGCCGGGTCCCGGGGCGCTGGTGCGTTTCACCAGATCGCTCACCTTCTCGACAATGATCTCCTCGATGGCCGCGCCGAAGCGGCCTGGCAGATTCCGGTTTGCGTCTCCGCCTTCATAGCCGCCTTCCCTGAGCACTCTCAGCGAGGGAACGTAACCGAACCCATCGTTCGAGTAGCCCGCCACCCAGGTGTTGTCCCATCCGTGTTCCGCCTTCAGGCGCAGCGAGTAGTCCACCACCACTTCACCGCCCAGTGCGATGAATTTCAGGCTACGGCCGAACTGCCAAACCTGAACCGGATAGGGATAGCGGTCGCGCAGGTTGGCGTCCCGATCCAGCATCACCAGTAACTGCTGGGCGTAGCGCCGGGTCGGCGCGTCGCTGTCGTTCAATCGCGCCTCCAATTCCTCCCGCGTCAGCGGCTGGTGAAAAGGGAGGTCCACTAGCTCGAAGGCACTGTTGATAGGACCGCCGAGGGGCTTCATCTTGCCGTGAAGCACCAAGTCCGCGGCGGCCGCCAGGATCTTCCCATACGTGGCAGCCAGCGCAACGGAGTGATGAACCAGCTTGGGATCCGTGCCTTGGTAGCGCGGCAGCGGGTTGGCGTCGGCGCCGCAACCCTGTACGAACAGGGCGGTTGCCCCGGGCTGCGCCTTCTCGATCTCCACCTGGGCGAAGCCAGGCCAGTCTCCGCTGATCTGGTAGTCCCCCAGGGCCGTGGCATGGCAGGCGTAGCCTACCACGACCGCGCGGAGGCCGCCATCCGCGTCACGCACGCTCAAAACCGGCACGTCGTGGTCCACCGGGCCAGGCAAGGAGCGCACCCGCGCCCGCCGGCGATTCACCGCAACGCCCGCCAGACCTTGCTCGAAGGCCAGCCTGGCGGGAGAGAGGTTCCGGATGGATGCGCCAACCGTCTCTATCACTTTGTCGAGCAGGCCGCTTGTGTATCGCCTTATGGCGGCTGCCTGCTGCGCACTGACTTCCGCGTAAGCGGGCGGATAACCAGTTACGGGACCACTGTGCGTGTGGGATTCGTTCAGCACCAGCCGGTCCCGGCTCAACCCGAATTGCTTCCGGCATCTCTGCGCGATGAGGTCGGAAAAGTCACGTTTGAGATCGGCCAAGTCGAGTGTGACAAGGACCGAGATTCTCCCGGTCTCATCCTGCAAAGCCAGCGCCTTCACATGGAGATCCTGGCGAACCCCCTCCGAGGGCTTCCGTCGGGCCCCGTAACCTGCCATCCAGATCGGCTCGGCGGGCGTGATGACCGCCTTGGCCACGCCCGCCTTCCAGCCGTACTCCTGCCCTGCGCATGCGCACAAGCCGCCAAACAAAACCGCAAAAAAGAGCACGAACGAAAAACTCTCGGGCCACCGTTGCATAGTCACCTCAGATGACGCACATTGAAAAAACCAGCGTAGCTCAGGGGCGCCCTCACCTGGCAGGACCAGACCCCAACGGCAGGCCAGTCAAGAACGATCACAGCGAGCGTAGGTCTCCTCGGACTGATCCAGTCTCAAACGCTCCGTTAGCCGGCAGACAGGCCGAATGCTTCATTCCGGCGCCCCGCCGTAAAGTGTGACGCTCTCGATTTTCGGGCTGGTCGCAACATTCTCGGTCCGAAGCGTCAACTTCCACCTTGCGTACCTGCCCCGGGCGCAAGCAGGAAGATCATACACGGCCCCGCCAGCCGCCTGTGCTGTCACCGCAGCAAATCCGCCGCAGCTTGCGGACTCCACTGCTATGCCCACACTGGTCCCGGTCGGCACCGAGCCAGCGAACATCACTCGCTTCCAGATAAGGCCGACCGACGAAACTGATTCCGCATCCTTCATCACCGACGTCACAGACCCTGTATGAGAGTCAACCAACTTGAACCGGAGTGATACGTCCCTGAGTTTCCCATCATCCTTCCAGTCTCCGTCCTTGGCGTCCCACCGCTCAAAATATGATTGCACCCCGCCCCACGTGCTTGTCGCGAACGGATTCGGCCCGTCATACGGATACAGCGGGTTCACCATCGGCCGAACCTCCGGAGCATCCACTAGGTAGGCCGCATCCATGGTGTTCGGAGAAAAAATGCTCACTGTGTAGGTCTTGTCTTTCTCGAACAAAAGGGGGGCAGATAGCGCCCTTTCGTACCAGGCAAAGCGCCTGTCGCTTCCAGGCCCTGGATTGTAATAATGTTCTCGTATCTCGGATTTGAGCGCGAGAACACCACTCGCTAACAGACGGTCAGCTTCGGAGATCTCGTAGTGTATGTCGCTCAACTTGGTCCATTTTTCCTCGTCGGTGGAGCCCTCGATGAAATCCAGCCGCACTCCAAGCATCGAGCCAATGGTCTCCACGGTCTTGTCGTGTAAGTCCACGTGAATGATCTGCCTGTAGTAGCTCCTCGATTTGTCGGCCAGTGCCTGGTATCCATGCGCGTATGGCTGGCCGTAATACGTGCCATCGGCACATTTCAGGAGAAAAACCATGGTTGCGGTCTCCAGGGTCCTCCAGCCCTGAGCTCCGGTATAGATGATCAGTGCCATGTGTGAGTCTACGATGTTAACGTTCTGATCCGGCCCGATGGTATTGAGGGGAATGATGTGCTTGGTGGGCCGAGTTATGTATACGTTGTTAAAGTGGGTGTGATCGATGAGACCCGAGTCCCACTGGACTACGATATGGTACGTCCGGCCTCTCGCAAGGGTAGCCGGGCGATTGAGCGAGACGAAGTGCCACTGGTTCCAGCCATTCGGATTGACGACTCCATAAGCTTGCCCGTCAAGCCAGTTGCCCGCTGGGAGACCTTGCGCATCCGCCTGTAGCCCGACCCTGTAGTTAGGAGGCGGGCTCCAGGCCGGCGGATTCCAGCCTTGTCCATACGGGGTCTTCCAGAAAAGGCCAATCTTGGTGACAGTCTTATCCGCCGGAGCGGTGAAGCGCTGGGACTGCTTGTAGTCCTCTGACCGAAGAGAATTGGGGACCATGCCGCCGCTGGTGACCCAGAACGAGTGGTCTGGGTTATGGCCGTTCAGAAGCTCCACGTGGCCGTATTTCACCGAGGTTCTGTCGAAGACGGCATTTCCGAGCCAGGGTTCCCCTGAAAGGCCAACGGTCCACGCCGGCGGCTGGGGCGAGAGTGGGGCGCTGCGCCGCACCAGGCCGGCGGGAGTGTTGGTCCTAGTGAGAGCGCATGACCCAGCGAGGACAAGCAAGGTGGCAGCAACGCCGGAGGTTAGCCTCGGGTGGGTCATACGATCAAGATCAGAATGTGAGTCTGCCGGCGAGTTGCCACTGTCGCGGTTCGTTGGTCGTTCCGGTAATGGAGCCGAAGGCGGAACTCGTCGGACTCGTGTTGGGAGAACCGAACGTGGGGTGATTGAGGGCGTTGTAGACTTCGGCACGGAATTGGAACGTGAGCCTCTCGTAGATGGGGAACTTCTTGACGATCGAGAAGTCCCAGCGAGAGACGTTTTGCGCACGGAGTCCACTCAGGCGGAAGGGGAACGTACGGATGTTGGAGGCCAGTTGCTGTCTGGAGTCACGATTGAAGCCGGCCTCGGTATTGAACCAGCGATCCACAGTCCTTTGACTGCTAGGAAGTTCAATATCTTTGAGGTTGCCGCTGAAGATCACATTGCCCCACCCCAGGAGCGCACCGCTTTGGAGTGCCACCACTCCCGAGAGCTGCCAGCCGCCGATCAGGAAATTTGCGGCTGCGGGCATCTTCGATCCGAACTGCTTGCCCCGGCCAATCGGGAGTTCCCAGATGCCGCTCATCGCCAGGCGGTGCGTGCGATCAAAATCACCGATGACCTCGTAGGGGCTGGGATCGGACGGATTGAGAAAACTAATCGCCTCCATGAGTTTCGACCAGGTATAAATCAAATTGAAAGTGTAGCCCTGTGAGAAGCGCTTCTCCAATCGCGCTTGGAGCGCATGGTACCACGAGTAACCGATAGGGTCGAGGTATGAGGAGACGCCGCTGAAGTGCGGATATTGCATCAGCAGATTGGCCCGGGAGATCGTTGCTCCATAGATCGGATGGAGACCTTGGAACGGGTTGGGAAAGGGCTGCGCCAGGTAGTCGATCGTCCGTTGATCGCGCGCCCCTGTGGTGCTCAGATACCGGGCGGGAGTGTAGTTCAGTTGGCGCTGCACCCCCAGGCGAGTGCCTCGGTTGCCCACGTACGAGGTGTCCAACAGGAACCTTCCGGGCAGGAGTTGCTGCAATCCAAACGACCAGCGCTGCGCGTAAGGGTGCTTCCGATCGCGGTTGTAGAAGGTGACAGTCTGTCCCAGGTTGGTCGTCAAGCCGCCCGCACGTCCCGGCGGCGCGAGCAAGCCGTTTGGAAAAGGGTTTGCCAGGGTCGCGATAAACGTCAGACCGTTATCAAGACTCGGCTGAATCGGCGTGTTTTGTGAGAATCCAGTTTGCAACGCTGTAGTGGCATTCACTCCTAGGGAGTCGTAGAAGATGCCATAGCCACCTCGCAAAGTGGTCTTCTCTGTGAATCGATAAGCGAAGCCGATGCGCGGCAGAAAGTTGTTCTTCTCCCCGCGGATGGGGTTGCGCCCGACGCCTCCCTGATTAAGGTACTGGAGCCCGCCCAGGACGCGGAAGTCGCTCGGCGAGAGTTCCGGTATGGGATTCTTGGCGTAATTCCCGCGTGCCTGAGCCTCGATGGGATTGGATTCCCCGAAGGCAAAGCCAGCGACCAGACGGTCATATCTCTCGGTCATCGGGGCTTCCACCTCGTAGCGCAAGCCTACGTTGAGCGTGAGCGTCCCAGTGGCCTTGAAATCATCGTGGAAATACAAACCCAGGTACCTGTCTTGCACCGCAGCACTGGCGGTCCGGCCCATCACACCCTCGGGGATGCCCAGCAACATGGCTGCCAGTCCCTGCCCCATCGGTGCACTAGGAGAAGTATCCAACGGGCCCCTCGTATAGGTCGATGTGAAGCTCAGGTCCGGTGAAACGTCCAGAGGATGACGGTTGTTGAACGCGCGGTAAACGCGGAAGTCAGCGCCGTACTTCCAGTTGTGTTTTCCCCGCAAGTGGGTGATATTTGCCGCAAAACTGTGGGTCAAGGCGGTGCTCGTCCCGTCCCCCATGTCCCCCCAAATAGACAAGGAGGAGTAACCGCTAGGACCGATCCTTGGGATGGTCGCAAGCTTCTTATCGACCAGATTGACCAGGGCCGGTGAGAATCCCAGCGAGGACAAGTCAAAACCCTCGCTCACGCGACGCTCCGGAAACTCCTGGTTAGTGATTCCGTAGCGCAGATTGAGCACCATGGAAGGGTTGGGAACGAAGACGTCATCCAGGGCCAGACCCCGGTTAGTGCGGTTGATGATCTGACCGTGCACCTCGGGACTGAAGAATCTCTGCCTGTCTTCCTCCCAAAAGTCATAGTTCACACGGGCAAAGAGACGGTGGCTATCGCTGAAGGCGTGGTCCACTCGCGCAAAATGGACATAATAGGTTTCCTTGTAGTTGATGGGTTTCATGTAGTTGTTCACACCGTCAGCGGTTCCGGGCCTCGTTGGATTCGGATACAAATCCACCAGCTTCAGGCCAACCGGGTCCAAGCGGGACGAAGGGATGACGTTGTTGGGTATGGGTTGGCGGCTGTAACGACCCTCCGGAGTACGCACAGTGGTCGCTGGATCGTAGATCTGATACCGGCTGCCCAGGGCCAGAAGCTGGGAAAAATCACCCCTGTGCTGTGCCGCCATGGGAACAGTAAAACTCCAGTCTCTAGGAACGCCCCATATGTTTTTTTCATGGGCGTAATACCAAAATGTCTTGTTTTGCCCGTGGTAGAGTCGCGGCAGAACAACGGGCCCACCGGCAGAAGCGCCCCACTGGTGGTCGCGGTAGGGCGGCTGCTTCGTCCCGGCCCTGTTGTTGAAAAAGGTCTCGGCCCCGAAAGCGCTATTCCGGTGCCAATAGTGCACCTCGCCATGCAGTTCGTTGGTTCCACTCTTGGTACTGACGTTCACGAACGCCCCGATCGTGTGACCGATGCTGGCGTCGTACGAACTGCTCTGAACTTTGAACTCGCTGATCACGTTGGCGGGGGGACGGAAAGCGTCTCGAGCCCCGCCCGTGCTATCGGCGAAAGTGTTCGACACGCCGTCCATCTGGAACTCGTTCGTAAACGCACGATTTCCGTCCGCCGACACCGCGGTGCCTGTAAACGGAGCCTTCATTGGGTTCCAAGTCCTGTTGGTCATCACACCCGGAGCCAGGAACATGAACTCTATCGGATTTCCTCCAACCACAGGAAGCTCGACTACACGCCGTTGATCGATGACCTGGCCAAGAGAAGAGCCGGTTGTGTCGAGGAGCGGGGTTTCCGTGGTTACTTCGACGCTTTCGGCAATGTCGCCTAGACGCATTTGGACAGCCAGCTCGATAGTCTCGCTGACGCGAACCTCGATTCCATCCCGGACGTACGTGGCGAACCCCGGAGCCTTCGCGGTGAGCTTGTAGACTCCAGGCAGCAAGAATGGGATGTTGAAGTTTCCCGCCTGGTTGGTCTTAGATGCAGCACTAACGCCGCTCGCTACGTTAGTCACACGGACGTCCACATCGGGTATTAGTGCTTCGGTTGGATCCGTGATCCGGCCAATAATGGAACCTCTCGGGTCCTGGCCCAGGGCTGGGCTAGCCAGTAGGGCGAGTACACTGGCAGCCAAAAGTATGGCCATTGATGCGGTCTTGAAGATACGCATGTGAGATTCCTCCCTTCACTATTTGGAATCTTTCCGTGTCCAACGGAAGCGGCCGCCGGTGTCGGCCAGGAACTTCATGCACTCCTGGCGAACAACCAGTTCCGCGTCGAGAATGTCCTCTGGTTTATGGACAAGCGTCTCACCCTTGCGATTCCTGACGGGAAAGGCATGGGAGGGCGCCTCGAACAGGACGCTCAAAGCCCCGCAATGAAGGTTGAGTGCGGTGTCTAGATTGAATGTCGAGAGCGAAAGATTGCCTGGTTCCGATTCCAGCGAAGGATCATCCGAGGCCTGGAGCTTCGCCAGTGCCAGACGCCCTTGCACGCGGCGGTAGAGCGCTTCAAAGACGGGCATGAGCGCTGGTTCGATGAAGGAACGGTTCGCTCGCATGAACGGAGCGCCCCCGGCGTGCATGTTCAGGGTCAGGTCCGGACGCTCCTGCGCCGTCAAGTCGAAGAGTGCCTGTGTTTCGGGCTGCCGCCCCAAGCCGAAGAAATCGTCATGCTGGATGTTGACGCCGGCGTCGTTAGGGTAGCCGCCGGGAAATTGAGTGCGCGAAAAATCCAACGGGATGAATGCCTTGCACGCCGGCCAGCCGATGTTCGTGCCGTCGCGCCAGGCACCAGTATTGAAATACTGGTGTACAGCGGTTTCCTTTGAAGGGCTGAACTTGAACATCCGCACCGGAACGCGGGCCCGGCCATCGACGTTGACGATGGGCACGACAATGATCCGGTCCAGCACCTTCGCCGTTGAGACGATCTCGGGCCACGGCTTGCCCCGCAAGTCACGGCCGGTTTCCAGTACGGCCAGGAAGTTGACCATGCCGACGATCCCTTCGAACTCGCCGCCATGCACGCCGGCCAGACCTAAGAACACCTTTTTCGCGTAGTCAGGCCCGAGGTAGGCCCGCACGTCCTCAAAGCCCAGCGAGCCGGAAAAAGTCGTAGTCCCTTTGCGAGCACGCGGTTGGCCGTAAAAGACCGCTCGAATCGGTCGCCCCCCAGCAGTGGTCCCAATGTTCCGAACGGTCCCCTTTTGTATTCGTTGGTCGAGAAACCGGTCCACACCTTCCACCGTGCTGATCCAAAAATCTGGGATCTCGGCCGGTTCGATCAAATGGCCAGCCGGGATGTCCGGGAACTGGCTCGGCTGCTGGCTGCTGCTGGAGGAACCCCCAGAAGGTCGAACCGGTCGCACCGGTTCTTTCCCCATGTGCCCGGATGCAACCTCATCTTCCATCTTCAGGAGCGGCGAACCGAGGGCGAGGGTAACCAACAAAGGGATCTTCAGGACACTGTATCGACTGGGCGTCATTCTCCTCTTATGCAGTTGGGCCTGCACCCGCACCTCAGGAATCTCGCCCTGGCCCGCCACGCCCTGCACCTAGTGTGCTTCGAACAGCCCACTTTGTCAATGTGGCAAGCTGGTATTGCTTTCAGTGTGAAAGAAACGTCCGCGGGGCGCCCTGCTCGAAAGCCAGCGAGACCGGCGAGAGGCCCTTTCTTGACCCACCCAGGATCAGACCCGCGCCAGCTCGCCGGCGTACGCCTGGATCTTCCGGACTGCGTCGGCGATCTGCTCCATGTCGCTGCGGCCGGCCAGCAGCACGCTCTGCATGATCCAGACCGCCTCCTCGCAGAGCCGGTCGTTGACCGGGCACTGGTTGCGCTCCTCCAGCCGTGCAATCTGCTCCTGGGAGTAAACCCGCTGGTAGCCGCGCGAGCGCAGCGCGTTCTTCAGGTACTGCTTCTTGTTCAGCGGCGTGTAGCCGGTGGAGGCCGGAATCCCTTCCGCCGACAGGGCCTTGAGGAATTTCGCCTTTGGCAGACCGGCGAACTGCTCCCTCAGGTAGCGGAAGATGAAACCGTGATAGGCGTTGCGCGTGCAGCCCTCGTACATGCGCGCCGGCACGATGCCCGGAATCTCCCGCAGCAGGCTGGTGAGGTACTGCGCGTTCTGCTCGCGCGTCCTGGCCTGCTCCTCCAGCCGCGTCATCTGCGCCAGCAGCAGCGCCGCCTGGAATTCCGACGGCAGGAACTTGGTCCCGTGCATGCGGTCGGAAAACTTCGGGCTCCGCGCGCCGCCGTTCCAGTGGTAGGCGTAGCATTTTTCGTAGAGATCCTCGTCGTCGGTCAGGATGGCGCCGCCCTCGCCGCAGTTCAGGTTCTTCGAGGCCTGGAAGCTGAAGCAGCCCGTGTTCCCGTACGTGCCGGCTTTGCGGCCGCGCCACTCGGCCAGGTGGGACTGGCAGGTGTCTTCCACCACCGCCACCTTGCGCTTGCGCGCCACCGCCATGATCGTATCCAGGTCGGCCACGTTGCCGGCGAGATGCACCGGGATCATCGCCGCCGTGCGCTCGCTGATGGCCGCCTCGATCTTGCGGGCGTCGATCTGGGCCGTCTCCAGGTCGGAATCCACAAACACCGGCAAAGCGTACATGTTGAGGATGACGTTGAGCGTGGCCACGAAGGTGTATGGCGGCAGAATGACCTCGTCGCCCGGCCCCACGCCCAGCGCCCCGAGCGAGGTCTGGAGCGCGCCGGTGCCGCTGGAAGTAGCCAAGCAGAACTTCGCTCCCGTCAGCCGCGCATAGGCCTCCTCGAAGCGGGGGATGGTGCGGGTGGCGTCTCCGTAACCACGAAACCACTTGCCGCTGCGGAGGGCCTCGATCAGAGCCTGTTCCTCCCTCTGGTTGAATACCGGCCACGAAGGAAAGTGGGCCGTTCGGACGCGCCGGCCGCCCAACAGGGCCGGCCTCGCAGGGGAAGTCTGCGGCCGGTTGGAGGTCTTGGCTATGGCGGCCGCGGGCGCGGCGGCCAGAATACTTCTGCGAGAGAGATCGTTGTTACTCATATTCGTGCTCATTGCCCGATAGCTGCGAGCAAACATGCGTCGCCCTCGAATCTTGGGCTCGTCGATCCACGAAGGGGCTACCTGCAATCTACAGTACGTCTTCAACGCTGTCAACAGGCAAGCGTGGCGGAAAGCCGGTTTGGGCCGCGGTTTTCTTTCAGTTTGAAACAAACTCCTGGCGGTGAGACAATGCTGAGAGGCAGGATTGACGGTGGCAGGCAGGCGAACGATGGCCGACAGCAGCCAGGCGCGACGGGGGGGATGGTCAGAAACACGAAAAGGCCACACGCTGGAGGAGCTGACCTTCTGGTACATCTACGATCGGCAGCACTGCCTGCGTGGCGACCTGTCGGAGCACTTCGGCATCAGCGCAGCGACCGTGTCCCGGGTGATTGCTCTGCTGGTGGAAAAGGGACTGGCGGTGGAGACGAGCGCCGGCGTCGCTGCTCCGGGCCGGAAACCGCACTGGGTCCAGGTGAACCCGAGGCTGGCCACCTTGCTCGGGCTGGAGGTCGACGCAGACCGCGTAACTGCGGTGGTCACCGACATGTCCGCGTCCCTGCTCGGCCGCGGAGCAAGGCGGTGCGACGCCCACGAGGGCCTGGAGGCAGTCCTTCAGGGCAGCCAGGAAGCGGTGTGTCAGGCCCTCGCCGATGCCGGGGTTCCTCGCCGCCAGATCAAGCACCTGGGCGTAGGCCACCCCGGTGATCTGGATTTGGAGCGTGGCCTGTGCCTGTTCTGGCCCAACGTGACCGGGTGGAGAAATGTCCCCTTGCGAGCCAGGCTGCGTGAGACCTTTGACATGGAGGTGACTGTGGACGACCGCTCGCGGGCGGTCGCCCTGGCCGAGCGGCGCAGCTCACCGGAGGATGGCCGGCACCCGAACGCCATCTACGTGCAAGTCGGTACAGGCATCGGGATGGGGGTCTTCATTGAGGGCCGCCTGTTTCGCGGCGCAACTCAGGCGGGAGGCGAGATCGGCAACGTAGTGATTGACAGGGACGGGCCGCTTTGCACTTGTGGGAATCGGGGCTGCGTGGAAGCCTTTGCCACGATCGGCACCGTGCTGCGCTACGTGCGCGAGTCGCTGGCGGCGGGCGCATCCTCGCAAATGCTTCCCGCCGACGCAAACGAGCTGACCATCGAGATGGTCGCGGCGGCTGCCAACCGGGGGGATAGCCTCGCTCTGGCCGCGCTTGAGCGAGCGGGTGAGGCCTTGGGACTCGGAGTGGCCAACGCGGTGCAAATCCTAAATCCTTCGCTGGTGGTGCTCTGCGGCAGGCTGGCGCGCATCGCCGGTGCGCACCTCGTCCAGCCCGTCGCCGAGACGGTGCGCCAGCGCTGTGTGGAGATGGCCTCCCGCCAGGTGGAGATCCGGGCGGCGCCGCCGCGGAAGGACATCTCAGCCGTGGGTTGCGCCTTGCTTGCCGCCGAGGCGGAGGCACAGCGGATGGTGCGGCAGCGGCTGTTCGGCGAATGACGGTTCAGACCGCGATCCCCAGGAGTTTCGCGGCATTGCGCCAGCGGATCTGCTGCTTGACCTCTTCGCTGGCCTCCAGCACCTCCAGCTTCACCAGCGCCGGGTCGGGGTAGTTGAACGGCATCCCCGTCCCGAACACGATCCGCTCCGGACCCAGGTTGTTGATGAGCTGCCCGATTTCGTTTGCCAGCACCGCGGTCAAACGCGAAATCTCGATGAAGTAGTTGGCTGGCAGGCCGCTTTCCTTCCGCCCCAAGGGTGAGTTGACGAAGCCGGCCCCATTGAGAAGGATGAACTGCGCCCGCGGGCACGTCTTTACCAGCTCCGAGACTTCCTCCAGTGGCAGGTCGGGCACGTTTACCAGCCAGCTCCGCTGGCGCGAGTCCTCCACCCGGATGGGGATCGAGATGACCATCCGGCGCTCGGCTGCCGCGTTCACCAGGTCCAGGCAGGCCCGGTCCGAGAGGCGGCAGTTGTGCCATCTGGGATACAATCGCAGTCCCTTCATGCCGAACTCCTCACGGCAGATCTTCAGGTCGTCCTCCCAACCGGCGTAAAAAGGGTTGATGACCGCGAACGGTATGAGCCGGTCACGGTGAGTCTTAACCTCGGCGGCCACTTCTTCATTGCCTGACTGCGCGTTTCGGTAGGTGATGGCCGAGGCGCTCGATACCACCGCCCGTTCGATGCGCCGGCTGTCCATCAGCCGCATCAATCCCACGGCAGTGTTGTGGCGCAGTTGCCGGAAGGCGAAGTGCCCCAGGTAGGCGTTGACGTCAATCATCTGGTCCCCCTGCGGGCGAGAAGCCGCTGCATGTTGCCGCCCAGGATCTTCTGCTTGTCCTCCGCGCTGAGGTCGGCGGCGCGGAGCTTGCCAACGCCCGCGGTCATCGAATTATCGCAGCCAAACAGCAGCCGGTCCGGGCCTAGGACGCGGGCCGCCATTTCAATGATGCCGTCGTCGGTCACGCTGCCGCTGGTGTCCAGATATGCCGTCGGCGCGTTGCGCAGGGCCTTGATGGTCCACTCCCAATCGCCGCCGCCACCGATGTGCGCGCAGATGAGCATTGCTTCCGGGTACCGGCGCGAGACTTCGGCCAGGTGCCCGCCGTCGCTGATGCGCGGCTGATCTTCCAGGAAATAGTGGGCGTGACCCGCGTGATGGAGGATGGGCACGCGCAGCTCGATCGTCAACTCAATGATCGGCCAGACCACCGGCTCAGTGACACGATACTCGTTGTAGAGCTTGACGCCCATGAAACCGCGTTCCTCGACGCAGCGGCGAATCTCAGCCAGCGCCTCCCTTCCGTAGCCGGGATTGACGTAGCAGTAGCCGAGCACCCGGCCCGGAAAGCGCCGCATCGCCTCGGCCACCCACTGGCTGCACTCGCGGAAGCCCTCGGCCGTGGACGGACGGCGCGGGGTTAGGATCGAACAGCAGAGCTGGTCGATGCCCAGCTTGTCGGCCGCCTCGATGAGTTTGCGGTCGTCTTCCTGCCAGGACGGGCGGCTGTGGTGGTGCAGGTGTGCGTGGCAGTCGATCACCTTCGCGCCAGCGGGCCACGGTTGAGCCGCCGGCGGGCGCGCCAGCCCGGCCCAGCTCGCCACGCCGAGCGTCCGGAAGAAAGCGCGGCGAGGCATGGGGTGGCGCGTTTTGCGATCCAATGTCATGGTCACTCCTGCGGCAACCTGATATTGACCGAGGTCCACTCATCCGGCAGGACGCGCACTGCGGCGATGGCGAGCTCAATCCCTGGCTTGCTCACCACTACGAACCGTGCCGCTGCGGAGACCTCGGGAAAAGCGAACTGGCCGTCGGCCCCGGTCATTGCCGAGCGGTCTCCGACAAGGACGGTTGCTCCGGCCACCGTTCGCCCGTCCTGGTCCGTGACCACCCCGGTCACCCCGCCCATCCCGAGCGTGGTGGGCCACTGCTCCAGCCAGTTCAACACGCCGTCTTCGCCCATTTCCTCCAACCAGGGGATGGGTAGCGGCTCGCCGCGGTCCTTCTGCGTCTCGGCTGCCAGCCGCCCATCGATGGTGATGTTCTCCGCCTGGCCCAAGGAGTACTTGGAGTAGTTGTACTGCTCCAGGTCAAGGAAGGTGTTCTCGGCGATCCGGATGTCGTGTGGCATGGCGTTTTCGACCGGGATGCCGTTGTGCGTTCCGTAGCTTATCCAGACCGCCATCGCCCGCCGAAACGTCTTGGCGGTCCGGATCTTGCGGAACAGGTTTCCGTAGATCAGGCCCGAGCCGTCCCGGATCCCGATCGGCAGCCGAAGGTTCTCGAAGAGGTTGGCCTCCACTACAAAGGTGCCGTCCATGCCGGGATGGGTATCGACGGCCGCCAACTGGTTGGTGGTCAGGTCGTCACCCTGCACGCGGTTGTGAAGGAATTCCCAGTGGGTCTTGCGACCGGGCTTGTGCAGGTACATGCCGACCCGCTGCGGGCTGCTCCAGTCGAGCGTGCCGTTGGAGGCCAGTGAGTGGCGGTTCTGGCTGAACTCGTTGTCGATGATGAGCACATAAGCGCCGGACACGGCGGATACTCCATAGCCCAGGCCGTCGCGCAGGTTGCGGTGAATGTAGCAATGATCCACCTGCCCGGTCGCTTCGCTGCCGAAGCTGGTCGCGTGGGAGAAGCCCAGCAATTCGCAGTGGTCGATGCGGACATTCCTGCGGCCGCTGACCGAAATGCCATAGCTGTTGTTCTCCGGGCTGACGCTGGCGTCGAAGCCTTGCAGCTTGAGACGGGTGAAGCGCACGTTGTCGCCGATGACGGTGAAGAGGACGGTGCGCCTGTCTGCCGCGCGGATGAGGGTTTCAGAGCCCTCGCCGAGCAAAACGAGGCCTTCGAAAACGCGCACAGTAGTCTCGAAGGCGTACTCCCCGGCGGGCAGGAACACGGCCGGAATGCCTTCATTGAGCGCCCTGTATGCCGCCGCTTGGACGGCCGCGGCCGTGCGCCCTTCCGGCACGACGCGCCGGACGAAGTACTGCCTCTCGGCCTCGCTCAAGGGAACATCGGGACCGATGGGGCCTCGTGGGCCCACACCGACCGCGCTTGCGGGGGTGGTCGCCACCACCGTGGTGGCGACCACCAGTAGCTTTCGCGCCATCCACGCTCGCGTGCGCTTCAAAACTTCAGCCATAGCGACATGATCCAACTGCGCGTGTGGTCGTGGTCGGTGATCATGCCGAAAGTGCTGGCCGTCGGGCTGGTCACCGGAGCGTACAGGTTCGGATGGTTCCAGGCGTTGACGGTTTCGGCGCGGAACTGCATGGTCACCCTCTCGACGATCCTGAAGCTCTTGATGGCGGCGAAGTCCCAGCGCGCCTGGCCGTCGGCCCGCAGCTTGCTGAAGCGCCAGGGCGAAACCCGGATGTTACTCCCCAACTGCTGGACGCTGTTGCGGTTGAAGCCGGCGTCGGTGTTGAACCACCGGTCCACGCTGCGCTGGTTCTTCGGCAGCTTGATGCTGTCCGGGTTGCCGGTGAACAGCGTCCAGATGTCACCCCAGTCCAGCGGCGGGCCGCTCTGGCGCTGCACCATGCCGTTGATCTGCCAACCGCCGGCAACGA
>Ga0194112_10003924_pt1 | contig 20580 bp, 15 predicted proteins | sample TA2MahC400mmetaG_FD_146191 | JGI IMG/M metagenome (GOLD analysis project Ga0194112, IMG submission 146191) | Freshwater microbial communities from Lake Tanganyika, Tanzania - TA2015016 Mahale Deep Cast 400m | ecosystem: Environmental > Aquatic > Freshwater > Lake | place: Tanzania: Lake... | reverse complement strand
GGGCTACATGGAGCGCCTGAACGAGACGGCTCAGGACTGGGTGCCCATCGTGCGCCGCCTGCGCCCGGACATGGCCTGGGAGGACGTGCTGCGGATCGTGAACAGCCCCCTCCCCCCCGCCCGCCGATGGACCCAGGCCCGGCTGCTGCGGGCCGTGCGCGCCTATGTCCGCGACGGCTTCCTGTCCTCTACAGTCCTCGGCCGCGCGCCGCGGCAGGACGCCGACGACCGCCTGCCAGCCATCGTCGCCGCCATTCGCGGCGCAGATCCCGACATCACCCTGCAGGCCATCTGCGACCGCCTGGAGGCCATGCGCGAACGCACCCCCCGCGGACGCTCCACCTGGCAGCCCTCCTCTGTCAGAATGCTGCTGGAACGCGCCAAGAAGCTGGGGATGTTGTAGCGGATGGAGAGCGCCTGAGACCTGCCCGCCATGGTCGAGATGTGGCGATCATGTGCTGATGGCACCATCGCCGGGTCCCGACTCTCGTTTCAAGCAAGAGGCTGACGCAGAGGGCTGCTGAGTCGCGTCCACCTCCTTCATGAACAACACGCTTTGTAACATTAACCCCTGCTGACCGCCCTCAACCGGATTGGGCCAGTTGAACATTCGCCCGGAGCAAGAGCGCCAGTTCCAAACATCGTGCATGTAGATGCAAAAAGGTTTCGCGGCGAAACCTCAACGCTCTAGAAGCGCTCTTATCTCCAGCATCAGGCTGTCCATCAGGTCCGAGGTCAGCACGGCCCCTTCCAGACGCAACAAGTGTCCCTTGCTGTCAGATGATCGGCGAATCGTGACGCCGCTTGATGTCCTCAACGTCTTGTCGTCGATCCATCCATGCGAGGGACTGGCGCGTTTTGGGCGACCTCCGCGCGCGGGATCGCGCAGCCCCTGCTCCTGCTGGCGGACCAAGGGCTCGATGACGGCCCACTCCTCCTCCCCGTCCTGCGGGTTGGCACGGGATAAGGCCTGCCGGATCTGAGGTTCGCCGCCCTGACGCAGGGCGGTGGCCAATTGGAGGCCGCGCCGCTCGGTCAACTGTTCGGGGAACTGCAGCATGTCGCCCAGCTCTTCGAAGATCAGGGCGAAGGAGCGGATCTTGGACCGCTTGGCCTTCGAGCCGGAGGCGAACAGCCGGTCCACGGCGTCCTCGGTATTTGCAAAGGCGCCGTGATTGGCGGCGATCACGGCGATGCGGCCGCGCTCGAAGTGACTGAGGTTCTCACGGACCTCGTTCTCCTCGATCATGGACACGAAGGCGCCCCCTGCGTCGTTGCGGGGGCGGATGATGGCGCGGATCTTTTCGTACTTCTCGGCCTGCGTCAGCTCCAGTAGCCCGCGCGTCGCCAGCAGCCGCCGGTATCCTGACAGCAGGCCGTAACGCTGGCCCGCCCTGCCCGGCTGGTCCAGTTCGAACACCTCGATCGGCAACCTCAGGCCGTTGGCCGCGATGGACTGGCGCAGTTCCAGCATCTCGGCTTCCCCCAAGGTCATTCGGTCGCGGATCATCGCGTCGTCGTCGATCTGGTCCAGCGGCAGTTCGACCATCAACAGCCCGCTGGCACGCGCAGCCTGCAGCTGCGCCGCATCCGCCTCGGCGCGCGCACGCGTGGCGCGAGCCTCGGCCCCGTCGGCCTGCAGATGCGATGCGCTGTCGGCTGCCACCTGCGCAATCGGGGCGATGCCGCTGAGCGCACCGACGCGGTCAAGGGTTTCGCTGCGAAACTCGCGCTCGATCTGGCTCAGCTGATCGGTGCTGGGTGCCTCCAGGCGTCTGCGCTTAGCCATCGTTCTCCTCCGTGCTGGTCTGTTCGTTCATCTGAAGGTCGCGCCACCAGGCGCCCAGGATCAGCTCCTTGACCTCGGCCCAGGTCCGGTCGAACGTCTCCCGGCCCCGGACATAGGTGTCACGGTTGAACTCCCGGTAATCCGCCTCATAGATGCCATTCACCTGCTCACCGGCCTGGCCGACCATAGCCGTCAGTTCCTGCCGGTAGGTGGTCATGAAGTCTCCGAAATAGGCCTGGATCACGTTCGCCAGATCCGTCTGCTGACCGGCCTCGAAGCGGGTGATGATCGCGCGGACGGCATCCCATTCGAAACGCATCTCGGGAAGGCCATCGCGTCGGCGGGCGCTGTTCTCGCCATCCTCGACGCTGGCAAAGGTCGAGTAGAGCATGTCGAAGAAGCGGCCGGTCGAGTCGAACTCCAGAAAGGTCGCGCCGAGCGGCACCAGCAGGATATCCGCGGCTGCCAAGGCGTTGATTGTCAGGTAGCCGAGGGCAGGGGGGGTGTCGATGATGATGATGTCATAGTCGTCGACGATGTTGTCCTGCGCCAGCCCGTTCGACAGGGCGTCCCACAGCGGCCATCCGCGCAGCCCCATGCGCCAGACCGGTACCTGGAACTCTGCCCAGTAGAGGTTGAGCTGCGCGCCCAGGAGATCAATGTTCGGCCAATGCGTCGGCTGGATCAGGCTGCGGGCGCTGATGTTCAGGGCCTCGGTCAGGGTCTCGTCGAAGGGCAGGGGGGGCTTGCCTGCCGCCTCCCGCACCCGGTTCTCGTCCTGAAGGGCCAAGGCATAGTCCTTGGCCAGCAGCGGGAAGGCCGTGGACCATTCGTCCGCGACGCGGCCCCCCATGATCGAGGTCATGCTGCCCTGGCTGTCAAGGTCGATCACCAGCACCTTGTAGCCATCCAGCGCCGCCGACATGGCCAGATGCGCCGCAGTGGAGGTCTTGCCCACGCCGCCCTTGAAATTGGCCACTGCGAGGATCTTGGCGGGCAGGCCTTCGGGACGCCAAGGGCGGTATTCCCGATCCGCCGCACCTTCAGTTGCGAAATGGTCCCTGAGCCGCAGGACGTCCTCCAGCGTGAACCATTTTGAATTGCCTTCGCCCATCCCCTGGGGCAGGTCAGGGTTCTTGCGCAGCACCCGCCGGAAATGCGCTGTGGCAACCGGGATCAGGTAGCGGCAGACTTCCCATGTCGAGAAGCGGCGCAGGCGCTTGCGCCCGTCGGGGGCGTAACCCCGCTCGGCCAGATCCTGGCGTCCGCGGGCAGCGAAGGCGGCGGCCTTGGCAAATCTTGCGGTGCCGATCGGCTCGGACAGGCGCTTTGCCGCGCGGGCTGGATCGATATTGAAATAAGGGGGAAGTGGGTCTTTGCCTGACATCTGAATCCTGCTGCGATGTAGCGTGTTCCGGCGTGCGTCATTCCATCTATGGCACACCGGAGCGATCAGGGGAATTATTCCGACGAAGTTTCGCCGCGAAACCCATGAAAAGTTCTCAATGAGCAGCCTCTAAAGCTTGAATCTACTTTAGGAACTTTAGAGTCTTTAGGTCATGAATCCCACTTGTTTTTCAATATTTTGCGGGCTATTAGGAGCCCGGTTACAGGATGAACGGTCCCCGATTCCGGGAGGACGGGTGCCTGTTTCCGGGATGCGAGGCGCCGATTCGCAGGATCAAGGGTGCAGATCTGCGGGATTGCCCGCTGAAGCGCGGGATAGACTGAGAAAACGCCCTTCCTTCGGCTGCAGGGTCCCGGAAACGGGTACCGTTGCACGGCCCGAGTGTCATCAGGTGCCCGTTTGCAGGACTGCCTAAAACAGAGGATCGGTGCCTTGAAGCGGCTTGCGGTCAGGTTCCTTTTGCGCCAGTTTGAGGGAAACAGGACGGTTTCCATGGACGATATTCCCCGCGATCAGCTGTCAGGCGCCCTGAGGCGCGGGGCCGTCAAGAAGCACGTCGCCGCGATCCACGTGTCCGGCAAGCTGACGCTGCTTCAGCGCAAGCTGTCCAATGTGCTCCTCTTGAATGCCTATGACACGCTGACGACACGGGTCAGCCACCAGATCGACGCGCGCACCCTGTGCCTCATGATCGGCTACAACAGCAACGACATGGATACGCTGAAGCAGTCGTTGCGCGGGCTGGTCGAGACGGTCGCCGAGTGGGACATGCTGGACGACAAGGGACGCCAGGAATGGGGCGTCTCCAGCCTGCTCAGCTATGCCAAGCTGAAAGGGGGGATCTGCGAATACGCCTATTCCCCCGCGCTGGCGGAAAAGCTGCACGATCCAAAGGTTTTCGCGCTGATCAACCTGAACATGCAGCGGCGGTTCACGTCGGGCCATGCCCTGGCCCTGTACGAGAACTGTTACCGTTTCGTGCGCACGGGATCGACGGGCTGGTGGCGGCTTGACCTGTTCCGGCGCCTGATGGGGGTCGATGGGTCCGCCTATTATGAAGTGTTCAAGCAGCTGAACGCCAAGATCATCAAGCCCGCCGTTGCCGAGGTCAACAGGACCAGCAACATCATCCTGTCGCCCGAGACGCGCAAGCAGGGCAGGGCGGTCACCCATATGCGGTTCCTGATCAAGGAAAATCCGCAACTGGCGATCCTCGACATCGACGACGGCGAGGGCGCCCGCCACGGCGAGGTCTATGCCCGGCTGCGCGCGCTTGGGGTCAGTGACCGCCTGGCGCGGCAATGGCTGTCCGTTCACGGCGAAGAGCAGGTTCAGGCCAGGCTCGACTATGTGGAAACCCGCAAGAATGTGCTGAGCAAGGTGGGTTATCTGAGTGCGGCACTGGAAGGAGGATTCGGGACGGAACCCGCCGCGGCGCCTGTGGTCGAGCCGCCCAACCCGCAGGCCGAGCGTCTGCGGCGCATCCTGGAGGTGATCAAGGCCCGGACCCCGACGCAGCGGGACGCTGATCGCCGGCTGTTCCTGAACCAGCTGATCGAACCCGCCGCCCGCGCGGATTTCGAGCGTCATGGATGGATGTCGCCCCTGAACGCGACGCGGATCGCACTTTTCTGGGAGGATATGTCGCCGGGGCTGTTCGGGGATCTGATGTCGAACGCCCGGCGCTGAAGATTGGCGGCCATGGCCGACGGGTGGCGCATCGCAGGCCAAATGCCCCTGCGCGGTTCGCCCAATCAGAACGTTTCTGACCGGTCACGGGAGGAGCAGTTCTGGGCGCGAAATCCGAGGAAGTTCATAAAGGTCGTGCGGAAGCGTCGGCAGCTCGAAGCGCCGCATGGCAAGGATCGCCAATGGACGATGCGCCTGAGTGGACTTGTCACCCGTGGCGCCGGCAGTATGGCGGCACGAACCGCGACGACCTCAAGCGGGTCAAGGAAGCTGAGACAGGAAAGCCGCGGCTGCGATCTTGGTGAGTCCCCCCTCAGGACCTGCGAGCCAACGACTTTAAGGTATCTCGAACCGCATCGGACGCAGGTGAGGACCACCGGCAGGAGAGGCCGGTCGAGTTGGCCTTAAGGGCGGGCGGGCTTTTCAACGCATCAGCCGCAAGGCGGAGATCGCCGCTGTCCGGGGGCCAGACGAAACTGCGGTCGAGTTGTGTCGGCAGTCCATGGGGTGACGGCACCGGCGTACCGAGGTTCATGACGCTGCCGGACATCCTGCACGCAGGAGCAGTTCGTCAGCCCTGTCGGCCCGCTGCCGTGTCCCTTGCCCGGAGCCGTGGCGGAAGGCGCGGCTACATAAGCCGGAGAGGGTCTGGCGGCGACCCCTGCGGACCGAGGACCGGACGTCCGCCGGTCCTATTCTGCGGCTCGGCCTTCGGCGTTGATCTCGGGGAACTCGGGCCGTTCTTCCTTTGCGGCTCCGCACAAGAGTTCCGTGGCCCGGTCCGCGGCATCCTGAAAGGGCTCCAGCACCAGATCGATGCCCAGATCCGTCAGGATCTCGGTGTCGCCCATGCTGTGGGACGCTGTCGCCATGCGTCCGGTAAACCCTGCCGAGCGAGAGAGCTGGATCAGCGTCCGGCGCGTGTCCTCGTGGCTGAGCCCCGTGTGGTGGATTGGCACGGTCGACACCATCCATTCGGCGCCTCGGAATGGCAGTTCCGCGATGAATTCCGGGTCACTGGCATCGCCGAACTCGGCATCGAGGCCGAGATCCCGCCACCGCCGCACGGCCTGAGGGTTGAAGTCCACGCCCAGCACCCGGAGGCCGCGCTTTTTCAGTCGCAGGCCGATCGCCGTGCCAAAGCGGCCGAGGCCGAAGATGATGACGTTGTAGGAACCGCCTCCGATGGCGCCGTCATCAGATCGCTCGCGGGGGGTGCCTTTCCGCTCGAAGATCCCGAGCAACGGCTCGAAGATTCGGTAGAGCTGATGAGAGTAGGTTATCATGTAGGTGGAGGCGGCAATGGTCACGAGGCCGACCATGGTGACCAGGCCAAGCGCATCCCCTGAGACATGGCCCAGGGAAACGCCCATGGCGACAAAGATCAGGGAAAACTCGCTGATCTGCGCCACGGTCAGTCCTGCCAGAAAGCCCGTCCGCTTGCGGTAGCCCATGTAGCCCATGATCGCGAGCACGATCAGCGGATTGCCGATCAGCACAAAGAGCGAGAAGATCACCGCGCCCCCGACATGGGACCCCAGAAGCGAAACATCGAGTGTCGCCCCAAGCGCAATAAAGAAGAACAACAGAAGGAAATCGCGCAGCGGCGCCAGCCGGGCGGCGATGGTTTCGCGATAGGGCGTCGAGGCCAGCGCCACGCCGGCCAGAAGGCCCCCCACCTCCTTGCCAAGTCCGACCAGATCGCCCACGGCGGCAAACAGGGCTGCCAAGGCGATGGCAAAGATGACCAGAAGCTCGGGCGTGCGGGCGAGGCGTTCGGTCAACGGATTGGCCGCGTAGCGCACGAAGAGAACCACGGCCGCCACCAGCGCCACACCTGACAGCAGAACCGACAGGACCGAGGCACCGCCATGGCTGCCTGCTCCGTCAGACGTGCCGATGCCGATGGCCGAAAGCACGATCATCGCCAGCACGACCACCAGATCCTGAACGATCAGGAAGCCCAACGCGATCTGGCCGTGCAGCGCGTCGATCTCGCGCTTGTCGGACAGGAGCTTGACGATGATGATGGTCGAGGAAAATGTCAGGGCCACGGCGACGTAAAGGCTGGTGGCATGGCCAAGACCGAGAGCAAGGCCGATCAGATAGCCGAAGAAGGCCGTAAAGATAACCTGACCGAGGCCCGTCACCACCGAGACCACGCCCAGGGACCGGATGAGCTTGACGTCCAGCTTGATGCCGACAAGGAACAGCAGGACGGCGATGCCAAGTTCGGACAGGAGATCGATCTGTTCGTCGGAATGCACCACATCCAGGGCCGATGGTCCCGCGATCAGGCCGACCGCGATGAAGCTGACGATCAGAGGCTGACGGGCGAGCGTCCCGAGCAACCCGATTCCGGCGGCCATGACCAGAAGCACGGCCACTTCAGTAAAGGATGTCATTATCGGCATCGAAATCCCCTCCTCCTCAGCAGGACGTCCTTGGCAGGGCGTCCCTTCTGGTGCCAGCCATATCGACGGGTTCTCCAAGCTCCTGCGCGGTCGGTGTCGATGGCACTGGCAAATATCCCTCACCTGCCGGAGAAAGCGGGCAGGGTCCAGACATATTGATCTGATGCTTCAGCTCCGGGAGGCGACATGGTGGTTGGCGGAGACACCCGTTTCTGCTGCAAGCCGAGAGCGGACATCCCGTCATCAACCGGATCTCTCCGCCTCACCGCAGGGTCGGAGGAAGGTCGGCCGGCTGTTCCGGGGGCCGTTGGGAAAGCCGATTCATCGATCGGCCGTCACGGCCAGGCTTCCAAGGGCGCGACGAAAGCGCCCTTTCGGCGAGTTTTTCAGAACCGTGGCCTTGGCCGTCGATGTGGCATGAGTCTTCATGTTTTCGAAGGTCCCGCGCGCCCGCCGACTCCGTGAAGTGCCCTGATGGTGTCGTACGGGCTTTGTCCCGCCATCAATTGCAGATGTAGATTCCGTTGCTGCCACCCACCATGAGGTGCACTCGTGCCGGACGCGGAAAACGGCGGCATGGCTGGCGAAGATTTTCGGTAGATGCGGCGGCGCGTCGTCAAGCACGGTCGGCGAAGAGCGGGCAGTCGCGCTGGCCAGCCGGATGCAACCGTCCAGACCTTTGGGCATTCCAGAGCCTCAGGCGCCTTTTGGCAGGGCAGCGGCCCTGGCCACAGTAGGGACCATGCCCGAAACGTTCGGTGGGGCAGCCTCTTTCTGCCTGTCCACGGGCAACGACCGCAGGGCGGCTCTGGATGACCTTGTCACGATACCGTTCGCATGGGTCCGGTAGAGCTTCATTCTTTTGCAATTCCCTTGAGCGTCCGCTCGGCGTCTCTGGCATCCGCTACATCATCGAGATGGCAGGCGAATGGCGCGTCCATGCTTGTATTGCCCGCGTCAGGCTGACATCCACCTGCAGGGTTTTCTCACGCCTCCTGTCCAGCGGCTTGGCACTGGTAAATAACCCTGTTAAACATGCGCTTACATAGTCTGCACCGCTATCGGGCCGGCTTCTTCTTCCAGCTCGGCCTTGATCCGGTCTTCGGGATGGGCATCTTCAAGCATGCCAGCCGGCACCTCGACAAGCAGATCATCATGCCCGTCGACGAATGCAGGATAACGAAACTGCCGCGTCAGCAGGACTGACCAGTCCTTGGCCAGCGTCGTCACCTCTTTGGTCTCAACTCGCTTTGCAACGCTCATGACTGCTCCTTCAGATTGATCGAGGAAGGGTAAGCTGGGCGGAGGCTTGGCAAGGGCGCGAGGACAGACACGCGAAAGTTGCGGCGCATGCCAAGGAACGATCCGGCTATTTCGTCGCTTTGGCTACAGCGGCCAAACGCGCCTTCGCCTTGAGCGAGCGGCAACGGCGAACCAGCAGGGAGATGGACCATGGAAGAGCAGATCAGGGCGGCCATTGTCGAGGAACTTACGCGACAGGCGGAGATCAGCGCAGAACTTGAAGTGCGTCAGGACGGGGATCGTCTTGTTGTCAATGGGCCGATCGATATCGACGCCATCATCATGGTGGTCGCCGGTTCGGTCGCCGGTGGGCCATGACTCCGGAAAGAATGGCGGAAGGCGCTGGCGATCTGGCGCGTGGCGTCAGCGCCAACGAGTCATGCTGTCCGTCGCGGCAGGGCACCCGATGAGGGTCACCTGATGCCCTCGGGAATGGTGATCCACCACATGGAAAACCTTGAGGTGGGCTCCGATCGTGCGGAAGAACCTTTGGGAAATCGCGAACAGAACCTCTGGACGCGACGCTCGCCCGTTCGGCGGAAACCGCGTTGCGACTGAAAGAACCCTGACTTTGCCCCGCTGCTCGGCGACCGGCTGTGAAAACCGGTACGCCCGGAGAGAGCGCAATTTAGCCGAAGGAGGCGGAGAATGCCCAGAACCGTGGAGATCAGTGTGCCGCCGAGCCGGCGCGTCGAGCTGCTGGACCGGCTGGAGACCCTGGACGGCGTCGCGGCGATTCTTGTTCACGAGCAGGCGTCCCATCTTCCGCCCGGTGATCTGGTGGTCCTGCGCGGCACCAACCAGGCGGCAGAGCAGGTGGTGCGCATTGCCGCCGACATGCGCCTGATCGAGAGCGGCGGCGCGCTGGCGATCAACGAGCCGCTCGGCCTCGCCTCGGGCGAGCGGCGGCGGAAGATCGAGAGCGATTCCAGCGACTCCACCTGGGAGGAAATCGACACGCTCTTGCGGCGCGACACGAACCCGTCGCTGAACTTTCTTGGAATGATGGCGCTTGCGGGTGCTGTCGCAGGCGCGGGACTGATGCAGGACATCCTGCATATCGTCATCGGCGCCATGCTGATCGCGCCGGGCTTCGAGCCCTTGGTGCGCATCTCCCATGGTGTGGCGTGCGGGTTGCGCGACAGCGCTCTGCGCGGGCTGATTTCGGCAGGGCTGGCGTATCTGGTGCTGGCCTTGGGTGCGATACTTGGCATGTTCGTCGCGATCTGGCTGGACCCTACGCTTGCCCTTGCCGATCTTCCTTCCCGCGAATGGGTGCAGTTCTGGACAAACATCAAGCTGGGCAGCGTCGCCATCGCCCTGTTTGCCGGATTGGCCGGTGCGCTGGTGGTCAACTCGCACCAGACGGTCTTTGCGACTGGCGTGATGATCGCGCTGGCGCTGGTTCCGGGCATGGCGATCTTCGGCATGGGCCTTGCGGCGGGCATGCCGTCGCTGGCGCTTCTGGGCGTGGGACGGTGGGCTGTGGACGCGGCCTGCGTGCTGATCGCCAGCGCGCTTGTGTTTGGCTTGAAGCGCGTGCTGCGGGGTCGAGAGGCTCAGAGATGACGAAGCGGGGAACGTAGTGGCTTTGACGACGCCTCCATCAACCGGGCAGTCGCCATTCCGGGCTGGACGATGAGAGGCGGCCAACCTGACCACGCGCGTTCATTGCAACAAGCTGTCATTGACCAGCGAAAGATCGGTGTCGAGGCAGTCTTGCGTCAAGCAGCGCTTTCCAGAACGACAGGTTTCCTTGCGTCGAGGCACAACGTCTATTCCCCTTGCGTTGCGGAGAACAGCAATAACAGGAGACTTGCCCGCCAGGAATGTTGGCAGTCAGGCGAACCTCGCGGCTATGAAGAACGATATCGAGGATGGACACCAAAAGTGCCCGACTTAGGCCGATCATGATGCGCCGCCCTGCCGGAAGGCGCAGCGCGGCCTCCGGCCCGCGTGCCAAGCAGGCGGAACGTCGCCAACGGACCAAAGTGCGACGATCAGGAAATCTTCTGGTGAATCGCTGGACACGGCCGGCATGAACACCAGCTTAAGTGCGCCACCGTACGAAGGTCCGGTACCTCCTGTCGGCTGTGCCGGTGATGGGCTACGTGGCAAGGCATCTGGAAGCAGCAGAGCAAGGGTTCGTGTCACACGTGCATTCTTGTGCAAGAAGACCGTGACATACGACAAGCAGTGCAACTGGATCGTCATGTTCCGCCACCGCACGGATGGGCGTCAGGTCGGAATTCGACAGGACCGCTGCCCGAAGACCTTACCAACGGCCATCGCCCTCTCATCTAAAGCTTTGTTTTCGAGATCGGATTTCAGATGTTTGAGATCATCACTCGTCAAGATGGAACCTGGCCAGTTACAGTGGGAACATCGGCGGGAAACGGGAGGTTAGACTGTCGGCGCTTGGAACAGAAAGCGCGAATCCACAAGACCTGAAGGAACATTCCATGAGCAGCAAGCTTCCTCCCGTTCCGGCCGAGAACAGAAGCGACAAGGGTCCTGGCGACGCGACGGGACCTGATACGCAGGACGCGGCAAACCCGCCTTCGAATCCTGACAAGACCGGCCAGGCCGGCAATTCCAAGGTCAACACGACCCACCAGGGCTATCAACAGAACAGGTAGGGCCGACCACCCCGGCCTCGAAGAAAACGCCTGCCCGCACCCGGAAAGGTTGCCGGGGACCATTGACCTGGAGCGCCAGGGCGCCCTTCGACATGGCCGAGCCACCGGCCGATGCGGACGACCGACGTCGGACCTTTCAGCCAGAGGCGGCAAGGATGATTGCCACCGCGGCCGTGAGTATGGTATCAGACAGTCCGTTTGATCGTCCGCAAGGCGGCCCGTCTTGCCTGTTTCTGCTGCACAGGCTCATGGCGTTGCCTGTGGCCAACTTCCTTGCGCAGCCCGATCAAGGTAGTCGGCGCGCAATCAACGGATCATGATCCGGGACATCGCGCGGCGGCATGAAGAAGCGGAGAGGGCCCTCCGGTATCAGACTATGTGATGCGCCCGGGCAGTCGAGAAAAGATAACCATCGAACCCGGGATCATCGGGGTCCGACAACTGCAACAGGGTCTGGCTGACACGGGCGATATGGTCGCTCATGGCCTTGCGGGCGCGGACGCTGTCGCGTGCCCGCAAGGCATCAAGTATCTCCTGATGATCATCCAGCCAGCAAGCGCGATACCTGTCGTCGAACACACGACGATGCAGCTGGGCCCACATCCGGCTGCGGGCGCGACGGTCCCAAAGATCTGCCACGGTCCGGACAAGCACGCCGTTCTGCGTCGCCTCCGCGATCAACAGGTGAAACCGGCGGTCGCCGGAATAATCGCCGCTGCCCTCGTTCATGCCGCGCCGTTCCTCGTCCAAAGCCTCGCGCATGGCGACAACATCGGCCTTGGTCACCGTCGCTGCCGCCAATCCTGCCACGGCGCTTTCGATGACCATGCGCGCTTCGAGCAATTCAAAGGGGCCGATGTCATCCTCGCTTCTGGATGTTGCGGCAGCAGCATCCAGCAGGTAGATGCCAGAGCCCTGGCGAACCTGCACAAGACCCTCCACCTCCAGCATCACGATGGCATCGCGCACGAGACTGCGGCCGACATCCAGCCTTTGCGCAATCTGCCGCTCTGTCAGCAGCCTGTCGCCGGGACGAAACCCTTCGGTCCGGATCAGGGCGCGCAGTTCGGCCGCGACATCCTGGTATCGGCGTTGAAGGGTCACGTTCATGGCCTCCGCCACCTGGTTGGAAGATGCGCGACCAAGGCAGCTTCATTCACCATGAAGCTATCCTGCACGGCAGCGCACCCACCGATCATTGCGCTTGTGCGCGGATCTGGTCGATCAGCCCGCTCATCTCCTCGCTGCTTGCGCGGGCCTCGTCGACCATCGGCTGAACGGCTTCGATGAAGGGGGCCTTGTCAACCTCATGAACCTCGACGCCCAGTTCGCTTTTTGCGGTCTCGATTGCCTCTGCGGCGGCCGCACGCCACGCCTCGCTGTGCGAGATCATCGAATTGCGCGCGGCCGTCGACAGGGCTGCCTGCTCCTCCTCCGACATTTCGTCCCACGCGCAGTTCGAGATGAACACCACCGCCGGGATCAGCGTATGCTCGTCCAGCGAGAAGTGCTTGGCGACCTCTCCGTGGCGGGCGGTCGTCAGCGCCGTGGGGTTGTTCTCGGCCCCGTCCACAACGCCTTGCTGCAGCGCGGAATAGAGTTCACCCCAACCGATGGGCGTCGGGCTGGCGCCCAGCAACTCGACCATCCGCACTGCCGAAGGGCTGGGCTGGACCCGGATCTTCATTCCGTTCAGGTCGTCGGGCGACAGGATCGGCTTGTTGGCGTAAAAAGAGCGGGCGCCCTCGGTGTAATAGGCCAGTCCGCGGATTCCCTGCTCGATCCCGGAATCAAGAATGCGCTGGCCGATGTCGCCGGCCACCACCTGATCAAAGTGATCCTCGCTTTCGAACAGGTAGGGCAGATTGAAGACACCATAGGAGGGCACGAAGGCCTCGAGCTCGGCAGCGTTCGACCGCGCCATGTCCAGTGAACAGTTCTGCACCTGTTCGGTGGACTCTCGCTGCGTTCCCAACTGACCGTTCGCATAGATGCGGATCCTGACCGAACCTCCGGTGGCTTCCTCCACCTCGTCAGCCATCTGCTGCATCGACAGATGCACTGGATGATCCTCGGGGTTGTTGTGGTTCAGCCGCAAGGTGCGCGCCTCTGCCGCAGCCGTCAGCGTCAAAAGCGCCACAGCGGTGCTGCAGGCAAATCTGGTTGTTGTATTCATCACGTCCTCCCATGGAACAGCTGACGATCATTTCGGTTTTCCGACCGCCGCCAGGTCGGATCCGATCTGATCTGCCAAGCCGCCCTCTTGTCAACCACTTTGACAAATCGGTTGACCAATTTGCGGCCCGACGTCATCTTGCACCGCAATCGAGCAGCGCTCGCAAGGGGGGGGAGGGCGGAGCATGGCCAGCATTCAACTATCTGCGCGGGGGTGGTCATGAGGCGGCTTGCCGACGGGCTTTTGCGTTTCGGCATCATCGTGGTCTTTGCCGTGCTGCTGGTGTGCGTGAGCTGGCAGGTCATCAGCCGCTATGCCTTGGGCACGCCCTCCACCGTCACGGATGAACTGGCGCGCTTTCTGTTCATGTGGCTGGCTCTCGTCGGCGGCGCCTATACCTATGGCCAAGGGCGTCATCTGGCCATCGATCTGCTGCCCACATCGCTCAGCGGACGGCCGCGCCAACTGAACGAGGCGCTGATCACCCTGCTGATCGCGGCCTTTGCGGCAGTTGTCATGGTCTGGGGCGGCTTTCAGCTGGTGCAGCGGACGTTGGTCTCGGGGCAGATCTCTCCTTCGCTGCAGTTGCCGATGGGCTGGGTTTATGGCGCCGTGCCGCTGTCGGGGCTGATCATCATCGCCTATGCGGCAGCCAATCTGGGCCGTATCGCCAAGGGCGGCACCACGCTGAACCCGCCCGAGGAGCTGCCGGCGCCAAAAGGGGATACGCTATCATGAACTGGGCTGCCGTCGTTCTTTTCGCGTCCTTCGGCGTCCTGATGGTGGTGGGGGTACCCATCGCCTTTGCCATCGGCATCGCCTCGGCCCTGACCTTCCTGCTGTTCATGTCCTTCGACCAGACGATCTTCATCGTCGCCCAGCAGATGGTGTCGGGCCTCGACAGCTTCACGCTGCTTGCGATCCCGTTCTTCATCCTCGCGGGCAACATCATGAACCGCGGCGGCATCGCGCTGCGCTTGATCGAGTTCGCCAAGGTTCTGGGCGGGCGCCTTCCCGGCGCCCTGGCCCATTGCAACGTCATCGCCAACATGATGTTCGGCGCGATTTCGGGTTCGGCCGTGGCCTCGGCCGCCGCTGTCGGGGGGGTGATGGCGCCTTTGCAGCGCAAGGAAGGATATGATCCGGCCTATTCGGCCGCCGTCAACATCGCCTCCAGCCCCACGGGCCTGCTGATCCCTCCGTCCACCGCGCTGATCGTCTTTTCCCTGATCACCGGGGGAACCTCGATCTCCGCGCTCTTTGTGGCGGGCTATCTGCCGGGCATCCTTCTGGGACTGTCGATCATGGTGGTGGCCGGGATCATCGCAAAACGGCGCGGCTATCCCGTGGCCCCCCGACCCAGCATGGCGGAAGTCCGTCGAAAGACGCTTGACGCGATCCTGCCCCTGGGCCTGATCATCGTCATCATGGGAGGCATCATCGCGGGCATCTTCACCGCCACCGAAGCCTCGGCTGCCGCTGTTCTTTATTCGCTGGTCCTGGCATTGTTCTGGTTCAGGGAGATCGGCTGGCGCGATCTGCCCCGCATCTTTCTGGAAAGTGCGGTCACCACCACCATCGTCCTTCTGATGATCGGCGCCTCGATCGCCATGTCCCGTGCCATGGCCTTTGGCGACATCCCGTTCGCCCTGTCGGATTATCTGCTGATGCTGTCGGACAACCCGGTGGTGATCCTGCTGATCATCAACGTGGCGCTGCTGGTCATCGGCACCTTCATGGACATGACGCCGGCGCTGCTGATCTTTACGCCGATCTTCTATCCGGTGGTGTCGGACCTGGGCATGGACCCGGTCCATTTCGGCATCATGATGACGCTCAACCTCTCGATCGGCATCTGCACGCCCCCTGTGGGATCGGCGCTTTTCGTCGGCTGTTCGGTGGGCGGCGTGCCCATCGCCAGGGTCATTCGCCCGATGCTGCCCCTGTATGTCGCGATGATCGTGCTGCTGATGGCGGTCACCTTCATTCCCGAAATCAGCCTCGCCCTGCCGCGCTGGCTTCTGAACTACGGTTGAGCCGATGAAGACCCTGAAGCACTGGACTTTCGCCGCGCGTGACGGCGCCTGCGTGACCTTGGACACCGAGGGCGGCCGCCGCCTCCGCATTGCCGTGCTGGAACGCGATCTGATCCGTGTGTCGCTGATCGGCCGCGACGGCTGGCGGCTGAACCGCAGCTGGTCGGTGGCCCCCGATGGCGACACGCCGTTCGAGGGCCGCTCACGCGATGACCTCGGCGGCTTTTCCTGTCCCCACTTCATCCAGGAGGAGGGTGAGGACGGTCTGTTGATCGATACCGGCATCCTGCGCCTGACGGTGCGGCGGCCGCTTCAACTGGTCTGGGAGGCCCGCATCGGCGATGACTGGCGCGTTTTTGCAGCCGACCGTCCGACCGGCGCTTATATGGCCAGCCTGCGCGATCACACCCATGCTCATTTCCTGCGCCGCCACCCGGACGAACAGGTCTATGGCCTGGGCGAAAAGGCGGGCAATCTTGAACGGTCCGGTCGCCGGTTCGAGATGCGCAACCTCGACGCCATGGGTTATGACGCCGAAACGACCGACCCTCTTTACAAGCACATCCCCGTCACCATGACGCGGACGGCAGACGCGGGCACCTGGTCCATCTTCTACGACAATCTTGCCAGTTGCTGGTTCGATCTGGGCAATGAACTGGACAACTATCACCTGCCTTACCGCGCCTATCGGGCCGAGGACGGCGACCTGGACTATTACATGTCCTGGTCGCCCGACCTGGCGGGGCTGACGCGGCGGCAGGCCTGGCTGACCGGCGGCACGGCCTTCCCGCCGCGCTGGTCGCTTGGTTATTCCGGCTCGACCATGAGCTATACCGACGCGCCCGATGCGCAACGCCAGCTGGAGGGGTTTCTGGACCAGATCACCGCGCATGATCTGCCATGCGACAGCTTCCAGATGTCCTCGGGCTATACCTCGATCGGCCCCAAGCGCTACGTCTTCAACTGGAACAACGAGAAATTCTCCGACATCGACGCGATGACAGCCCGCTTTGCCAAGGCCAGGCTGCACCTGATCGCCAACATCAAGCCCTGCCTTCTCCATGACCATCCGATGTATGAGGACGTTGCGGAAAAAGGACTCTTCATCCGCGACAGCGAGGCGGACAGGCCGGAAATCTCTGTTTTCTGGGATGACGAAGGCTCGCACCTGGACTTCACAAATCCGTCCACGGTCGAGTGGTGGAAGCAGAACGTGACGACCCAGCTGCTGGAGCACGGGATCGGATCGACCTGGAACGACAACAACGAATACGAGATCTGGGACCGTGGCGCACGCTGCCACGGCTTTGGCGAGCCGATCGACATCGCCCTGATCCGGCCGCTGCAGCCGGTGCTGATGACGCGTGCATCGCGCGACGCGCAGGCCGCCCATGCGCCGGACAGGCGGCCATACCTGATCAGTCGTTCGGGCGCGCCGGGCATCCAGCGTTATGCGCAGACCTGGACCGGTGACAACCGCACCGCCTGGAAGACGCTGCGCTACAACAACCGCATGGGCCTGGGCCTGTCCATGTCGGGCATCTTCAACATCGGCCATGACGTGGGCGGCTTCTCGGGCCCGCGCCCCGGGCCCGAGCTGTTCCTGCGGTGGGTCCAGAACGGCATCTTCCACCCGCGCTTCACCATCCACTCGTGGAACGACGACGCGACCGTGAACGAGCCGTGGATGTATCCCGAGGTCCTGCCGCAGATCCGCGCGGCGCTGCAGCTGCGCTATCGCCTGCTCCCCTATCTCTACACCCTGCTGTGGCAGGCCGTGACAGACCACCAGCCGATGCTGCGCCCGACCCTGCTGGATCACGAGCATGATTCACGTTGCCGCGAAGAGAACGACGAGTTCCTGTTGGGCCGCGACCTTCTGGTGGCCACGGTCATCGAGGAAGGCGCGACGGAGCGCCGTCTTTGGCTGCCCGACAATGGTACCGGATGGTGGGACTTTGCCACCGGAGCGTATCAGGCGCCGGGCACCGAGATCGTGCTGCCCGTTGATCTGGGTTCCATGCCCCTGTTCGTTCGTGCAGGTGCTGTGCTGCCGCTGTCTGGTGGCGCAGAACGTGCGGATCCTCTTGATGACACCACGCGCATCCTGGCGGTTCATCCCGCCCCCGGCATCTTCACGGACGAGGGCTTGCTTTACGAGGATGACGGTCAGGCCGCCGACGCGCAGCAGGGCAACCATTGGCGCTTGCAGATGGCGGTCAGCGGAAATGCCGAAACCATCGACCTGACGCTGCGCGCCCAAGGACGCTGGCGGCCGCATTGGCATCATCTGCAGGTGACCCTGCCCGCAGCCGAAACACGGGTCCTGCGCGTGAACGGGCGGACGACCGACGTGATCGCGTTGTCCGACATCCCTTGTGACTGAAGGCTTGCAAAGGTCAGGAATGCCTTCAACTGACCCTGCGGCTCCAGACCTCGGGACATCTTGATGACGTTGCCTGCAGGCCCCACGTTGATGTTCAGCCGTCTGCTCGGCTCGCTTGGGCGAGGGCGTCGACCACTTTGCGGAAACGTTCGTGGGCGTGATGGTCCTGACGCTGCATCCCCGGACCTGTCTCTGTTCACCACGATCGCCGGGCGTCGCTCCTGATGGGGTCAGCGCTTGAAGCGCTGCCCCATCGGCTGTTTCCATGTCGATGTCGCCAAGGCGCAGGCCGCCGAGGGAGAGGCTGTATCTTCTTGCGGCAAGCGACAGAACCAGCAAGGTCCTCTATGATTGCCACAGCTTTCAACCGGCTCCGGGAGGTGCCGACTGACAAGGGCGCGCAGTTGGCAACCTGAGCTGCGATACGACCGCCTTCGAGCACATCTCGGCCGGGTGCGCCGTAAACATGGGATCGGCACAGGCTGACGAAGGTGAAGCCGCCCGAGTGTTGCGAGGATCAGGCAACGCTCGGGGAAACTGTTGTCACGGGCAACGGCCAAGCCGAACGGATGAACCCCACGATCAAGGAGGCAACTGTTGAACGCGTCCATTGCCACCCTATGTCGTTGTCCAGCCAGATCAGCAGCGGCCCGCGCTGCCTCAGGGCATCATTGCAGGACTGCCGGTTCGTCGTGCGATGGCAAGCAGCGTCAGGCTTGCCCATGCCGAGACGCTCACGCTACCGGATCAGTTGCGTGGATCCTCCGGCAGAATGAGGCCTGCAGCAATGTCCATCCAGGCCAGGCCACGAGATCAGATTGCCTTCGTCCGCGGCTTTTACCCGCACCGCACCGCTAATCTCGCTGCGCGACCTGACAGTTCTTTTTCGACCAGCTCATATACATCAAGCCATAGAGGCGCCGCATACAATACACTGACAAGGTCGAGCTGGGAGGTGCTATCGAAAAAGTCCCTGTGTAGCTTCAGCAGGCTTCCACCTGCTTACTACCTGTTGCGCCCTGCCAAGCTGCGAAACGCTCGGCGGGAATGATCTGCAGGCCGCCGCTCTTATGCGGGTCGGCGAGTCTGGCGTCAGTCAGCCGGCGGCACCCTTGCGCGATGTCGCAGGGGGCCTTTTGTCTTGTAGAGCTTGGTTAGCAGGTCGTTGTTTCCGGGGGCCATGCTGTGCCTCCGGGGCTTTCACCCGCAGGTGCCGCAACTCGCCGCAAACAATGCTCGGCCGGCCGCGGGCAGACGCAGGATCTGATCTGCACGTCCTTCGGAAAGATGCGCCAGATCAGGCTGTCAATGTGGATCACTCCCCAAACTACATGACATGCTGAACCGGAGAGCCTGGCGAGTTGAACAACCCGCTGACATAAGCATTCCGTTCTCGCTGGTTGCTTGGGTTGCCCTTCGAGCGTCAGCATCACAAAGCCCCTGCTGTCCCAGGATCATGGGCTTACAGGAACTTGGTGGGTTGGGGGACCTTGCGGACACTACCTGACTCACCTTTGACCAGATGCGCGAGGGGGCAGGGCAGGGGAGGGGTGGCGATAGCCACCTAGACAGCCTGCCGCATTGGTGACGGCGCGGGCGCAACACATATGGCCTTTGAATTCTGCTGCGGGTTGTCGCGCCCGTGGAACCTAGAAGGAGACCACGCAATGAGGCTAAGGATCAAGCAGGAGGTCATGGGCCCGCACATGCTGAAGGTGCATCTCGGCCATGGCCTTGTAGTGCATCGTTTTCGCGCAGCGGATCATGGTCCGCATCATGACCATCCCTGGCCTTTCCGCAGCACGATCATCCGTGGCGGCTATGTTGAAGAGATGCTGCACGACGACGGCCGAAGGGAGACCGTCGAACGCCGACCGGGGGACCAGTTCGTGATCGAGCCCGGGCATGTGCATCGCATTGTTGCGCTTCTGGACGGCGATTGCTGGACCTGCATCGAGATCCTGGGCCGCAAGGTTCGGGAACCTGGCTTCTACGAATGGCGGGACGGGCAGATGTGGCAGCGCCGCCATTACGAGCGGGAGTGGACTCCGCTCTCCTAGCACAACAGCAGTTCAGTGCGCGATCTGGTGGGGCCATAGCAGAGTAGCAGCACTAGAGGCAGCGATGGGAATCCAAGCTTCAAGCAGTGGAGTATTTGTAGCGCAGCAGCGCCTGCGCGAAGGGGAACGCCGTCTTGGTCGCAGGCGCGGGTGGCCAAGGTCCTGCGCGAGGCGCAGGACCCGTCACGCCCGGAAAACCAGCCTTGCCCGTGCGGTTTCCGATGAAGGGCATAGCTGGAACGCCAAAGGTCGCGCGCCGGGACCTGATCGACCGGCTGCAGGGCAGCACAAAGCCGCGGCGGCGCCGGCGGGGCCGTCCGGCGCGGCGGTGGTGCCGCTCCTTTTGGCGCGTGTCGCGGCGCGTCGGCCTGCGGGGACCGGCGGGTTGCCGGTGGTGGCGCCACGGGTCTGGATGACCACCGGCGACATGCCCCCTGAACCGCCGGCTGCGCCGGCAAGGTTTGGCGTCGGTCTCTCACAAGAGGGTTGGGCCGATCGCAGGCCCGCGACCCACGGCCGGCGCGGCACGGGATCGAGCGCCCCGGGCATGTTCCCGCGAACAAGGTCCTGGTGATGCGTCCGCTGCTGCCGCGAGAGTCCAGGGTCATCTGGCGCGCAATGGCGGCATCACCCGCGCCGCCTTGACCATCGATGGCCATGACCGCAGGACCATTGCCCGGA
>Ga0194112_10003916_pt1 | contig 20613 bp, 15 predicted proteins | sample TA2MahC400mmetaG_FD_146191 | JGI IMG/M metagenome (GOLD analysis project Ga0194112, IMG submission 146191) | Freshwater microbial communities from Lake Tanganyika, Tanzania - TA2015016 Mahale Deep Cast 400m | ecosystem: Environmental > Aquatic > Freshwater > Lake | place: Tanzania: Lake... | reverse complement strand
AAGCAGGCGGCGGAGATTATCGAGAATCCGGTGGTTTGTCTTCCCAGTATATCTTCTATGGATTTCCGGATTCGCGAACTTGACGTCGTAGTAGATAAAGTCTATATAAGGGAGTATCTTCTGCTTAAATGTGTCGTAGTCGAAATAGCCTGATGTCTCCAGAACGATATGTACACTTCTTGCCTTCAGGTTTTTGAGCAGGAGTTCCAGATAGTCAGGATAGAGTGTACATTCACCACCAGAAAGAGTTACTCCCCCCCCTGAGTGGCGATAAAAGGGAGAATCGCGCAGGAGAATCTCAGTAAGCGTTTCTACTGGATAATAAGAGCCTATAAGCCTTAGACCTTTTCCGGGGCAGACACTGGCGCACCTGCCACAGCGGATGCACCTCTCCCGGCAGATACGTCCGGGTAGTTCCAGGTTTATAGCCTTCTGAGGACAGGCATCTGCGCATCTACCGCAGTTGATACACTCTCTGGCGGAAAAGGCAATTTCCACCCCTGGCTCCTGAGTCTCAAAATTTTGACAGAAGATACACCTCAAAGGACATCCTTTAAAGAAAACTACACTACGGATACCAGGGCCATCTTCGAGACTGTGCCTCTTGATATCAACGATGAGGGGTAGGTCATTCGCTGCTAACATAATCACTCAATGCCGAACCTATGAGCCAGGTCTCTGGCCATAAATCCGAACTTGAAAATATAGGTCACATTGCCATCAAACTCAACGTTGTTGGCGAGTAGTGAATTGAGGATATCCTGGTCTCTTGAGAAGATAAAGGCATTCAAAGCATCAGCATCTTTGAACGTTACCCTTACATCCCAATCATCTATAGCATCTTCAGGAGTCTTCATATCGCCATTCTTGAAGATTACAGAGCTAACAACACGACCATCAGCAGTTCCGAAAAGGTACCGTCCCTCAAAATTCTTTATATTCTTCCGATAACCCTTACACAGGCAAAAAGCCAGGTCCATACCATCCAGGAGAATATCAAGAAAATAATCAGTCACTTCTCCAGATAGTTCCTTCCTCAACTTTCTCAGCCGGCCGGACAAGACTCTTGCTATGCGGAATGTGAACCAGTCAGAAAGAATATAGGGGATGGGACGTAATAAGCCGCGTAGTATACTGGAAGTCATCGGTCATCTCCTCCTTCCAAACTTTTTCTTTTCCTAAAAGAAAAAGTTTGAGCAAAAAGAAAAGAAAAGTGTATTAAGCAGAAACAAGTTGCAGTAAAACCTCCGGCGATTGGCCGACGATTGGAGCATTGGAGCGCTGGAGAAATGGAGCTCCATCTCCCCAGCGCCCCAATGCTCCATCTCCCCACTGCCCCATTACCCCAAGGGAACTGCAACATCTTGTTGCCTAATACAAAAAGAAAAGAAAAGGAATTATTCCTTTTGGGGTAATGGGAATGGCTCATAGGGAATCATTTTTCCGGTAGAGAGGCGGTATTCTGTACGGTCAATGATTTCCTTCTGCATTTGTGGATTCAGGTCCTTGAAGTAAGCAGTATACCCGGAGACCCGGACCAGAAGTTCAGGATACTGTTTAGGATGAACGACTGCATCAGCAAAGGTTTCGTGATTGGTGATATTGAACTGGATTTCCATCCCGCCATCCCGCTTTCCACCATCGTCATCGAAATATCCTTCTACAGAAGCGACAAAGTTGTCCAGCATCTTCTCTTGGTCTCCATCCTCGGGTGTAAACTTGAGATTTAGCGCAACCCCACTTGAAAGGCATCTTGCCGGCAATCCTGCCACAGAGTTGAGCGCCTTTGTAAGATAGGGGGTAACTCCAGAAACCGAGGTGATGCCACTGGTAAAATTCTCTCCGGCCTTACGTCCGTTGGGAGTGGCCTTCATCAGCCGGCCAAAGCCCGCATGGTTGGTCATTGTCCAGTATCCAACGCGGTAATGTCCGCCGCGGTAGTTCATCTTTTCCCCAAAAGCCTTATCCAACAGTTCTACGAGCCATGAAACATTGGCATCGGCAGCCGGGTCTTCGTTACCATATTTAGGAGTCTTATCTGGATTCATGAGTCTCTTTTGCAGCGCTTCGTAACCTTCGAAGTTCTTTCCAATGGCGTCAAGGAAGTCTGTAAACGGCATCCCCTCCTCAAAGACAACCTTCTGGATAGCGCTCAAAGAATCAGCAACATCCGCAAGACCGATTATAGTTGCACCTGAATAGTTGATGGTGGCTCCACCCTGAATCAGGTCTTTTCCCGTCTCCATAGGACCCTCAAAGAGAGCTGAGAGAATTGGTGTGGGCTGGAAATCCTGGTACACTTTCCCCAGAATGTTATTCAACTTCGTTGTCTGTTCGATCAGCCATCGTGTCTGCGTCTCAAAGGCGGCCTTAAACTCATCGAAGGTGGTGAAGGTAGTAGGGTTACCTGTTTCTTTACTTATCAACAAGTCCATGCCTGTATGTCTGTGTCTCCCGTTGAAGAGGGTAAGTTCAAGGGCGGAGGTCAGGTTCAACAAGATGGCTGCCGGAAAACCATAAGACCTACCGCTGCTCTCGGGCTCCACACAGCCGATTATGCCATAGTCTCGCGCCTGTTCGAGAGTTTCACCCTTCGAGGTAAGCGCCTGGATAACAGCCTTATCGTTGTGGATTGCCGGGATGGCCCCGGTATTGATATTAACCCTACAGAGCTGTTTTAAGTAATCTTTTGAGTTTACACCTGGATAATACCTCGCATTGGGATTGGGGTCGCGCAGTTTCATTAACTCTATGGCTCTGAGAATTACGTATGTCAGGTCATTCACCGCGTCATTACCATCCTTATCAACCCCGCCTATAGTGATGGCCTGGTTAGAGCCAGTCCCGCCAAAGAGTTGCTCTGTCGCATCTGGTGTGGCCGGAACATGGTCGCCTATCTTGAGCCATAGGCAGCAGAGCAGTTCAATAGCATCCTGTATAGCAATTGTCCCATTCTCTATATCCTGCCGATAGAGTTCGTAGAGAAACTGGTCCATCCTCCCGGTGCTAATGGCAAAGTTGCAGTTCTCGACGTGGAGGGCGACCCAGCATGTCCATAAGGTAGTCAGTCCTTCACGGAAGGTTCGCGCTGGAAACTCAGGAACTCGGCGATAGATTTCTGCAATATCAAGAAGTTCCTTCTTCCGGGTCGGATTTTTCTCTTTCTTCGCTATCCTCTCGGTCTCTGCCGCGAGGTTGCGGGAATAATTGATAACACCTTCAAGCACCTCTGATATTGCTTTGTAAAATTCCTTCTGAGAAGGTTCAGAAGTTTCCGCTTCTTTCTCTTTAGCTTCATCAATGATTCCACGCAGACCCAGGTTGATAGCCCTTGAGAGGTCCGGTATGGTGTGCGAGATACAGCCAGCTTTACCTGGAGTGAAGAAGACAAGCCGCTCAAAAAGCTTTAGTTCAGGCGCATATTTCTCGCGCCCAAACTTCTTCAAGTTCTCCTCAAAGCATCTCTTTCTGGCAATTTCAAGGACGTTATTCTCCATCCAGTGGGGAAAGATATCGTAATTGAGTTCTTCCACCTCAAATTTGGTAATCTGAAAAGAATTGCTTTCCCGCTTCGAGATAGTCCAGAGTTCTGGCCACATTAGCAGGGGGATAGTGAGGTCAGGATATAGCGGTACGCCCTTGAATTTACTGGTGGTAGAGCCGGCAAAGAGGTTGTCATCTTCGAACTTAAAGGATTTCGGCTCCCTTTTCTTCCCATTCCCCTTCTGCTTCTCATATCCCTTGTTGTGATGAACTATCGGGGTTCGGTTCTCCAACACATACCGGTACATCCTGGCCTTATCAAGGATAGAGATATGCTCCTGATTGAATAAACCGTTCTCAAGACTGAAACGGTTTATCAAACGGGGGCGTTCAACGCATATCTCAGGCATGGCTCTAAAATACATATTCCTGAGACTGGATACACGAGGGGTGAGGTTATAATCTGTCAGTGAAATATCAGTAAGCGTAATGTGTGGCATGGTTTCCTCCTTATTATTATCAGAATATTTTAGGCTCTTCGATATCGAGTGTGGTAACCAATCAGTAAGTGATGAGTAGTGTCGTCAGCCGGAAAATCAGGTGTTCTGCTTCTGCAGTTCTTCCTGGAGTTTTTCATACACGAAGGGGTTAATGTCTACGGGGCTGTATGCGTCTACATGAGCGAGATTGATTGAGTTATTTGCCGCTTTGTATTGATTGCGCAAGGTGCTCTTGAAATCCTCTATCGCCTGCTTTGTTTTGCCATCAAGCTCACCTGTAATCTCACCTTCATAATAAGATGATGGTGCTTCCCCTTCTGTTTCCGGCGTTTTTTTCAACGCCTTGAGCCCTTCCTGTACCCGCTTGATATAGTCCATCTGGGCTTGTTCTGGCGGCGAAGTTTCACGTTGGGGTATTGCCACGATGCGGGCTTTGAGGGTACTCATGGCGTTGACACTAAAGTTATAGGTGTTTTGATACATGGCGTTGCCTGAAGCGCAGATAAGTCGGGAAGCATCCTGTTCGGTCGATGGACTTCGCAGGTCAAGAGCAAGTTTCAGCTCGACATCGACTTCGGGAATGCGGAACCATGTCGCGGTGATGCCCCAATTGGATGTCAAGCCCTTGGCAACCAGTTCTTCAGCAGTGCGGATGCTATTTTCATCTAAGGCGCGTTGCGCTTCCGCAACCCCTCGGGCAATCTCCGCCAAATAGTCGGATAAGTCGAGTGTTTCTTCAATACGCTCGCGCACATCGCCAGCAGATTTTTTAATAGAATTTGACATAGCAGATTTCTCCTCAGTGAGTACCTAAGTTTTCAAAAAGAACTTGCACTTTTCAAATTTCAGATTTCAGCCTGAACTGCAGTTTTTCAATCTTCAATATTCAATCTGAAAATTGCTTAGGTAGTTTTCAGTATTAAAGTTTATATTTCGGGTAACGTCGGCCCCTGACCGATGCGATGGCAGTCGGGGACTGCCGCTACCCAAAACGTTGGGTTTATTTTTGAAAACTACCTAACTGTCTTTTGGGGGCTCTACGGCTTCAAAGTAATAATTATCCGCTTTCAGTTCTGTCTTTCCATCTGCGGTCCAAAGGATTGCGTGGATTCGATAGGTGCCTGGCTGGTCAGGCGGTTTATCGAAGGAAACCTCTACCTGGCCTCGAGAGTTTGTATAGAGTTGTTGGGTTTGACCTTGAAGAACATCAGCATTATGTCCCTGACCTCCGCCCGCACAACGGTAGAGGGCCACATCTATACGATGATTGTAGAGGAAATTTCCATTCTCATCGCAAGCTATGAGGGTAGATTTTAAGGGTTGGTCCTGGCGGATGATTACATCAAGCTCTGAGGTAAAGCGCTTGGGGTCCAAGGCGAAGAATATACCAGCCCCAGGGACAGTTCGGCGCGGTGGCACCGTAGAGACCGTGAAGCGAAGTTCGCTCATCTCTTCAGGCCGACCGGCAAAGGAAAAACGTATATCCGAGGTTGCAGGCGTGGGGTCAGGAATGTGAGCAATACGCCCTTTGAGCGACACCTCCAGGCTCTGAATCGTGTAGGTAGAACGTTCGCCATAAGCAATCTTCGGTCGCTCCTTGGCATGGCGGCCACTCTCCTGTTGCGTGACTGCCAGCGCCTTCTTCATCTCGGTAAGAATCGTTTCCAGACGATGAAAACCATAATCTTCGGGCTTCTCCTTGAATTTATCGAAATCCTTGGTGGTCATGCCCATAAGCTGCTCTTCCAGGCTTGGGCGAGGCGCCTCCGGGCGGCGACGCTGGACAATTGCTAACCCTAAAGCTACCCCTGCTACGAAAAGACTAACCGCAGCCAAAATAAAGGCAGCGAGATTCATAGTAAAGTTCTCCCCTGGCAATAGCCAAAATTTACGGACGTTGGAAGGCGAGTAACGCCGCAAGTCAGATGCGTAGTAGCGATTGCAATCGCTTCCCCCTTAATAAAGGGGGTTAGGGGGTTGTTCAACGACTGAAATCGTTACTACAAAGGTAACAAAGGCACTACTTTCAGCAGGTCACAATTTTCGTTCGTAGGAGCGTTTTGGCAGGGCATAGAGCAAGAATTTTTGTCCTTGCCCTATGCTCTATGCACTACTATGGTGAAGACGGTTGTGATGCCGGTGGAGACAATTTATCCTTGTTTTCCTCAAGCCTCGCTCGAATGAATGCCTCCATATAGTCTTTAAGTTGTTTAGGGGGAGGTAAAGGAACCAACGTGGTCCTCAACAGGCTTGAGCCTTCAGCTTTGTAATCGTATTTCCTTGAGTAAGAGGCATCAACCGAAGCGCTGAAGGGACCCCAGCCTAACTTACCGCCGGCTTCCACCTTAAATTCAGTTGAACGAGCCATTGTAATTGCTATCTTCACCTCAATGACCGACTCGGAAAACTGGTAGAAGGTGGGAGTCAACCGTTCCTTTCTACGTGAACAAATGTACATTTACATCAACATAAGTTCCCGCGGTTCCCTGCTTCATAGCCTCAATGTCCCTGCTCTTTCGATAACAGGTTCAAGAAAAACGGAGTTTTTCCAGCCATTGAGGTGATGCCGCAATTTCTCCAAAATCTCTACTCTTTGCTTCAAAGATAAAGAGAAATTCTCGATACTCTGACGGAACAGCTTCTCAGAGATAGCCTTCGTCCTATAGGCAAAGGCTTTACTTGAATCTTTTAACTTGTTTCCGAACAAAGCTCGTCTGGCGAGATTCTGACATGCAACATAATCTCTATCGGCATTATAGTTGCAATGTGGGCAATAAAACCAACAACCACTTTTCTTCTTTTCTGTCAGCCTGTCGGGGGCTTTGACATGATGTCCCTTTTTACCACACTTGGGGCAAAATTGGGAGGAGTAACCAGCCGGAAGAGGTCTAGAAAAAGAGATTCCATTCAAGAGGGCTTTGTATTGTACCTTCTCATAAAGTGCCTGACGTACAGTCGAATTGATTTTCCAATTGGTTTCTCTACCACAAGAATCACTTTTTAGGCTTTTTAGCCACTCGACATAAATGCTATCGCATTGAAAAATCTTTGCTATCTCTACGATACAATTGCTGGCTAAATGACTCAATTGCTTCTGGATTTGTCTGAATTTGTTCCAGTGTTTGGCAACTTCTCTATTGTACCATCGCCATGAAGTCGAATTCTGGGGCAACTTGTCGCGTTTCGACTTTAAGTTGTCTAAAGTTTTCCGAATCCTAAGTAATTTCTTTTGTATTGGCTTCCACTTCAACAAGAAGGGAGGAGAAATCTGCTCTCCTTTCCTGTTAAAGACACAAACTGTTATCAGTTTTCTTAGTCCCCAATCAACGACGATGAAGTTGCCAGTTTCTTTCGTTTCTTTTGCTTCTACTTTCACTTTGATGTCAAGGATAGGAACTAATTTCTCTTTAACAGTACCGCATCGTAAATCAAAAGATGCAAAATCATCTCCTGAGATTTTCTCAAAGAGAGGAAGGGAAAATGTTTTCCATTCCCAATCTTTCCCAGAAGAAGGAGAAGTGGTTTTGGCAACCTTCATCTCTACTATAATCGCCTCTTGAGAAGTGGAAAACCTCAACGCCTGTCCATCGTCAGGAGCATAAGAAAGCATTCCTCGTTTCAAGCGCGGGGTTTTGGTCATGGCAACATAAGAAGCAGGAAATTTTCCCTTCAAAGAAATATAGTTTTCGGTTTGTTCTTTTATGTTTTCAATATACTGGGATTTTGAGTAAAGATTCTTTTTCTCCAGGAGCAAGTTGAAATCCCAGTTGGTGGGGTCAATAGAGCTTGATAGGAGGGCTGAAAAGACACTTTCTCTATCCCCTTGTTGACGTAGAATTCTTCCCGTGACTTCAAGAATCCCTCGGTTGAGACGGCTTGGAATGTAGTAATCATGCTGGCAGAGAAAAGGTTCAAGAATTTTGTACGCGGGAATATTACTTGTAGAGAGGGATTCAACGGTTTCTTTCGAAAACAGTTTCCGCAAATAGTAATTCCCTGCCCTTTTTGCCACAAAAAGAGTATTAAGAATCTCTTTATTAAACGGCGTTAATAAGGGAACAGAATAGGTTAAGATTTCAGTCTCGTGGTTATGGTTAGTGATAAACCTACGTCTTGAGTGCTTCTTTGACATGTTCAATTATCCTCTTCTTTTTATGGCTTCTCATTCCATAAAGTTTACCTGAAAATGAAGTCACAATAGATAGCAGATCTTTTACGAGTTCTTGTTCTAAAGTTTCTTTATCATCATAATTTAAAACATGAATTTTTACTCCTAAGAAGGAAAAGAATTGTTCAAGGTAATTATAGGAAAATCGAGTCAGTCGGTCCTTGAAAGTAATAACTATATCACTTATCTTTTCTTCTTCTGCAAGAGAAATTAATTGAATAAGTCCTTTTCTTTTATCATTTAATCCTGAACTGACATCTGTTATTTCATAAACCGCAGAATATTCGTCAATTGGGAAATTTGCTTTGATAGTCTCAATCTGTCTTTTTAGATCGCCTTTTTGCTTTTGTTCATGACTACTGACTCTGGCATAGAGAGCTAATGCATGAGGTCTTTTTTCACCTAAAATTCGTTTGATTTCACTCTCTGGTATTCGCCTTCTGCCGCCAGTTGTTCTTATGCACTTTATTTTTCCTTCTCTATCTAATCTCTGTAAATGTCCTACGGAGATACCGAGCAATATTCCGGCTTCTTTGGGAGTATAATGTCTTTCCATAAGTACCTCACCTAAGAGAAAATGCTGATATCTTAATGATAACATCTTTTTGCCAGTTTGTCAATGCTTAAATTTATATTTGTTTACGTAAACAAGAAACTGATAAATACCCTAACGCAAGGATAGGCACTTCAATCTCTTGCTTGGGGTCGCTAATATCCGGAAGCTTAGTCGGTGGTGCCTGAACCATATCCTTGAGAACCTCAACGCTATTTAAATCAAGTTTACGCTGACTATCTGCAATAGCACTTCCGAGTTGAAAAACCATATCCCCAAAGGGGACGTTGAGTAAATCCTGTCCAATTGCCATGGTATGACACTCCTTTCTTTCGTAGGGGACGAGGCTCTGTCCCGTCCCGCTTGACTTTGGTAAAAAATGAAATCCAGTCGTAGCCTAACTTTCGTAGGGAACGTGGCTTTGTCCCGTCCCACATTCGGTGGAGCCCAATGAATATCGGGAAACCAAGATAGAATATTGAGTCTACGGGGAAATCCACCGAAGTCAAATTATCTCCTTTTGAGTTTTCGCTTCAAGCGGAGATACAAAATTGGTTCGATTGTGCTATACGTTTCGGTTTGCCTCTACCGCCTTTTGGATATCATCGGTTTTCTCGGAGATTGTGCTGAGGTCTAATTCTTTAGCCTGTTTCGTTGCGAGCTCACTGAGGATTTCCAGGAAGGCAGCGGGCGGGGTTACTGCAACCAGCCTGGTTCGCAATACGCTGGAGCCCTCGGCCTTGTAGTCATAGGACCTTGCGTATTGTGCGTTCACTGAAGTGCTCCACAGCCCAACTCCGGATTTGGATTTTTTATCCTCTTCCTCATGTGACCTCGCGGTAATGGCGATTTTCACTTCGATGGAGCTCTCTTGAAAAGCATAAAATGAAGGTGTCAAGCCCAAAGCTAAGAGTGATACCTTCTTGTCCATCCCTGGCAAGGAAATCTCCTCAGTAGCCATCTGGAGGAGCATGTCGATGGCATGCTGGTCTAACTGTTGCTGAGCATTGGCGATGGCAATTCCCATCTCGGCAATCATTTTGCCGAAAGGCACATCAAGTAGTTCCTGACCTATTTCAGGCATGGTGTTCTCCTTCATAATATTCGATTTCATCATTAGGCTGGCGCTTTTCCAGATATTTACGATGTCATCTTCTTTTTCTGCCAAACATAAGTCAAATCGGTTGAAATTATTCCCTAAGCGGACAATAATCCAGTTTGGTAATTACATTATCCACTACTTGAACCAGACGATAGCCTTGTGGACTATTATCATTACCTTCTGGCCCTAAAGACGGCGTTTGTAAAACGAGAGGACGATGTTTCTGCCACCAGCTTTTGCGGTCGTCCGCTTTATCTAAATCCTGGGCATATTTATCCGTATAGATTGCGACCTTGTCCCGTTGGAAGAAGCGAGTTGGTCGCCCCTCCGTCGCTGAATATTTTTCGAGTCGGAAGGCAAGGTCACAATGGGTATGTCCACAAAGCGCTAAACCAACACATTGTTTATAATTGTTTGCGCCAGCAAGGAATTCGAGGAATCGATGCCAATTTCGGGATATTGACGCAGCGCTCAAATCCACTTCATCCGTATGAATCCAACCTGTTTTCCCCGCGCGTTTCCTCAGACTTTCCCGATAGTTTTCGAAATGAAGGTTGGGCGGCTTATTGACAGGCGGAGCGTGCATCGCAACAAAAGTAAGTCTATTGTTTGCCTCGTCAAGGACGCGACTCGCCCAGTCAATCTGTTGGGAGAATAGTCCCGCTGATTTTGGCCCACCGCCAATAATCCCACCAAGGGCTTCACTAATTTCCCGCGAACGCATGAGATAATATGTTAAAGCTGCACGCCACCCTTCCGTGATTACCGTTTTGATTCCACCTTCGATAAATTTTTCGGCATCCTCGGCAGTGAATTCATCCTCTCCAGAATCCAGACAAAGCATCCGATGCGCGCCGAGATTGACAACATATTCTAAATCTGGATTGAAGTTCACAAGGTAATCAGCAATTCCAAAAAGATTTGCTTCTAATTGCTCGGGAAATCTGACATTAGGTTCTTTTTTATCAAATTGTTTAAATTCTTTTTCATTCAGCCCATATTCTTTCCATCTATCACCACCATCAGAAAGTCGATAATGATTAAGGCGGAAATCGTGATTTCCCAGGACGGTGAAAATAGGCACTTGAAGTGGAATTTCAGGTCGGTCTTCTGTTGTAGCGTACCCCGTTAAAATATCGTGAAAAAATCTCCAGTTCGTTTGGTCTGACTTACCTAAGCTCGGATTGATATAATCAATTAAATCGCCTGTCATAAGAATGAAATCAACTTTATTTTCTGCTGCAAGCTGATTGGCTTGCGTGATGAGGTTTCTCAAGTGGTCATTAAAATTGACATATCGTTTTTTGAAATCGTCCCGTTCCCGTTCATTTGCCTTGCTCTCCAAAATCATATCAAAAATCTGATCATTCCGCTTCGCAATATGCAGGTCAGTCACGTGGATAAAATTAAATGTTTCCCATGTGCGCTTAGTAAGACAAACGGCATGATACTTGCGTTCGACTAAATCCTTTTCAGGCGCCAGACGTTCAAGATTATACAATTTGAAAGTGCGTTCGTCAGGAATGGCTGGCGGCTTCTTAAAAATTAAGGGCGCCTCAAAGAACCACACCGGCGGTTGATAGATTTTCGTAGAGAACAGATGCCATCCGGGAATATCCTGCCGATGAGCCATACCACCTGGAATGTAAACTGAGTCATTCTCATAAGCGCCAAGGAACTCAATTGAAGCCTCGACCGCAAGCGGATATTTAACCTCTTCATTATCCACCTCTGACAACACCAGGGCATTATCAAGTTTCTGGCGAATATCTTCAACCTTACCCGTCTTGCTAACGATAACGATTTTAAAACCTTCGTCAATCTTATCGAGCTCTACCCAACAAGGTTGTCCAAAACACGGTCGAAAAAGCATCAGAGTATGCTCTTTGAAATACTCTTCTATAGAATCAGGATTAGAATCAATCCAGATCTTATTATTCATTTTGAATTCCTCCATCCTAACATCATTGATAGTGGAAACCTATGCCGTCTTATCGGCTATTTTCGTTCATTCCAATAAAGAAGCTCATCCCAAAAGAGACCAGCCCCTATAATAGAAGTTTATGCCACTATGCGCTAATCACACTGACTATTGACGATTGACTACTTCCTGATGTGTGAAGTACTCTTAAAGATGGTGTTCGTCAGTTATGGTTAATTAAAACATATACTCCTGATTTTGTCAAGATATAAAAAACTCGGTGCCTGATTTTCTTAAACCGTTCTATCTACCAAAGTCAAGTTAATTGAGCCAAATAATCCTTATGTCAAGATTTTCTTGAATATATTAACAGGCTTTGATAAAATATCCGTATAAAGCAGAATCTCATGAATAAAAGGTAGAACACCGTTAGTGTCTGGCATTGATGGCAGATGGGAAGTCTAAAATGCTCTCAATTTTTAGTTTTCGATATACTGATAATGTGTTATCATTTTGTTGTTGGTCAAAAAAATCGGAGGTAATGTATGTTTCCACAAGATATTAGATTTAGTGTATCTTCTTTTGCTCTGAACGTGGCAACTAAGAGTCAGTCCAAGGGGCCGGCTGAACAATATTTAGATTGCATTTTGGATATCGCGAAAGAGGTAGAGGATAATCTCTCTTTAATCATAGAAATCGCTGAAGTAGTAGCAGAACGCACTCTGGCTGGAGGAGCGCTTTACATCAGAGACAAGGAAGGCGCGTTTGCCAGCGAAGGACTTGGACGAGCGGGCGGTTTGATGTTATTGAGGGGTGGTCCAGAGGACGCTTCGCAGCCCAATACCCTTCTTCTCGGCTCCTCGGGTTCTTACAGAGATTACGATGTGGAGCAAGTTGAAGCTGCACATAAAGCCGAGGATTTAGTCATAGCTTTTTGTTCGCATCAGCAGCCCGTAAAAAATTACAAGCCCTTCAAGAAATTGCCGCTGTTAGCTCAGATAGCTGATTATTCAATCGACAATTTCCTGCCAGATAATGATGCCATCGTCTTGATTGAGGGCTTAGATACAAATATCTGTCCTGTTGCTATGGTAGCCAATGCGTTGACTTTATGGACTTTCACGGCGGAATTTGTCTCCGCTTGCTTGCGAAATGGCAAAATGCCGACAATGTATCAGAGCGTCTACTGTCCAGGTTCCAGAGAACGCAACGCAGAAGTTGGAAAGGAGAAATTTCACTCAGACATAACGATTGAACCGATTAAACGCGGAAAATTGGGCAAGGAATATCTCAGTGAGATGACCAAAGCTATCTCTCAAATCAAAGCGACTCAGATGGATAGCGTCAAAGAAGCAGCAAGCTTAGCTGCTGAAGCCATAGCAAATGGCAAAAAAGCCTACGCCGCACTTATGGGACACATGCCGCCGGGCGTTCCTGGCGGTTACGGTGACCCCGGAATTTTTGTAACACGCGGCTTTTCCGATGAAGCACTTCAGCCGGGCGATTTTATCGCTCTGATCGAATATATCTACGCGCCAAGAGAACGGTTGGACAAAATCAAGGCAAAAGGCGCTCGCTCTGTATGGGTAGGCGTTCCGATGGGAGATGACTTAGATTACCAGGGGCTTGATGTCTTCATCGACCCATTCTGGAGATTCGGCGACGCTATGGTGGAAATTCCAGGGTACGATGTGAAAGTCATACCTCCATCGGGTGTGATTCAATCTATGATTTATTGGATGTTGTCAGGTGAAGCGGCGCAGATTTGTGTGGACAAGGGAGTTGAACTTACAATTAATCGAAGGCCGTGGTAGTGAGAATTTTACTATAATAGTTGACTTTGGTAGATTTCAGCGGTAGACTAAGATTCTATCCTGGCTTTTATGAGATTCCCCTTACCAAAGGGGGTTGTAGAGCAGGGGGTTATCCAAATTAGAAATTTGGGTTACAATTGCATCTCATTTTAATTTACCAAAGTCAAGTTATTACTTAGGTAAAAAAGAGGATAGTTCCTAAATCTATGGACAAATGTTCCATGGGCATGGAGCTAACAGAGGACGATAGATAATACTATCGTAGCAGATGGATAGGTCATTACACCTATGGATGTTATTCCAGTCTGTAGCTCTGTAGTCTAACATTAAGGGTAACTGAAAAGTGAAAGTGTGTTAGATGTCTTGTCCAAAAAATAGTCGATTATTTTTTGGACAAAAAGATGTAAAAAGCCTATTTATCAATCTCGAGGAGTACCTAACTCTCATATTCAGGAGGTCATAAAAGACATTATGAATGGTTTCGATACACAAGCTACTCAACCCAAGGTTTATGTAAAAAACAAAAATGGCCATCCTCTGATGCCTTGCAAACCCGCCAAAGCAAGAAAATTACTAAGAGACGGGAAAGCAAAAGTAGTCAATCGTTGTCCATTTACAATTCAACTTCTTTGGGATTGCGAAGAAAATGTGCAAGAAGTCACCGTTGGTCTTGACAAAGGCAGTCATGTTACTGGCTTAAGTTGCATTGGCAACGGACAAATACTTATGTCTGCTGAAATCCATCATCGAACGGACATCAAAGATAAAATGGACCAAAGGAGAGTGTCTCGACGGAATAGGCGAACTCGCAAATGGTATCGTCCTAAACGTTTCAACAATCGTGCTTCTTCAAAACGTAGTGGTCGTCTACCACCTTCAATAAAAGCTCAGTCCGAAGAAGTAATTAGAGTTGTGCGTAAAATCCCTTTGCCAATCAGTCATATTGTTGTTGAAGATGTGCAGGTCGATATTGCTCGCTTAAATAACCCTGATTTACAAGGGAAAGAATATCAACAATCGAATCGTCTTGATGAAAACCTGAGAATTGCTACATTGATGCGGGATGGTTATCAATGCACGCAGTGTGAAAAGAAGAACATACAATTGGATGCTCATCATATCATCTGGAAAGAACACAGTGGCAAGGATACGATTTCAAACCTTCTAACACTTTGTCGGCCTTGCCATCGCAAGGTGCATAAAGGCAAACTTTCCCTTGCTGTTGAAGGTGCAAGCGGCTTTGAGGATAGGATAGCCCAACGAACAATGCAGGGGAAAACGTATCTCTACGAAGAGTTAAGTCAAATTGCTTCGTTTTCAAAAGTTTTTGGCTATCAAACATCGGAATATCGTAAAGCTCTTGCTTTACCTAAAGGCCACGGTGTTGACGCTTTGTGTGTTGCTACGTTAGGAACGGGTGAAGTAATTGATGTCGGCCTGTGTAGTCCTGAGTCCGCGAAGCATCGCGAACTTCCCTTCGATCCTTCACAAGCTCAGAGCTTGTCCTTGAGCCTGCGAAGGAACGAAAACTTTTACTTAGTCAAGTTTAGGCCTCGACAAACACGTCGCCAATATCACGACTTACCGCGCAAATGGGTAGGACGTGTTCGGTATCAGATAAATTCTCAGTTAGAAGGCTTTCGCAAAGGAGACATTGTCAGAGTAAAAGGTAAATGGGTTAAACAAATCAACTCAATTTACAGTAATGGTTACCTTGCTTTTGCACGAGTTTCTGGTTCGCCAAATTCCGCAAAACCTAAAGACTGCCAATTATTAAAACGAGGACAAACCGTGATGTGGGAAAAAGCGGTATAGTTGTCAATGTATGGCAAAAATTCTCTACATTTTCAAAGACTTATTTCGATACTCAACCCCATGAGGGCTACAAATTCCACGGATAATCCGAGTCGCATTCCGTTCCGCGCAGTGGCGTTAGGGCTTTTCTTGCTTTTAGTCAATTGTTACTGGACGACAGCCGCGGAGATTAAATACAGCATGGGTGATGCTTCCACACTCCCTTTATTTATCTATCCTATCTTCATTTTATTCATTACAACTGTCTTAAATCTCTTGTGGCGGAAATTTTCGCCTTCTTCTTGCCTGCGTAAAAACGAATTGCTGGTCATTTATATAATGGTTGTTGTATCCTCTACATTTTTAGGCGAAAGTATGTTGGCGGGGATGCTGGGGAGTATCACCTATCCTTTTCGATACGCCACGCCGGAGAACGAATGGAAAGAGTTATTTTTTAAATATATTCCATCCTGGCTCACGGTGAGGGATGAAAAGGTTTTGGAGGGGTTTTATAGAGGCGAATCGAGTATCTACTTTTATGATAATCTTAAAGCTTGGTTTTTTCCTCTTGCCGCGTGGGGAGCGTTTACCTTTGCGCTGGTTTTTATCATGCTGTGCATCAATATTATCCTTCGGAAGCAATGGGGCGAAAGAGAGAAATTAGCTTTTCCCATTATTCAACTGCCGTTAAAGATGACTGAGGAAAACGGTTTATCTCGCTTCTTTTCAAATAAGGTGATGTGGATAGGATTCAGCATCCCCGCTGTTATTGACCTGATTAATGGTTTCCATGATATTTACCCCGCTGTCCCTTCCATGCAGTGGATTAAATATCAGTGGGGATTTTTTGGCCGCTATTTCACGCAAAAGCCCTGGAATGCTATCTCAAGCGAAGGTTTATCGTTATATCCGTTCGCCATCGGTATTGGATTTTTTCTGCCAGTGGATTTGCTATTTTCCTGCTGGTTCTTTTATCTCATCAGGATGGCGGAGCGTATTTTCGGCAGTATTGCGGGATGGCAAACGCTGCCGCAGTTTCCTTACTTCGATGAACAGGGTTCAGGGGCATGGATTGGACTGTGTATTATTGCCCTTTGGGCAAGCAGAAAATATCTAAAAGAGGTATTTTTTTTTGCGGTGGGACGAAAAGCGAATCTTGCCGATACTGATGAGCCGATGAAGTATAGAAATGCGCTTTTCGGGATTGTTTTGGGCCTGGTATTTTTACTCTTCTTTTGCGATAGGGCAGGTATGTCCTGCAGAAAATATCTAAAAGAGGTATTTTTTTTTGCGGTGGGACGAAAAGCGAATCTTGCCGATACTGATGAGCCGATGAAGTATAGAAATGCGCTTTTCGGGATTGTTTTGGGCCTGGTATTTTTACTCTTCTTTTGCGATAGGGCAGGTATGTCCTGGTGGGTCACAATATCGTTTTTTGCTATCTTTTACATGGTAGCTCTCGCTATCACTCGCGTGCGTGCGGAGTTTGGCAGCATGCATGAAATTCTGTTTGTCAACCCCCGCAAAATTCTGGTTCGTTTTTTGGGCACGCGTGCATTCGGCCCTAGAAATCTCACGGTGATGTCTTTTATCGATTGGTTCAATTTCAGCCAGAGTTGTCATCCTATGCCCGGCCAGTTTGAAGCGTTTAAAATGGGAGAAATCAATGGGTTCTGCAATAAAAGATTGTTTAATATTCTGGTCCTTGCGACCATTGGTTCGATTGTCGGATGCTTCTGGATTATTTTGGATTTTCTATATCGAGGAGGCGCTGAAGCCGAAATATTGGGGCTGCCACAATTTGTTGGTTCCTACAACTTCAGTCCGTTAGAAAGATGGTTGACTAATCCCGTGAGCCCAGACGCGCCTGGCATGGTGTTTATGGGAATAGGTTTTCTTATTACCGTGATATTTACCGCAATGCGAATGCGCTTTTTCTGGTGGCCTTTTCATCCCGCGGGCTACGCGTTGGCGGTCAGTTTCGCGATGGATTATTTTTGGTTTGCGTTATTTCTTACCTGGATTGCGAAATCCATCATTTTAAAAGTTGGAGGAATACGGCTTCATAGACAAGCTATTCCTTTTTTCCTCGGCCTCATTTTGGGGGATTATGTGGTTGGCTCGATTTGGGCTATCGTAGCGCCATTAATAAGCAAACCAAGTTATTCCATTTTTATATAAGCACCCAAATTGCTCGTTGCAATTTCTTCCAGGATAATATATAATAGCCCAAGTTGCTGGTTAATGAAACCGTTCGTTTTGGCAATTAGTAATTAGTGAGTAGTTACTGGTGATTCGTGCTTTTTTCTTTTCACGCATCACGCATCACGTTTCACGTTTCACTTATAAAATGGAGGTAATATTATGGTTTTATTGGACGAAAATTAGGTACGTAACCCTTCAATCTGTTTCTCCGAAAGGTCGATTGGCAACAACATGGGCTCAGTTGAAGAGTGAGTATAACAAGGAAACTCAGTAAAATTGGTGACTGGATTGGACTTCCGAAGTCTTTGAGACTTCGGAAGTCCGGACGATATAGATGTTTGAGTATAGCTTATGGATATAGACTTTCTCAGGCAATTAGTACAACAAAAAAGATATACATTGTCAAGACATTCTGATATCCGAAGAACTCGGCGAAGTGTTCCCTTGCAAGAAATTGAAGCGGCGATTTTAGGGGGCATAATAATTCAAGAATATCCAGGCCATCAGCCTCTACCTTGATGCGTCATTCGCTCTACCGCAACTACCCAGCGTCCAATTGAAGTTGTTTGCGACGTAAGCTACGAAGAGGAATGGCTGACTATTGTAACTGTTATGCGCGGAAAGACCAGACGAAGCAGAAGAAAGAGGTAAATTCAGGATGAATAAAAACCCTTTGCATACTTGTTCTTTTTGCGGCGGCAAGGTATTTCAGGTACAGGAAGATGTTATCCTAAAGTTCCCGAAACATCTTGCAGTTATCGAGGAAGCAGCAGTCGGTAAATGCGGTGAATGTGGAGAGCATTACCATCTACCTGAAACTTCTTTTCGGATTGAGAAAAAGCTGGAGAAACTTTTGCACGAAAGGAAGATTTCAAAAAGAGAACAGACAAAAGTTGAAATTTTCTATGCTTCGGAAATACCAATTCAAGAAGCCTTGCTTGCTAAAAATTTCCAAAAAAGAATAGAAGTTTTGGAAACAGCGATTGGTCTCTCAGGATAGTAAACAAACTTTTCTTTTAACAACTCCCTAGCCCCCCCACAACCCCCTGTCCCCCTTTGGTAAGGGGGATTAAGGGGGAAAGAAAAGTTTGTTCAAAAGAAACACTAAGGAATGTTTGAACAAAAGAAATAATTGGAATAAAAAGTAAAGTAAGAAACCCGTTTTCTTCGAGAAAACGCCTGCCTGTGCCAAAGGCAGACAGGGGTTTCTGGCGAAAGGAGAATTAAAAATGGCAAAATTAGCGATTAACGGTGGAGAAAAAGTAATTACTCGTCCCTTGGGCAAGCAATGGCCGATATGGGATGAACGTGAAGAGAAGGCATTATTGGATGTACTTCATAGCAGACGTTGGTGGGGCGGCGGAGAAGGCTCTAAGGTAAGGGAGTTTGAAGATGCTTTTGCCGCCTATCAACACGCAAAGTATGGAGTAACTACTAACTCAGGCATTCAGTCTTTGATATGCGCTCTCAAAGCTGCCGGGGTAGAATCTGGTGATGAGGTGTTGACTCCTGCTTTAACTTTCTTTGCTTCTGCTACGTGCGTACTCTTTATCAATGCTATTCCGGTTTTTGTCGATGTTGACCCAGCGACATACAACATCAGCGCTGAAGCAATGGAAGCTGCCATTACCGATAGAACGCGCGCGGCTGTGATTGTACATAACGGCGGTTATTCCGCTGATATGGACGCGATAATGGAAGTATCGCGAAAGCATGATTTGCTGATTATAGAGGATTGCGCACATGCACACGGTTCTGAATGGAGAGGTACCCGCATAGGCGCTATTGGACATCTCGGCGCTTTCAGCCTCATGGCCGGTAAATCGCTCGCGGGCGGGGAAGGTGGAATCATATTAACTAATCATGCTGAACTAAGGGAAAAACTGTACGCGTATATGGACCTGGGCCGCTGGATTGAACGACCTGACAAGTCTGTTCGCCTCGCTACCACTTCCAACTTTCGTATGCCAGAATTTGTTGCGGCAATTTTGCTCGCGCAAATGACAAGGTTAGACGAACAGGTTGAAACTCGTGAGCGGAACTTTACCTATTTAGCCGAAGGGCTAAAAGCAATTGACGGAGTTGCGGCTTTTGAACGCGACCCGCGCGTTACTCGTTGGAGCATCTACTACTGGAATTTCAGATATAAACAGGAGGAGTTTGATGGCATTCCACGAGATAAGTTTTTGCAAGCGGTCAACGCGGAGGGAGCGCCAATCGGCGTTGGCGCGCATGGTAGACCCGTCTATCAAAATCCATTGTTCCAGGCGATGACTGGTGGCAATACATGGCCCATAAAGTGCCCATCTTATGACAAACCGATAGGCTACACCAAAGTGCAATGTCCAGCAGCAGAACGGATATATCAAACAGAAGCCTTGTGCATTAGTCATCCGAACTTCTTAGGTGATAAGGAAGATATGGATTTGCTTCTTGAGGCTATACGCAAAGTGCGAGCAAACACTGATGAGTTGAGGAAGTAGCATTAAGAAACCCGTTTTCTCAGAGAAAACGGGTTTCTGGCGAATTGGAGGTTAGATATGCCCAAAATGACCGGAGGAGAAGCAGTCATTCAAACGTTAGAAGCCGAGGGGATAAACACCTTTTTCGGCGTTCCTGGTGGAGAAAATTTAGGTCTTTTCGATGTCATTCATGAACATCCCAAAGTGTGTCCCATTGTGACGCGGCATGAACAAGGCGCGGCATTTATGGCGGATGGCTATGCTCGCGCTTCAAGAAAAGCTGGAATCGCAGTAACTATTTCAGGAAATGGCTTCATGAATGCGATGACGCCGCTCGCTCAAGCGAAGGCAAGCTCATCGCCCGTGTTACATCTCACCGGCTTGAATCCTCAAGCGTTAGTTGACCAGGTGAGTGCCTTTAGCTACTATGTCAAGCAAGCGCAAGAGATTCCGTATGTTATCCGGGACGCAATGCTACGGATGATAACTGTTCGCCCAGGCCCAATGGCCCTGGCTATCTCGCATCTTTTTGGCCAGGTGGACGATATAGAAATAAGAGAGAGTGAAGAATATCAAGGAAAAGATGGGGATGCGAAAAAAATCGCCGAAGC
>Ga0194112_10003904_pt1 | contig 20641 bp, 23 predicted proteins | sample TA2MahC400mmetaG_FD_146191 | JGI IMG/M metagenome (GOLD analysis project Ga0194112, IMG submission 146191) | Freshwater microbial communities from Lake Tanganyika, Tanzania - TA2015016 Mahale Deep Cast 400m | ecosystem: Environmental > Aquatic > Freshwater > Lake | place: Tanzania: Lake... | reverse complement strand
CTTCGCGAACGTGGCGAGGATCTCCATGAGGATGCCGATGAAGGGCAGGAAGATCACGTAAACAGCCGGGTGCGAATAGAACCAGAACAGGTTCTGGTAGGTCAGCACGTCGCCGCCGATCGTCGGATCGAAGAAGTTGGTGCCGAGGTACTTGTCGAAGCTGATCAGCAGCACGGCCGTGCCCAGCACCGGGACGTAGATCAGCTGCATGACGAAGGAGCCGATGATGCTCCAGACGAAGAAATTCAGCTTGTTCCAGGTCATGCCCTGGGCGCGCATGTAGGCGATCGTCGTCAGGAAGTTGACCCCGGCAATGATGGACGCGAAACCGATCAGCAGGACGGTGAAGGTGTACAAGGCCGTGTTGCCCGTCGTGATGGTCGAGTAGGGCGGATAGCCGGTCCACAGCACGTCCGGGGGATCGGGAATGACGAAGGTCAGCAGCGCAAGTATGACGCCCATATAGAACAGCCACACCGAGAAGGCGTTCAGGCGCGGGAAAGCCACGTCCTTCGCGCCGATCATCAGCGGGATGCAGTAGTTCGCCGCAAAACCCGTCAGCGCCGGGATCTGGAAGCCCAGGATCATGATCGCCCCATGCGCGTACAACCACACGTTATAGGTGGTCGGGTTGGCGGTCAGGGTCGGCCCGATGGCGGACAGCTCGGCCCGCATCAGAAGGGCCATGATGCCGGCCACGACGAACGCGGCGACCGATCCGATCAGGTAAAGGATGCCGACCCGCTTGTGATCCGTGGTGAAAACCCATTCTTTGATAACACTCATGTCGCGCTCCCTTTATGCGGATTTCCGCTTTTGTGCGGCTGGCTTGGCGCCTCCATGATTCGGCTCGGGCGCTTCCGCTTTTTTCAGCTTTTCGCCTTCCTGCTCGTACCAGGCCTTGTACTCGGCCGGCGGCAGCACGATCACCTTGCCTGCCATGTACGAATGCATGACGCCGCAATACTCCGTGCAGGTCACCAGGTGCTCGCCCGGCTTCTGCGGATAGAACCACAGGTAGGTGATCCGGCCGGGCATCGAGTCCTCCTTCACCTTGAAGTCCGGCAGGTAGTGGCTGTGTATGGTGTCGCGGCTGGTCATGCGCAGCAGGATCGGCTTGCCGGCGGGCACCTTCAGCTCGTTCTGGGTCCTCACGCCGTTGGGATAGGTGTAGTCCCAGCTGTACATGCCGGACTCCAGCTTGATTTCCAGCCGGTCGGCCGGAACGGTGCGCTGGACGTTCCACAGCTGCCATCCGTTTGCGGCGATGTAGAAGTCGTCCGCCAGAAAGATGAACGTGGGGATCACAGACCAGGCAACGGCGGCGCCGGTGCTCAGCGGCTTGGCGCCCCCGCCTTCATAGCCCGGGCGGCGCCGGTATTTCCAGACCAGGAAGAGGGTCGCGACGGCAAAGATCACGCCCAGGATCGTGATGTCGATGAGAACGGTCGTCCACAGGCGTTCCCAGCCGGCTGCGGGATCGACAATCTTTCCGCTGTCGTTCGAAGGTATGTATTTCTCGGCAAACGCCGGCCCGGCCGCAGCCAAGGCCGCGGCACCTGCCGAGGATTTCCAATGCTTGAACATGCTCCCCCCCTTCATTGCTTCCTTGCTCACCAGAAATACACCTGGGACACGACGAAAAACCAGATGATGTCCACGAAATGCCAGTACAGGCCGGCCGTGCGCCAGAACCCCACCGACAGATTGCCCTTCATGGCCGGAAGCAGTCCGGCGATGAAAATGGCCAAGCCGACGATCACGTGCGACCCGTGCAGGCCGGTGATGGAGTAGAAAAACGTGCCGAAAATGTTCGTTTTGACGGTGAAGTTCTCGTGAATCAGATGGTTCCACTCGTATGCCGACATGCCCAGGAAGGCCAGGCCAAGCAGGATCGTCAGCAGCAGCCATTTCACGAACCCGTCGCGGTTGCCCTCGTGCAGGAAATGCTCGGCCCGGTGAATGGTCAGCGAGGAGACGACCAGCGCCACCGTCATCACCAGCGGCAGCACCTTCGGAAGCGCCACGCTGCCTTCCGGCGGCCAGAACGGCGCTTCCAGGCGCGAAAACCAGTAGCCGACGAAGCAGGAAACGAAAATCATCGCCTCGGCGAGGATGAACCAGGCCATCGACGTGAAGGAGAAGCCCTCCCCCTCGCCCATCGCCTCGCTCACCCAGCCGGCGATGCCGCCCAGGATCAGCGGTATGCCCAGGCCAAGCGCGATCACCGCCGTAAACGTGCTGTGATAAACGAAGTGGAACGTGAACGAAAGCGTGAGCGCAAGAACGCCGAAACTGATGACGAAGGGCCAAATGCTCGTGCCCCAGGCGTCATGCCCTTCGTGATGAGCTGATTCGTGAGCGGCCATCAGATCCCCCTTATTGTTCTGGATTGTTTGCCTGCCAATCCGGATTGAGTGTTCGACGCTTGCAACAAGTCGATCTATTTTATTAGAATTCCTTGACCTGTATTAAATTGTCGCATAATTTTCCTATCCAACAAATATCCATCCTTGGATCGGCCCGGAAAACGGCATGTGACAGAACCAGAACGGGTGCGGGCTAAACTCAAATCAGATCGGGAGGAACGGGAAATGGACAAAATGGAATCCCTGCGGGCTTTCGCGTGCGCCGTGATTGCCGCCGCATGCTCGACGGCCTCGGCCGCAGGAAACCCCGAAGCCGGGGAAAAGAAGGCCGCGGCTTGCATCGCCTGCCACGGCCCGGACGGAAACAGTCCCGCCTTGCCCGAGCCTGCCGAGCCGTGGCCGAAACTGGCCGGACAACTGCCCGAATACATGACGAAGCAGTTGCATGACTTCAAGGCGGGCCGTCGCACGAACAGCCAGATGTCGCCCCAGGCCCAGGCGCTGGCGGAAAGCGACATCCCCGACATTGTCGCTTTCTTCGCGAAACAGAAGATCAAGTCCAATGAGCCCGCCGACAAGTCGGTGATGGCGCAAGGGGAGAAACTGTTCTTCAGCGGCAAAGGGCGCCCCGAGCCGGTCGTCGCCTGCGTCGGCTGCCACGGCCTGAACGGCGTGGGCAACAAGAACTGGAACAAGTCCCTGGCCAGCTTGCCTGCCGTACTCGCGCCGGCCATTGGCGGACAGCACGCCTCGTACGTTGCCAGGCAGCTCAAGGCCTATCGGGACGGCACGCGCAAGAACGATGCGTCCAATACCATGCGGGACATTGCCCGCCGCCTGACGGACAAGGATATCGTCGCGATAGCCGAGTATGTCGCGAGCCTGCCCCGCTAGTGGCGGAACAAGGTCGACAACCGCCCCGCCCTTGCGGCCAGAGGCTGGAATATTCCTCGCGACTTGACTCGTCCGACTTGATCGCCGCGTATTTCCGCGAGATCATTGCCGCCTGATGAAATCGTCAGCCCTCGAACAGGCAAGCCCCCTGCCGCGCTGGCGCCAGTACCTGGAACTGGCCAAGCCGCGCGTCAACACGCTCATCGTCTTCTGCGCGGTGATCGGCATGTTCCTCGCCGCGCCCGGCATGGTGCCCCTGCAGATCCTGCTCGCCGGGACGTTCGGCATCGCCTTCGCCGCCGGTGGCGCCGCGGTGATCAACTGCGTCTACGAGCGCACCATCGATGCCGTCATGGCGCGCACCAGCGGGCGGCCGCTGCCGAGAGGTGAGGTGAGCACCCTGCAGGCGCTCGTCTTCGGCTGCAGCATCGGCGCCCTCGGCCTGGCCATGCTCTACTACTGGGTGAACGCGCTGACGATGTGGCTGACGCTGGGCACCTTCGTCGGCTATGCGGTGATCTACACCATGATCCTCAAGCCGCTCACCTCGCAGAACATCGTGATCGGCGGCGCCTCCGGCGCCATGCCGCCGGTGCTCGGCTGGGCGGCGGTGACCGGGGAGGTCACGCTCGATGCGGTGCTGCTGTTCCTCATCATCTTCTTCTGGACGCCGCCGCACTTCTGGTCGCTGGCGCTCTACCGCCGCGGCGATTACGCCAAGTCCGGCCTGCCCATGCTTCCGGTGACCCACGGCGAAAAGACCACCCGCCTGCAGATCCTTCTCTACACCCTGCTGCTGTTCGCCGTGACGCTGACGCCCTTCTTCACCGGCATGAGCGGCTGGATCTATCTCTTCTGCGCAATCGGGCTCGGCGCCGCCTTCCTGCACTACGCCTACCGCCTGTGGCGCGAATACAGCGACCGGCTGGCGCAGCGCACCTTCCGCTTCTCGATCTTTTACCTGTCCTCGCTGTTCGGCGCCCTGCTCGTCGACCACTACATCCGCTTCTGAGCGGATGACCTCAGGCAGCGAGCGCCGCCAGCAGCTTCTCGTGCACCCCGCCGAAGCCGCCGTTGCTCATGACGAGCACGTGGTCGCCTGCCCGCGCAGAACCGGTCACGGCTGCGACCAACTCGCCCAGGTCCTCGAAGACGCGGGCGCGGGCACCCAGCGGGATGAGGGCGGCAGCGGCATCCCAGCCGAGGCTGGCGGCATAGCAGAAGGTTGCGTCGGCCTCCTCCAGGCTGCCCGGCAACTGCGCCTTCATCACGCCCAGCTTCATGGTGTTCGAGCGCGGCTCGAGCACGGCCAGGATGCGCCCCGAAGGCCGGCGCTGGCGCAGGCCGGCGATCGTGGCCGCGATCGCCGTCGGATGGTGGGCGAAATCGTCGTATACCGTGACGCCGCGCGCCTGTCCGCGCACTTCGAGGCGGCGCCGCACGCCGCCGAAACGGGCCAGCGCCTCCAGTGCAACGGCCGGCCCCACCCCGGCATGGCGTGCAGCCGCCACGGCCGCGAGGGCATTCGACCGGTTGTGGTCGCCGGGCAGCGCCAGGGCAAGCCGGCCGATCTGCTCCCCTCCCAAACACACCTCGCACGACCCGTCCGACGCGGCCACCCCCAATTGCCAGCCTTCTGCGCTGCCGAACCATTCAACCGGCGTCCAGCAACCGCGCTGGAGCACGCGCTTCAAGCTGTCTTCGGCGGCATTGGCGACGATCAGGCCGGATCTCGGCATGATGCGCACAAAATGATGAAATTGGTTCTCGATAGAAGCAAGATCGCCGAAGATGTCGGCATGATCGAATTCCAGATTATTCAGGATGGCGGTCCGCGCACGGTAATGGACGAACTTCGAACGCTTGTCGCAGAAGGCCGTGTCGTACTCGTCCGCCTCGATGACGAAGAAGGGCGAAGAAGTCAGTCGCGCCGATACGCCGAAGTCCTGCGGCACGCCGCCGATGAGGAAACCCGGCGCCAGTCCGGCCTGGTCGAGAATCCAGGCCAGCAGGGACGAAGTGGTGGTCTTGCCATGCGTGCCCGCCACCGCCAGTACCCATTTGTCCCGCAGCACGTTCTCGGCCAGCCATTGCGGCCCCGAGACGTAGGGCAGCCCCCTGTCGAGGATCTCCTCCAGCAAGGGGTTGCCGCGCGAGATGGCGTTGCCGACCACGAACAGGTCCGGATTCAGCCCGGCCTGCGCCGCATCGTAGCCCTCCGTCAGCGCGATGCCCTGGGCCTCGAGCTGCGTGCTCATGGGGGGATAGACATTGGCGTCGCAGCCTGTCACGCGGTGGCCGGATGCCCTGGCCAGCAGGGCGATGCCGCCCATGAAGGTGCCGCAGATGCCGAGGATGTGGATATGCATGCGCTAACGGATAGAATAGCGGCGAATTCTAACCGATCATCCGGCATCCCCCTCATGGCTCACCACGATCGGAACGCCCTGCGCCTGAACGCCATGCGGCGGAACATTGCCGCGCTGGCGGCACGGCTGATGGCCGAGGATGGCATCGCCGACTTCGGACTGGCCAAGCGCAAGGCGGCACGGCAGCTCGGCGCCCAGGAGACCGAGGCGCTGCCCAACAACGCGGAAGTCGAAGCCGAACTGCGCGCCTACCAGGCCATTTACCAGGAAGACGAGCAGCGCGAGCGCCTGCTCGACCTGCGACGCACGGCGGTCGAGGTCATGCGCCTTCTGGAGCCGTTTCGCCCCTACCTCACGGGGCCCGTGCTGGACGGAACCGCCGGCCGCTATGCCGAGATCGAACTGGAGGCCTTTCCCGACAGCGGCAAGGAAGTGGAGATTTACCTGCTCAATCGGGGCATCCGATTCGAACAGAGCGAGCCCCGCCGGAACGGGCCGGACACCGCAGAGTGCGTGCTCACCTTCGAGTGGAACGGCTTCCCGATTCGCCTCTCCCTCTATGAACCGGATGCCGAGCGGGCGCAGAAGCGCCGCAACGGCCGGGTTTCGGAGCGTGCCCGCCTATCTTCCGTAGAAGCCCTCCTGGCCACCCCCGAGACATGAGTCGGACAACCCGCTTCTCACTCCTGCTGATCGTTGTTTCGACTCTGGCGGCGACTGCCGGTTACTTCCTTGTCCAGCCGGAAAAACCTGCCCTTCCCGCGCCAGAAGCTGCACCGACCGCCGACGCCCCCGCCCGCCTGATGGCATTGACACTTCCGGATCTGGACAACCGACCACAAACGCTTGCCCAGTGGAAAGACAAGGTGCTGGTGGTGAACTTCTGGGCCACCTGGTGCCCTCCGTGCAAGGAAGAGATGCCGGAATTTTCACGATTGAACAGTAAATACGCTTCGAATGGTGTTCAATTTGTTGGTATCAGCATCGATACTGCAGATAAAGTCCTGACTTTCCAGAAAGAAACCCCAGTTTCCTATCCGCTGCTCATCAGCAGTCTCGAAACGCTCGCTCTTTCCAGAGATTTAGGCAATCGCGCCAATGCCTTACCTTTCACGGTCGTGCTTCGACGAGACGGCAGCGTGGTTCGCGCCAAACTCGGCAAATACGCCACACCTGAACTCGAAAAGACCATTCAGACGGCGCTCCAGCCGGGCTAACTTTTAAGGATTGTTCATCAAATTCTGGACAATTTGCTGCGATTTGCGGCAAACTTGCAACCATGAATGCCAAAAAAGCCGCCCCCAAGCCGGCCAAACGCACCCGTCGCAAACCCCGCATCCTGGTGCTGCACGGGCCAAACCTGAATCTGCTCGGAACTCGGGAGCCTGAAATCTACGGCAAGGAAACCCTCACCGGCATCAATGCCGCGCTGGCCGGGCAGGCCGCGGCGGCCGGGGTCGAACTGATCACGTTCCAAAGCAACCACGAGGGCGACCTGGTCGACCGCGTCCAGGCCGCCCGCAGCGAAGGCATCGCCTTCATCGTCATCAACCCGGGGGGCTACACCCACACCAGCGTCGCCCTGCGCGACGCCCTTGCTGCGGTGGCCATCCCCTTCGTCGAAGTTCATCTGTCGAATATCCACGCACGCGAACCCTTCCGCCGGCATTCCTACTTCTCGGACATCGCCGTCGGCGTGATCTGCGGCCTGGGCGGCCAGGGCTACCGGCTCGCCCTCGACTTCGCGCTCGACCGCATCCGCTAGTTACCGCTCCGCGGCCAAGCTCCAGGACGGCGGCCGCGGCGTTCATTCATGGAGGAAGAGAAAAAATGGACCTCAGAAAACTGAAGGCCTTGATCGACCTGGTGGAAAAGTCCGGCATCGCCGAACTGGAGATCACCGAGGGGGAGGAGAAGGTGCGCATCGCCAAGCATGGCGGCGGCGTTCCCCAGCCACATTATGCGCACCCTGTTCCGCCCGCGCCCTCCCACGCCCCGGCCGCTGCCGCCGCGCCGGTTGCCGAAGCTGCGGAAGCGGCCGTCCCGGCCGAGCCCGAGGGCCATGCCGTCAAGGCGCCCATGGTAGGCACCTTCTACCGTTCGTCCGCCCCCGGCTCCCCGTCCTTCGTCGAAGTCGGCCAGTCGGTGAAAGCCGGCGACACGCTGTGCATCATCGAGGCCATGAAACTGATGAACGAGATCGAGGCGGACGCTTCCGGCGTCATCAAGGCCATCCTGGTCGAGAACGGCCAGCCGGTCGAGTACGGCCAGCCCCTGTTCATCATCGGCTGATCCCCGTCTATGTTCGAAAAGATCCTCATCGCCAACCGCGGCGAAATCGCGCTGCGCATCCTGCGCGCCTGCCGCGAACTGGGCATCAAGACGGTGGCGGTGCATTCCGAGGCGGACACCGAGGCGAAATACGTCAAGCTCGCCGACGAGTCGGTCTGCATCGGCCCGGCCTCTTCCTCCGCCAGCTACCTGAACATCCCCTCGATCATCTCGGCAGCCGAAGTCACCGACGCCGAGGCCATCCATCCCGGCTACGGCTTCCTGTCGGAAAACGCCGACTTCGCCGAACGGGTGGAAAAGTCCGGCTTCGTCTTCATCGGCCCGCGCCCCGAAACCATCCGCCTCATGGGCGACAAGGTCTCCGCCAAGGACGCCATGAAGGCCGCCGGCGTGCCCTGCGTGCCCGGCTCCGACGGCGCCCTGCCAGAGGAACCGAAGGAAATCGTCAAGATCGCCCGCGCCATCGGCTACCCCGTGATCATCAAGGCGGCGGGCGGCGGCGGCGGGCGCGGCATGCGCGTCGTGCACACCGAGGCGGCGCTGCTCAACGCCGTCACCATGACGCGCGCCGAGGCGCAGGCCGCCTTCGGCAACCCGATGGTGTACATGGAGAAGTTCCTCGAGAACCCGCGCCACATCGAGTTCCAGGTGTTGGCGGACTCCTACAAGAACGCCGTCTGGCTGGGCGAGCGCGACTGCTCCATGCAGCGCCGCCACCAGAAAATCATCGAGGAGGCGCCGGCGCCGGAGATCGCGCGCCGCCTCATCGCGCGCATCGGCGACCGCTGCGCCGAGGCCTGCCGCAAGATCGCCTACCGCGGCGCCGGCACCTTCGAATTCCTCTTCGAAAACAACGAGTTCTACTTCATCGAAATGAACACCCGGCTGCAGGTCGAGCACCCGGTGACCGAGTTCATCACCGGCATCGATCTCGTGCAGCAGCAGATCCGCATCGCGGCGGGCGAAAAACTCGCCCTGCGCCAGCGCGACATCGAGCTGAAGGGCCATGCCATCGAGTGCCGCATCAACGCCGAGGATCCCTACAAGTTCACCCCCTCGCCCGGGCGCATCGGCTCCTACCACCCGCCCGGCGGGCCGGGCATTCGCGTCGACTCGCATGTCTATAGCGGCTACAACGTGCCGCCGCACTACGACTCGATGATCGGCAAGGTCATCGCCTACGGCGACACGCGCGACCAGGCCATCCGCCGCATGCGCATCGCCCTGTCGGAAATGGTGGTCGAGGGCATCAAGACCAACATCCCGCTGCACCAGGAGCTGATGCACGACCACCGCTTCGTCAAGGGCGGCACCAGCATCCATTACCTCGAGCACAAGCTGGCGGCGAAGGACGAGGCCGTCAAGGGGAAATAATGTGGCGGTCGCTTGCGCTGGCGACGGACGCCGCGCATGCAGAAGCCCTCGCCGACGCCCTGCTGGCGCGGGGCGCCCTCTCGGTCGGCGTCGAGGACGCCGATGCCGGCACCGAGCGCGAAACGCCGCAGTTCGGCGAGCCGGGCAGTGCGCCCGCTCCGCTGTGGGCGCATAGCCGGGTCGTCGCGCTGTTCGCCCCCGAGGCGGACCTGCCGGCCATCGCTGCATCTGCCGCTTCGGCGGCGGGATTGTCCGAAACGCCCCCCTTCGAGGTGACAACAGTAGCCGAGCAGGACTGGGTGCGACTCACCCAGTCCCAGTTCGAGCCCATCCGCATCAATGACCGCCTGTGGATCGTGCCGTCCTGGCACGCCGCGCCGGATCCGGCCGCGATCAACCTGGAGCTGGATCCCGGCCTGGCCTTCGGCACCGGCAGCCATCCGACCACGCACCTCTGCCTCGACTGGTTGTGCGGCCACGTGCAGGCCGGGGCCAGCGTGCTCGATTACGGTTGCGGTTCGGGTATATTAGCCATCGCTGCGGCAAAGCTCGGCGCCGGCCATGTCGCGGGCGTGGACATCGACGGGAACGCCCTGGTCGCCGCCGCGGACAACGCCAGACGCAATGGCGTGACAATACAGCTGCTGCATTCGAACCAGCCTCTCGACGCTTCATTCGATATCGTGGTCGCCAACATCCTCACCAATCCGCTCTGCGTGCTGGCGCCCCTGCTCGCCGCGCGCACGCGGGCCGGCGGGCGCATTGCGCTGTCCGGCATCCTGGCGCCCCAGGCGGAACAAGTCGGCGCTGCCTATCGGCCATTCATCGCACTGGATGTCCGCGCCGAGCGGGAAGGCTGGGTGCTGCTGGAGGGAACGCGCTCGTGCTGACGACGAACTGCCCTGCGTGCAGCACCGCTTTCCGCGTCACGCCGGAGCAGCTCAAGGCGCGCGCCGGCAAGGTGCGCTGCGGCCACTGCCAGGCCGTGTTCAACGCGCTGGAATCGCTCAACGACCTGCCGCCGGCCCTGCCGGAAACCGAAGCCGCTGCGCCTCCCGCAGACGAAACCACGGCGGCCGCGCCCATGCCTTCCGAGGCGGCCGCAGAGGAAAGCCTCCAGGACACTTCCATCGAAGCGGTCGACACCTCCTCGATCGACATCCTGCTCGAGGACGTCGCCGAAGAGCCGCCACGGCCTTCCCGAGTCAAGGCCGTGGCCTGGGGACTGGCCGCAACGCTCGCGCTCTGCCTCGCCGTCGTCCAGTTCGGCTACCATTCCCGGGCCGAGCTGGCGGTCAGCCAGCCCGACTTGCGGCCGCTGCTGGAGTCGCTGTGCGACCTGCTCGATTGCGACATCCCGCTGCCGCACAAGGCGGAACTGGTCAGCATCGAGGCCTCCGACCTGCACCCGGACCCGCAGCGGAAAAGCATGCTGGTGCTGGCCGCCGCGCTGAAGAACCGCGCGCCCTTCGCGCAGGCCTACCCGCATCTGGAACTGACGCTCACCGACACGCAGGACCAGCCCATCCTGCGCAAGGTGCTGGCGCCGGCCGACTATCTCGTGCCGGGCACGGACGAACGCGCCGGCTTCGCGGCCAACGGCGACCTGGCGGTCAACCTCTGGATCGAGGCCCTGCCCGGCGCCAGCGGCTACCGGCTCTATCTGTTTTACCCCTGAGCAGCACCCACCCAACCAAGGAGACATGACATGGCAACCGTAACCCTCGCTGGCAACCCGATTCACCTGAGCGGCGACTTTCCCAAGGCCGGCAGCGCCGCGCCCGCCTTCTCGCTCGTCGCCGCCGACCTGCGCGACCTGTCGCTGAAGGATTTCGCCGGCAAGCGCAAGGTGCTCAACATCGTGCCGAGCCTGGACACCCCCGTCTGCGCCACCTCGACGCGCAAGTTCAACGAGCAGGCCGGCAGCCTGCCCAACACCGTCGTGCTGGTCGTCTCGGCCGACCTGCCCTTCGCCATGAAGCGCTTCTGCGAGACCGAGGGCCTGAAGAACGTCGTCTCGCTGTCGACCATGCGCGGCCGCGACTTCATGAAGAGCTACGGCGTCGGCATCGAGGACGGCCCGCTCGCCGGCATCACGGCGCGTGCCGTGGTGGTGATCGACGAGAACGACAAGGTGGCCTACAGCGAGCTCGTGCCGGAGATCAAGCAGGAGCCGAACTACGACGCCGCGCTGGCCGCCCTCAAGTAATCCAGACCGAAAGGACCCCTGCGCAATGAGGACGCTGATCTGCGGCTCGATGGCCTACGACACCATCATGGTGTTCCACGACCGCTTCAAGAACCACATCCTGCCCGACCAGCTCCATATCCTCAACGTCGCCTTCCACGTGCCGGACATGCGGCGCGAGTTCGGCGGCTGCGCGGGCAACATCGCCTACAGCCTGAAGCTGCTCGGCGGCGAGCCGCTCATCATGGCCACCGTGGGCGAGGACAGCGCGCCCTACCTGCACCGGCTGGAGCGCCTCGGCCTCGACCGCAGCCACGTGCGCGAGGTGCCGCAGACCTACACGGCGCAGGCCTTCATCACCACCGACCTCGACGACAACCAGATCACCGCCTTCCACCCGGGGGCGATGAACCACTCGCATTTCAACCATGTCGCCGATGCGCCGGGGCTGACGATCGGCATCGTCGCGCCGGACGGCCGCGAGGGCATGATGCAGCACGCCCAGGAGTTCCACGACGCCGGCGTGCCCTTCGTCTTCGACCCCGGCCAGGGCCTGCCGCTCTTCAACGGCGAGGAGTTGCTGAACTTCCTCACGCTCGCCGACTACTGCTGCGTCAACGACTACGAGGCGAAGCTGCTCTCGGAGAAGACCGGGCACCCGATAGAAGCGCTGGCGAAGATGGTGAACGCCCTCGTCGTCACGCTGGGCGGCGACGGGGCGCAGATCCATGTCGACGGCAGGCAAATCGATATCCCCAGCGTCAGACCCGACGACCTGGTCGATCCGACCGGCTGCGGCGACGCCTTCCGCGCCGGCCTGCTCTACGGCATCGCCGGCGGCCTGCCCTGGGAAAAGACGGGGCGCCTCGCTTCGCTCATGGGTTCGATCAAGATCGCCCACCGCGGCGGGCAGAACCACAAGCTGGAACGCGATCACATCGCCGAGCGCTACGAGTACGCCTTCGGCGACAAGCCCTGGTAAGCCATCTGCCCGCCGGGCTTCACGTCACGTCCTCGCCCGAGCAGTCGACCTGAAACACCTTGCGCCCCGGCAGGCGCAGGGCCGTCAGGTGGCGTCCCCACAGGCAGCCCGAGTCCAGCGCCAGGAGATTCGGTTCGATCTTCAGCCCGAGCGCGGACCAATGGCCGGTCACCAATACATGATCGGCGCTGCGGCGTCCGGGCACGGCAAACCAGGGCAGAAAACCCTCCGGCGCATCGCTTACCTCGCCCTTGGCCTTGAATTCCATGACCCCATCGGTCGAGCAGAAGCGCATCCGCGTCATGGCGTTCACGATGACGCGCAAGCGCGCCCATCCGGTCAACTCGTCTCTCCAGGAGGGCGGCTCGCTGCCCCACATGTGGGCGAGGAACTCGCCGTAATCCTCCGCGCGAAGCGCCACCTCGACCTCCCCCGCCAGCGCGCGCGCCTGGGCCACCGACCACTGCGGCAGCAGGCCGGCGTGCACCAGCGCGTAACCGTCCTCGACATGCATCATCGGGCGATGGCGCAGCCAGGCCAGCAGCTCATCGCGGTCGGGCGCGGCGAGGACGGCGTCCAGCGTGTCGTCCGCGCGCTTCTTCGAATGCCCCTCGGCCAGCATCACCAGGTGCAGATCGTGGTTGCCCAGCACGGTGACCGCCGCGTCGCCCAGCCCCTTGACGAAGCGCAGCGTCTCGAGCGAATGCGCTCCGCGGTTGACGAGATCGCCGACCAGCCAGAGCCGGTCGCGCTGCGGGTCGAAGCGAACCAGGTCGAGCAGGCGGTGGAAGGAATCGAAACAGCCCTGGATGTCGCCGATGGCGTAGGTGCTCACGCAGTGTAGCCGTCCGGATTCATGCTCTGCCAGCGCCAGGCGTCGCAACACATCTGCACGAGGTCGCGCTCGGCGCGCCAGTCCAGCAGGCGCGCCGCCAGGGACGTGTCGGCATAGCAGGCGGCGACATCGCCTGGCCGGCGCGCGACGATGCGGTGGGGAATCTCGCGGCCCGAGACCCGGCTGAAGGCCTCGACCACCTCCAGCACGCTGTAGCCGCGCCCCGTGCCGAGGTTGACCGTCAGGACGCCGTCCGCCGCATCCAGCTTCTCCAGCGCCGCCAGGTGGCCGCGGGCGAGATCGACGACATGGATGTAGTCGCGCACGCCGGTGCCGTCCGGCGTCGGGTAATCATTGCCGTAGACGTTGAGCGCCTCGCGCCGGCCTACCGCCACCTGGGCGATGTAGGGCACCAGGTTGTTCGGGACGCCGCCCGGATCCTCGCCGATCAGCCCGCTCTCGTGCGCGCCAACCGGATTGAAGTAGCGCAGCAGGGCGACCTTCCATGACGGATCGGCGGCGGCGAGGTCGCGCAGGATCGACTCGACCATGGCCTTGCCGCGCCCGTAGGGATTGGACGGCCGCAGGGGGTGGTCCTCGCGCACCGGCACGGCGTCGGGATCGCCGTATACAGTGGCCGACGAGCTGAAGACCAGTCGCCGGACGCCGGCTTCCGTCATCGCCGCGCACAAGGCCAGCGTGCCGCCGACATTGTTGTCGTAGTAATCGAGCGGCCGCGCCACCGACTCCTCCACCGCCTTCAGTCCGGCGAAGTGAAGGACGGCGTCGACGGCATGCGCGCGGAAGACGTCGCGCAGCGCTTCCTGGTCGCGCACGTCGCATTCATGGAACGCGACCGCCCGGCCGGCGATGCGCGCGATGCGCTCGAACACTTCGCGCCGGCTGTTGCAAAGGTTGTCGACCACCACCACCTCGTGGCCGGTCCGCAGCAGTTCGACGCAGGCATGGGAGCCGATGTAGCCAGCGCCACCCGTTACGAGCAAAGCGCCTCTTTTAATGGGCGAGCGGATTGACATGCCGGATGCCGGGAAAGCGGCGGAAATCGTTGTCTGCCGAATAGACGGCACACCCCCTCTCGATCGCAAGCGCGGCGATGTGGGCGTCGGTGACGAGATTGCCTGCCGTACCGCATTGCGCCAGCAGATTCCTGAATATCTCCCAATGCCGCAGTCCCGGCGTCACCAGTTCCACTGTAGGCAACGCCACCCATTCCTCGACATAGGCAATCGCATCCTCGACCTTCAATGGCGCCTTGAACACGCGAGGATTGGTGCATAGCCGCAAAAATGCCAGCACCGTTACCCACGGCAAACCGACGCTCTCCTGATCGGAGAAGGTCTTCTCGATCCATGTCCTGGCTGCCTTGTGCTGCGGCAGATCCCGATTCACGGCATAGATGAGCAGGTTGGCATCGAGAAGAATCACTTGCGCTGCTCCAGCTTGTCCCGCAAGGCAATGTCCTCCAGCTCGTCCGCCAATTGCAGCGCCTTGTCCAGGTCCGCTGCCGCAGAGGGCGAACCCAACGAAGCCGGGCGCAAGCGATAGGAGGTTGAAGGTTTATTCCGCCCATGCAGGCCGGCACGAAGGGTCTCGTTGAGCACACTCTTGAACGGCTTGCCGGTCTCCGCGGACAGTCGTTTCAGTTCGCTCGCGAGCCGGTCATCGATCGTGATGGTTGTGCGCATATTGATGCCTTGAACATGAACATCAAAGCATCATCATATCACAGGGGTTTCGGCCTGAAGGCCGACCTACATATCCCATTCCCGTAGGTCGGGCTTCAGCCCGACAAAACGCCTCTCGCCAGTATCGACGCCAGTTCCCGCAAACCGATGGCCTCGGTGTCCTCGCCCAAGGGATAGCGATCATCGCCCGAGTACACTACGAACGACTTCCCGGGCTTCAGGTCCTGGCGCGCGAAATGGAACCCCTTCCCTAGGCGTGGCGACAAACCGTGCTTGATTTCCACAGCCCATCGCTTGCCGCCCGGCAACTCCAGCAGCAAGTCGATCTCCGCACCGGCTGCGGTACGATAAAAGCTGGCGTGGGTGCCCGCCGGCGCCGCCGCCAGCAGATTCTCGATGACAAAACCTTCCCAGCTTGCCCCCACCACGGGATGGCCTGCCAGCGTGTCGTGGTCGGCAATGCCGAGCAACGCATGCACCAAGCCGCTATCACGCACGTACACCTTCGGCGACTTCACAAGACGCTTGCCCGGATTGGCATGAAACGGACTCAGCCGCCTCACCAGCAACAAGTCAACCAGTAAATCGATGTAACGCGTCACGCTCTGGGCGCTTATCGCCAGCCCGGCGGCGAGACGAGATGCATTTAGCAGCGTCCCCTGTCCATGCGCCAGCATTGTCCAGAGCCGCTCCAGTGTCTCGGCCGGTATGCGCGGCCCGAACATCGGCACGTCGCGCTCGAGATAGGTGCGGATGAAATCACGGCGCAGGGCGAAACTCTGACCATCGTCCGCTGCCAGATAACTGTCTGGGAAGCCGCCACGAAGCCAAAGAGTTAGGCGCGCCGCCGGCTTCTGGCCAATCTCGAGGACGTCCAATGGCCCCAACTCCACGTATGCTATGCGACCGGCAAGACTCTCGCCCGACTGCCGAAGCAGATCGATCGAAGCGGAACCGAGGATCAGAAAACGGCCGGTACGGCGTCCCTTGCGTCGCCCCTTGTCGATCAGCCCCCGCAATGTCTGGAACAACTCCGGCAGCCGATGGACCTCGTCCAGGATAACCAGCCGATCCTCATGGCGCTCGAGAAACAACGCCGGATCGGACAGCTTCGCTCGATCAGCACGGTCTTCGAGGTCGAGATAGACGGATGGCGTTCTTTCTGCAATGGAGAGTGCCAATGTGGTCTTGCCCACCTGACGAGGACCGAGCAGAGCAACGGCTGCCTGGCGTTGCAAGGCCGCCTCGACCGCAGCCAGCGCTTTCCTTGGTATCATCATTGTATATTATCCATTGCGTGGATAATATACAAGAATAATATTCCTGTCTTGGACTGTACCCCGACTTACAGAAAATTGGAATAGTGGTCAGATTTCAGCCCGACTGCTGCGGACGGTATTCCGGCACAAGTTCCAACAGGCGTCGCTTGACCGCCGCCTCGTCCTGCGGTGCGCCCTGCAGCCAGGCCAGCAGGTCGGTCAGCGCCTCCGACAACAGCGAAGCCTGCGCCCTGGCAATGCGCAGCTTCGGATGCGGCGTCGGCAACGTGTGCTCGCCGTCGGCGAGCAACTCCTCGTAGAGCTTCTCGCCCGGACGCAGGCCGGTAAAGACGATCTTGATCTCTTCCTCGGTGTAGCCGGAGAGGCGGATCATGTCGCGGGCCAGATCGACGATCTTCACCGGCTCGCCCATGTCGAGCACGAAGATCTCGCCCCCCTGCCCCATCAGGCCGGCCTGCAGCACCAGCTGCGCCGCCTCGGGGATCAGCATGAAGTAACGGATGATGTCGGGATGCGTCACCGTCACCGGCCCGCCGCGGGCGATCTGCTCGCGGAAGCGCGGGATCACGCTGCCGCTGCTGCCGAGCACGTTGCCGAAGCGGACCGTGACGAAGTGCGTGACGTGGCTTTCCGCCTGCAATATCTGGCAGACCATCTCCGCCAAGCGCTTGCTGGCGCCCATCACGTTGGTCGGGTTCACCGCCTTGTCGGTAGACACCATGACGAACTTGCCGACGCACGCCGTCCTCGCGGCGCGCGCCACGCACCAGGTGCCGAGCACGTTGTTGCGCACCGCAGCCCAAGCGTTCTCGTTCTCCATCAGCGGCACGTGCTTGTAGGCCGCCGCGTGGAACACCACCTCGGGCCGGTGCATGGAGAAAGCGGCCGCCAGGCAGTCCTCGTCCTTGACATCGCCGACGACACAGGCGATTCCGATATCCGGAAACTGGGCGGAAAACTCCTGCTCGATGCGGTAAAGGGCGAACTCGGACTGCTCGAAGAACACCAGCCGCGCCGGCGCATAGCGCGCGATCTGCCGGCACAGTTCCGAACCGATCGAGCCGCCGGCGCCCGTCACCAGCACCCGCCGTCCCGTCAACAGTCGGTGCAGGCCCTCCTCGTCGAGCCGGATCGGGTCGCGGCCGAGCAGGTCTTCCAGCTCGACCTTGCGCAAATTCGATATCGCCACCCTGCCGGAAAGCAAATCGTCGATTGCAGGGACCGTCAGGGCCGTCAAACCGGCTGCCGTCGCAGCCTCCGCGGCACGGCGGCGCACCCCCGCCGAAGCGGAAGGCATCGCAATAATGACATGGCCTGTCGCTGCGCGTCTAAAAATACCCAGGGATGCGCGTTGAATTTTACCCAGGGGCTATAGCCGCCTGTCATAGAGGCGGCTGTGGATAAGTGTAGCGTAATTCGTCGGTTTGGTTTTCCTCCCGTAGTCACTGGTTTTCCTTGTGGAGCATGCAGCGCGGCCCGGTTTGCGCGGGGGAAGCCGCGCAGGGCGTAGCCCGAAGCGGATTTCCCCGCGCTGCCGCCGCTCAAGACACTCCTTCCTTTTCCGCCGCCTTGCCGCGCCGGCTCTGTTCGCGCGCCTTGATCCGGGTCTTGGCCGTGGCGCTGCTGTGGCGGAAGCGGTAGGACTCGTTGCCGGTTTCCACGATGTGGCAGTGGTGCGTGAGGCGGTCGAGCAGCGCCGTGGTCATCTTGGCATCGCCGAAGACGGCCGCCCACTCGGCGAAGGTGAGGTTGGTCGTGATCATCACGCTGGTGTGCTCGTAGAGTTTCGAGAGCAGATGGAAGAGCAGCGCCCCGCCGGCCTGGCTGAAGGGCAGATACCCCAGTTCATCCAGGATCACCAGGTCCATGCGCATGAGCGCGAAGGCGAGCCTGCCGGCGCGCCCCTCGGCCTTTTCCCGTTCCAGGGAATTGACCAAGTCCGCCGTCGAGTAGAAGCGCACCCGCTTGCCGCGATGGGTGATGCCCGACACCCCCAGGGCGGTGGCCAGATGCGTCTTGCCGGTGCCCGTGCCGCCGATGAACACCACGTTGTGGGCCGCCTCGGTGAAGGCGAGATCGGCCAGCTCGACGACCAGGCCGCGATCGACCTTCGACTGTTCGAAGTCGAAGCCGGCCAGATCCCGGTGCACGGGGAAGCGGGCGGCGTGCATCTGGTAGCGCACCGAGCGCATCGCCCGGTCGGTGTGCTCGGCGCCGAGCAGATGCTCGACGAGCCAGCGCGAGCCCTGCAGCGCGGCCGAATCCCCCTGGGCGGCCAACTCCTCCCAGGCGCCGGCCATGCCGTACAGGCGCAAGCTCTTCAGTTCGGCGGCAATCTCACGCATGGCTCGCCTCCTTGCGCAGGCGGTCGTAGCGGCCGGTGTCGGCCAGCGGCGCCTCGGCCACGCCAAGCGCCGTCTCGATCGGCTGCGGCGGCGGCGCCGATTTGAGCCGGTTGAGCACGTTCTCGACGTGCTCGACGCTGGCGTTGCCCGATTCGAGCACGAGTTCCACGGCCACCAGCACCGCCTCCAGCCCGTGCCGGGGCACGGCGGCGAGCGCCTTGGCCATGACACGGTCGCCGCCTTCGCGGCGCAGCAAGAGCGCGCGCAGCCGCAGAAGCGGCTCGGGCATGTCGGCGAAGGGCGCGCCGTTTCTGAGCGCGCCGGGCTTTCGTTCGATCAGCGGGATGTAGTGCTGCCAGTCGTAGCGCGTCTCGCCCCTGCCGAAGCTCCTCGCGTGGCTCGCCACCACGGCATCGTGGCTGACCAGGTCGATCCGCTCCGGGTAGATGCGGAGGCCGACCATCTGCCCGACCAGTTCGCACGGCGCCGAGTAGCGGTTGCGCTCCTCGACCACCAGGCAGGTGCTGGAGACCTTGCCCAGGGTCTCGACGTAGCCGTCGAAGGGCGTGATCATCGGCATCAGCGCGGGCTGCTCCTCCTCGAGCATCTCGGAGAGCGTCAGATCGAACTCGGGATGCTTCAATTCCTGCCACAGCGCCCGGCAACGCGAGAGCAGCCAGAGGTTGAGTTCCGTGAAGGAGCCGAAGCGCTCGCGCCCGGCTTCCTGCCACAGGCGTCGGCGGCTGTCTTGGACGTTCTTCTCGACCACGCCCTTCTCCCAGCCGGAAGCGACGTTGCAGAAGTCGGTGTCGAACAGGTAGTGGGAGGCCATCGCGGCAAAGCGCGTATTGACGATGCGCGCCTTGCCCTTCTTGACGCGATCGATCGCCGTCTTCATGTTGTCGTAGATGCCGCGCCGCGGAACGCCGCCCATCGCGGCAAAGGCCCGCGTGTGGGCATCGAACAGCATCTCGTGGCTTTGCGTGGGATAGGCCTGCACGACAAAGGCCCGGCTGAAACACAGCTTCAGATGCGCGGCCATGATCTTGCGCCACACCCCGCCCACCACCAGGTGCTCTTCGCTCCAGTCGAACTGGTGCGCCTCTCCAGGCTCGAATTGGAGCGGAACGTAGGCCTTGGCGAGCGCCGTCCCGCCGCCCTCCCGCCAGCGCCGGATGAATTCGGTCACCCGGCTGTAGTCGCCGGCAAAGCCCGCCGCCTTCAGCTCGGCAAAGAGCTTCAGCGCCGTGCGCCGGTCGCGCCTCGGGCGCCGCGCATCGGTCTCCAGCATCTTGGTGAGCCGCTCGGCAAACGGCCCAATCTTGGTCTCGCCAGGCACCCGCCGGTACTTCGGCTCCGTCCCCTCGGCCGCCTTCAGCCAGCGCCTGACTGTCTTCCTCGTCAATCCCGTGCGCCGCTCGATCTGCGAAATCGTCAGCCCGTCACGGTAGTACAAACGTCGTATCTTCCCCAGTTGCTTCATGGTGATCATCTCCTCGACTTCCCTGCTCAACAATCGAGCAGCGGAGGTTAATCACCCTGGGTAATTTTGAACGCGCAGAACTCAGAAAATCTGGGGAATTTTTAACGCGTAGCAACACCTTGCGCCTGGATGGCGCGGTACAGGTCGAGCATCGTGCGCCGCTCGCGTTTGGCCCGGTGGGCGTCCGTCGCGAGCCATTGCCGAAGCGTGTCCGCCCAGGGATCGATGACGCCCGGCGTCTTGCGGGCAGGGTACTTCGGTTCGGTAACCTCAGGCCGGCGCAGCCAGCTGCGCAGGGTGTTGCGGGACAGGCCAGTCTGCCGCGCAATCTCGCGCAGCCCCACCCGGTCGCGGAAATGCATCCGCCGTATCTTTGCCAATAGGCCCACTGTGATCACTCCTCTTGCCCCGCTCAGAAATCAAGCAGGGTAGCTAAATCAGGTGGGTCAAAATTGGATGAAAATTACCCCTCCAAGTGGGTCAATTCTGGGTGGACGTCAACACTCAGGGTCCAGCGCTTGCCG
>Ga0194112_10003902_pt1 | contig 20643 bp, 20 predicted proteins | sample TA2MahC400mmetaG_FD_146191 | JGI IMG/M metagenome (GOLD analysis project Ga0194112, IMG submission 146191) | Freshwater microbial communities from Lake Tanganyika, Tanzania - TA2015016 Mahale Deep Cast 400m | ecosystem: Environmental > Aquatic > Freshwater > Lake | place: Tanzania: Lake... | reverse complement strand
CCGGCTTCAGGCTGGGGAGTCCTTGGACGACATCATGGTGGAAGCCTCCGCCGCGGTGCGGGAGGCGTCGAAGCGCACCACGGGCCTGCGCCACTTCGACGTGCAACTGATGGGCGGCATGGTGCTGCACGAGGGCAAGGTGGCGGAGATGAAAACCGGCGAGGGCAAGACCCTGGTTGCCACTCTGCCCCTCTATCTCAACGCTTTGGAGGGCAAGGGGTGCCACCTGGTCACGGTCAACGATTACCTGGCCAAGCGTGACACCCAATGGATGGGCCCCATTTATCATCTCTTGGGTCTCTCGGTGGGGGTTATCCAGCACGAGTCAGCCTTTCTCTTCGATCCTGAGTACTTAGCCGACGATGAGCGCTATCAGTACCTGCGGCCCGTGAGCCGCCGCGAGGCCTATGCGGCCGATATCACCTACGGCACCAACCACGAGTTCGGCTTCGACTATCTGCGGGACAACATGGTGGTGGACCTCTCCCAGCAGGTGCAGCGAGGCTTTCACTACGCCATCGTAGACGAGGTGGACTATATCCTCATAGACGAAGCTCGCACTCCCCTCATCATCTCCGGCCCGGCCGAGGAACCGGATACCAACTACCGCCGCATGGCCGACCTCGTCCCCCGCCTGCGACGCGAGGCGGATTACGTCATAGAGGAGAAAGGCCGGGTGGTCACCCTCACCGAAGAGGGGATCGAGAGGATGGAGAGGTGGCTGGGGGTGGACAACCTCTACTCCCCGGCGAACTTTGCCCTGACCCCCTACGTGGATAATGCCTTACGTGCTCAGACTATCTTCCATCGGGATCGTGACTACATCGTCAAAGACGGCCAGGTGATCATCGTGGACGAGTTCACCGGCCGCCTGATGTACGGGCGGCGCTACTCAGAGGGGCTGCACCAGGCCATCGAGGCCAAGGAGGGGGTGGAGGTGCAGCGGGAGAACCTGACCCTGGCCACCATCACCCTGCAGAACTACTTCCGCATGTACGAGAAGCTGGCGGGCATGACCGGGACCGCAGCCACCGAGGCCGAGGAGCTACACAAGATCTACGGCCTGGACGTGGTGGTGCTGCCCACCAACGTCGAGTACCGGGCTCTGGCAGGAGAACTGACTACCCAGAGAGAGCGACGCAACGGGGTGGAGATCGTAACCTATCGAAATCCCGATAACGACGAGCTGTATCACAAACGCCTTGATTACCCGGACCTGGTCTATAAAAGCGAAGATGCCAAATTCCGAGCCGTGGTGCAGGAGATCAAGGAGCTGCAAGAGCAGGGGCGGCCGGTGCTGGTGGGAACGGTCTTCATCGAGAGGTCTGAGATGCTCTCGGAGATGCTCAGACGCAGAGGTATCCCCCACCAGGTGCTTAACGCCAAATACCACGAGAAAGAAGCGGCCATCATCACCCAGGCTGGACGTCCAGGCGCGGTGACCATCGCCACCAATATGGCCGGGCGGGGCGTGGACATCCTCCTGGGCGGCAACCCGGAGGGCATGGCCAGAGAAGAACTACGCCGCCAGGGGGTGGACCTGACCACTGTCTCTCAAGAACAGTGGGCCGAGGCCCTGGCCAGGGCCAAGGAAACTTGCGAACGGGATCGAAAGAAGGTGCTGGAACTGGGTGGGCTCCAGGTGCTGGGTACCGAGCGCCACGAAGCGCGGCGTATTGACAACCAGTTGCGGGGTCGCTCCGGGCGTCAGGGTGACCCTGGCTCCTCTCGTTTCTACGTCTCGCTGGAGGACGACCTGATGCGCCGCTTCGGCGGCGAGCGAGTCAAGGGCTTCATGGAGTGGGCAGGAATGGACGAGGACATCCCCATCGAGCACGACTTGGTGACCAAGTCCATCGAGAACGCCCAGGTCAGGGTAGAGGGTTACAACTTCGACATCCGCAAGCATCTCCTGGAATACGACGACGTGATCAACAAGCAGCGCGAGATCATCTACCAGCAGCGCCATCAGGTGCTTAGTGAGGAGAACCTCAAGCCCATCGTCATGGACATGATCCGCGAGGAACTTGCCGGCCTGGTGGCCATGCATACTACTGGATACGCCGAGGATTGGGATCTGGAAGCATTGCAGGCGTCTCTGCGAACTATCATGCCCCTGCCACCCTCCCTCTTTCCCCCCCAACTTGGGGGGGATGAAGGGGGGGCGGCCCGCTGGAGGAAGCTAGCGCCCAGGGAGATCGAAGAGCAGCTCCTGGACCTGGCCGAAAGGCTCTACGAGGAAAAGGAGCGGCAACTGGGTGCGGAGGACATGCGCCAGTTGGAGCGTTTGGTGATGCTGCGGGCCGTGGACAGTCTGTGGATCAGGCACCTCACCAGCCTCGACGATCTACGGGAGGGCATCGGTCTGCGGGCCTACGGCCAACAGGACCCTTTGGTGGCCTTCAAGAAAGAGGCACACGAGATGTACGCCGACCTCCTGGCGGCCATCCAACACGCCATAGTGGGCGACATCTACCGCGTCAGTTTGGTCAGAGAGCCGCAGCCGCGCCCCATGCGTGAGATGCGCACCAGTGTGGAGGCCCAGCGTGCCCCTCAGCCGGTCAGAACGGCTGGAGCCAGGGTCGGGCGCAACGACCCCTGTCCCTGCGGCAGTGGCAAGAAGTATAAACACTGCTGCATGCGCCAGGAGCAGGCTTCGGCTGCCAGCGAGGAGAAGTCATCGCGCAGCCGGTCGAGACGCCGCAGGCGCAGGTGAGACTCCCATTTGGAGATTTGAAGTATGGCCATCACCACCTTTGCTCAATTGATGGAGAAAGCGAGAGAAGCAGGGCCGAAGACAGTGGCCATCGCTGCCGCCCAGGAAAAGGAGATTCTCCTGGCAGCCCAGGACGCTGAAAAACAAAATCTTTGCGAGTGCATCCTGGTAGGAGATCGGGCAATCATCACGGAAATCGCCCAGGAGGACTCTATAGAGATTCGCCGCATGATGATCATCCACGAGCCCGATCTCAGACTGGCCGCCCGCAAGGTGATGGAACTGGTGAACCTGGGCCACGCCCAGATCGCCATGAAAGGCAAGATCGAGACGGGCGACTTCCTGCGGGCCGCGCTGGACAAGGAGGCCGGGCTACGGGTGGGTCGCCTATTGACCCACGTGGGCATCTTCGAGATCCCCGGCTTCGATCGCCTCATCTTCATCAGCGATGCCGGGGTGGTGGTGGCCCCCACCATGGAGCAAAAGATCGAGATCGTCCAGAACGCCATCTACGTTGCTCAGCGGCTGGGAGTGGAGCAGCCACGGGTGGCCATCCTGGCCGCCACAGAGATGGTCAACCCCAAGATCCCCACCACTCTCGACGCTGCTAACCTCTCCAAGATGGCCGATCGGGGGCAGATCAAAGGTGGCCTCATAGACGGTCCCTTGGCTCTGGATAACGCCATCTCCCTGGAATCAGCCCAGATCAAGGGCATCAAGAGTGATGTCGCGGGCCAGGCCGATATCCTGATCCCTCCCGATGTTGAAGCCGCCAACGTTCTAGCCAAAGCCATCACCTATTTCGCCAAGGGGAATATGGCGGGGGTTGTAGTGGGTGGCAAGTCCCCTGTCATAGTGTCCTCCCGCTCCGATCCCCACGAGACTAAACTGGTCTCTATGGCCTTAGGAGTTCTACTAGCGACGCGAGAATAAGCCTTCGCCTGGCCATTTATCGTCGTCCGACCAGGCGATGGAACAACTATCACCAAAACCGCCAAATGGGAGGACCAACTATGCATCGAATCTATGGTATCGTGCTGTTCGTGGCCGGAATAGGGTTCCTGATATTAGGTGGCTATCTGTTGTATACAGGATATATGGATAGCAGGCTCGTTGTGGATTGGCAAAACATGTTGTTCGCTGCTGGGGTTTGTATATTTGGGTATTTGCTGGCCGTAGCAGGTTACAGGATGTCTAGAGAAGAACGCTTATGAGAAACAAAAGACGGGTGCTCACAGGCTAACACGTCGTTGGGACTGCGTCATCCAGGAGGGGCAGCTATGATCCAGCAAGTCTATGGTCTCGTGATGTTCCTGGCCGGAGTAGGGTTCATACTGCTAGGCGCCTATCTGTTGTATATAAGTGGTCTCTTGGGTTGGGAGGACATGTTGATCGTGGCTGGGATATGCCTGTTTGGGTATATGCTGGCTGTAACAGGTTACAGGATGTCCAGGGGAGATCGCTTTTGAGCGGCCAAAGGAGAGCGCACATCAGGAACTTTGTCGAACTCGTTGGAATAGTGAAGAGGAAAGGCCCCAGGCGAGTGGCTATCGTCGCTCCCCACGACCGGGCTACCCTGCTGGCGGCCAGCGAGGCGCAAAAGGAGGGACTGGCTTATCCTGTTCTGGTTGGCGACTCGGCGGCTATGGCGGGGCTCGCCGAGGAAAGGGGCATTGAGCTGGCCAGCATGATCGTGGTGGATGAGCCCCATCCCAAACTGGCAGCGCATCGAGCCGTGGAGCTGGTCAAAAACGGCCAGGCGGACCTGGTCATGAACGGCCTGGCTCAGCCCCGCTATCTCTTTGAGGCTGCCTTGGATAAGGAGGGGGGGTTACGTACAGGCCGCCTGCTAACCGATGTCGGCGTCTTCGAGATCCCAGGCCTCGATCGGCTGCTCCTGGTCAGTGACATCGGCCTGGTAGTCTCGCCCACGCTGGAGCAGAGGATGGCCATCGTCCAGAACGCCATCGGGGTTGCTCACCAGTTGGGCATCGAGGAGCCTAGAGTGGCCATCCTGTCAGCTACGGAGACGGTGGACCCCAGAATTCCCTTGAGCGTAGATGCGGCTAACCTCTCCAAAATGGCCCAGCGGGGGCAGATCAAGGGTGGCGTCGTTGATGGCCCCCTGGCCCTGGACATCGCCGTCTCCCCTCACTCGGCGCGTATAAAAGGCGTCAAGGGCGATGTGGCCGGCCAGGCGGATATACTCGTCGTGCCCGACGTCGAGGCAGGCAACTTGCTGGCCAAGACCATCGTCTGCTTTGCCAGAGGAAAAATGGCCAGCGTGGTGGTAGGGGGGCAGTGTCCCCTGGCCATGCCCTCCCGCGCCGACCCGCCAGAGGCCAAACTTGTCTCCCTGGCCCTTGGGGTGCTGATGGCTTGACGACAGGTCCATAAATCAATAAGCAACGAGGAGGTTGCCAGGCATGCCAGAGATTCCCATCAACGGAGAAGGAGGAAGCGCATGATCGAGATCAGGATACACGGCCGCGGCGGCCAGGGGGCGGTTATCGCCTCCAAGGTGCTGGCGGCTGCTGTATTTAAAGAAGGCAAATACGTGCAATCCTTCCCGGCCTTCGGAGTGGAGCGCCGAGGTGCGCCAGTTACGGCTTTCACCCGCATTGACGATCAGCCCGTGCGAATCCGCTGCCAGATCTACGAGCCCGATCACATCGTGGTGCTGGATCCGACCTTGCTGGAAGCGGTGGATGTTACCACCGGCCTGAAGGAAGGGGGACGGATCCTCATCAACAGCGAGCAGCACCCTGCCACCTTCGACCTGCCGGCCAGGTATCGGGTAGCCACCGTTGACGCTAACTCCATCGCCATCAAGTATAAGCTGGGGCCCAAGAGCGCGCCCATCGTCAACACAGCCATCCTGGGAGCCTTTGCCAGGGCTACGGGCATAGTGAGCCTGGAGGCCCTCGCCGAGGCGGTGCGTGAGGCCGTGCCTATAAAACCAGAAGAGAATGTGGCCGCTACCCGAGAGGCTTATGAGAGCGTCAAAGCGCCATAGCGTCTATGCCTTATCGCTGAGCCGTTATGACGCTAAGACGCTTTTTGTAAGGAGAAGCTATGCCTGAAGAAATTGTTTTCAAGACTGAGGCCGACATGCCTCCCCTCCCTATGTCCCTCGGAACAACCCTGGTCAACAAGACGGGGAGTTGGAGGTATATCCGGCCCCTTTATATGGATAAAACCCCTCCCTGTAATAACAAGTGCCCCGCCGGGGAAGACATCGTCGGCTATCTGGCCCTGGTCAAAGAGGGAAAGTATAAACAGGCGTGGGAGCTGATCAAGCAGGAGAACCCCTTCCCAGGGGTTTGCGGGCGGGTGTGCCCCCATCCTTGCGAGAGCAAGTGTAACCGCGAGGAGTTGGGGGGGGCGATAGCAATTCACACCATAGAGCGGTTCCTGGCCGACTGGGCAGCGTCTCAGCATCTCGGCGTCTCAGCGTCCAAGCAGCGCTACGACGCTAAGGTCGCTGTGATCGGCTCCGGGCCGGCTGGCCTCTCCTGTGCTTACCACCTGGCCCGTCGGGGCTACCCCGTCACCGTCTTCGAAGCCCTGCCGCTGGCAGGAGGCATGATGAGGGTGGGCATCCCAGAGTATCGCCTGCCCCGCCAGGTGTTGGACCGAGAAATCGCCGACATCGAAGCCGTGGGGGTAGAGATCAGAAACGGGATGCGCCTGGGCGCTAACCTGCGGATGTCTGATCTCGACGATTACGACGCCGTCTTCATCGCGGTGGGGCTGCAGCAGAGCCGCAAGCTGAGCATCCCAGGCGAGGAGGCCGAGGGGATCGTTCACGGGCTGGAGTTTCTGAACAGGGTGCATCGGGGCGAAGAGGTCCAGGTGGCCCCCAGGGTGATGGTAATCGGCGGAGGCAACACGGCCGTAGACGCCGCTCGCACAGCATTGCGCCTGGGCTCAAAAGCAACGATCCTCTACCGCCGCTCGCGGGCGGAGATGCCAGCCATCACCGAGGAGATCGAGGAAGCCCTGGCGGAGGGTGTAGAGATCCGCTACTTAACGACTCCTATTGAAGTGTTGACTGAAAGCGGCCGGGTAACGGGCCTGAAGTGCGTGAAAATGGGATTAGGGGCGCCTGACGAGAGCGGGCGACGTCGTCCCATCCCCATCGAGGGCTCTGAGTACACCCTCGAAGCAAACACCATCATACCTGCCATTGCCCAGGAACTGGAAGATGGAAGCTGGAAGCTGGAAGATGGAAGCTGGAAGTTGGAAGCTGGAGATCGGAGGCCTGCCCTGAGTCTGGCCGCAGGGTTGGAGGTCGAGGGGGGGCGCATTGTCATCAACGAAGCTGGAGCGACGACGGCGCCCGCCATCTTTGCAGGCGGTGACGCAGCCACGCCGTTTGGCACCGTGGCCCATGCCATTGGCTCTGGAAAACGCGCCGCCCTGGCCATTGACAGGTACCTCAGGGGAGAAGAGCTCTCGGGCTTCCCACCAATAGAAGAAGCCGTTCATGCCTTCCCCAGGGATACAAGTCCCATCATCGTCCGCTTCGAGGATCTTAACCTGGCCTACTTCGAGGAGCTGGAGCGGATGGCGCAGCCTCAGATGCCTGTCGAAAAGAGGGTGCGCGGTTTCCAGGAGGTGAACCTGGGCTTCAGTGAGAAGGACGCTCAAGCTGAGGCCGAGCGGTGCTTCAGTTGCGGCACCTGCAACCTGTGCGATACTTGCCTGATCTTCTGCCCCGACGTGGCTATCGCTCGCCTGATGGCCCCTCCCTATCCCGTGCCCCTGGCCTGCTTGAATGGCGCAGGGTACAAAGTGAACTACGATTACTGCAAGGGGTGCGGCGTCTGCGCCGAGGAGTGTCCTCGCTACGCCATATCCATCGAGGAGGAGCTGAAATGGAAAAAGTGATCATGGGCAACCACGCCGTCTCCTACGGAGCAAAGCTGGCCAGGGCCCAGGTTATCGCGGCCTATCCCATCACCCCGCAGACCCAGATCGTGGAGATACTGTCGGAGTTCTGCGCCGATGGGCTCCTGGACGCCAAGTTCATCAAAGTGGAAAGTGAACACTCGGCCATGGCCGCCTGCATCGGGGCCTCATCGGCTGGGGCACGGGCCTTCACCGCTACCTCGGGCCACGGATTGGCCCTGATGCACGAGATGCTCCACTGGGCGACCGGGGCCAGGCTGCCCATCGTCATGGCCAACGTGAACCGGGCCATGGGCCCCGGCTGGTCCATCTGGACCGAGCAAACCGATAGCCTGTCTCAGCGGGACACGGGGTGGCTGCAGTTCTATTGCGAGAGCAATCAGGAGGTGCTAGATACGGTCATCCAGGCTTTCAAAATCGCCGAACGAGTCCTCCTGCCCGTCATGTTGGTTTTGGATGCGTTTTTTCTTTCCCATACCGAGGAGCCTGTGGACATCCCAGACCAGGAGTTGGTGGATAGCTACTTGCCCCCCTACGATGCTCGATACAAGCTCGACACGAGCGATCCCCACGCCTTTGGTGCTCTGGTAACGCCTGACCATTACATGGAGCTGCGCTACAAGATCCAGCAAGCCATGGAGGAGGCCATCGAGGTGGTTCGCCAGGCTGATAGAGAGTTCGGGGGGGACTTCGGGCGCAGTTATGGCCTGGTGGAGGGATATCGCCTGGAAGATGCCGAGGTTGTCCTGGTGACCTCGGCCACCATCACCAGCACGGCCAGGGTAGTCGTGGACGAACTGCGGGAGGAGGGCCACAAGATAGGGCTGCTCAAGGTGCGCATGTTCCGCCCCTTCCCTGTCGAGGATATTCGAGAGGCTCTGGCGGGGGCCAGCAAAGTGGCGGTCATAGATCGCAACATCTCCTTCGGCCACGGCGGCATCTTCGCCGAGGAGACAAAAGCGGCCCTCTACAACGGGGCCCATCGGCCGCCCATCTTTGGCTTCGTCATCGGCCTGGGCGGCCGGGACGTTACCCCTGCCTCAATCCGGGGCATCGCCGAGTACACCCTGGAGCACGACGTGCCTGAGACGGAGATAATTTGGAGAGAGGTGAAGAAATGAGTTACGCTATACCCGATGAAGAACTGCTGCTTTCCGGCCATCTGGCTTGCCCAGGTTGTGGAGGGTCGCTATCCATGCGCCTGGCATTGAAGGCTTTGGGCGAGGAGACCCTCGTTATTATTCCCGCCTGCTGCTGGTCCATCATCGCCGGAGCATTCCCCTACTCCTCGCTGAAGGTGCCCTTGATGCACACCGCCTTCGAGACGGGGGGCTCTGTGGCGGCGGGGATCAAGGCCGGCTTAGAGATACTAGGAGACACGAAGACCACGGTGCTGACCTGGGCTGGTGACGGCGGCACCTTCGACATCGGTCTGCAGGCCCTGTCTGCCGCCGTGGAGCGCAACGATGACTTCATCTACGCCTGCTACGACAACGAGGCGTACATGAATACGGGCATCCAGCGCTCTTCGGCCACGCCCTGGGGAGCCTGGACGACCACCACCCCGGTGCGGCATCCCAAGGAGACGCCTAAGAAGGACATCGTGGCCATCATGGCTGCCCATCGCATCCCCTACACCGCCACCGCCACCGTCGCCTATCCGGAGGACCTGGTGCGCAAGTTCCAGAAAGCCAGGGGAATCCGCGGGTCCAAGTTTATCCACATCCTCTCCCCCTGTCCGCCCGGCTGGAAGACCGAGCCCGCCCACTCCATTCGTATCTCGCGTCTGGCCGTGGAGAGCAAGGTCTTCCCCCTCTACGAAGTGGAGAACGGCGAGAAGTGGAAGATCACCGTCTGGCCCAGGCGGGAAGTGCCCGTGCGGGAGTATCTCAAGTTGCAGGGCCGCTTCAGCCACCTCACCGAGGAGGACATCGAGTTCATCCAGGAGAACGTGGATCGAGAGTGGGAGAGGCTGGTAGCAAGGGCGGGGCGTTGAAGGAGGGTGCTAATCAGAGTGCCGTCAGGAGCAAAGCTGCCGGAGAGAAATGTCACCGTGACCGAAGTTAGACCCTCGTCTTTGCCAGGGCCCGCAGACGTTCCACCGACTCCACAGGCACCATTATGCCTCCCATTTCAACGGTGTCCAGCACGTCTGGGCCGTGGAAATCGCTCCCACCCGTAGGTATCAGGTCGTATTTGCGGGCCAGATCAGCCAACCCCCGTATATCCTCGGCCGAATAGCCGTTATAGTACACCTCCAGGCCAACCAGCCCCCGTTCCATCAAAGAAGGCAAGAAGTGCGTTACTTTGAGAGGGTGGGCCAACACAGGCAACCCCTGGACCTCTTTGAGCAAGGACACGGCGTCTGCAGGACGGAGCTTGTAGCGTTCCACGTAGGCGGGGCCATTGCGCCCGATGTAAAGGTCAAAAGCTTCGTCAGTGGAAGCGGCGTACCCCATCTTGACCATAGCCTGGGCGATGTGCGGCCGGCCAACGGAACCATCGCCCGCCAACTCAGCCACTGCCTCCCACTGCAATGGTAATCCCAGGGCCGACAGCTTGGCAACCATCCCCCTGGCCCGTCGGAGACGGGCATCGCGCATGGCGCGCAGCTTCCCCCGAAGAGCCGGGTGGTGATGGTCGAGGTAGTACCCCAGCAGGTGGACCTCCTCGTGGGGAACGTCGCAGCTAATCTCCACCCCAGGAATGACTTCGAGCCCTGTGCCCCTGGCGGCCTCCAAAGCCTCGTCAACTCCCTCCGTCGTGTCATGGTCGGTGATGGCAATGGCCAGGAGATTACGCTCCAACGCCATGGCCACCAACTCCGAGGGAGAAAACTGACCATCAGACGCGGTGCTATGCAGGTGCAGGTCAACGCGGCTGATCATCGGGGCTCCACAGTCAACTTCATCGCCGTGCGCTGTTTGCCCTCGATTTCCACCTCGGTGAAGGTAGGAATACAGATCACGTCTATCCCATCGAGAGCAAGATACCCCCTGGCTATGGCCACTGCTTTGAGGGCCTGATTCACCGCCCCCGCCCCGATCGCCTGAGCCTCAGCTCGTCCGCTTTCTCTAACCACCCCAGCAATGGCTCCCGCCACTGCCGTAGACCTCGATCTCGCCGATACCTTGAGGATCCCCATGCTTGCCTCCCATCGTAGCCATAATGAGCACCCTTGCCTAGATATTTTACACGATAATCGCCATAGAAGCAAGCTCTCTACGCCCAGGCACTTGAACATAAATATCCTTAAAACATTCTAGACTTTAAGATTGCTGGTGTAAAATCTATTGTCAAAAGAAGATAATTTTGGTAAAATATCCATACTAGATTTGCCTCATTGGATAACCCTGTGTAAATCTGGCTTTCACCCACCACCCCATGTTCCAAGTTGCACCATAAGCACCTCTCAAACCCCGCAAATACATCTGTGAAAGCACCAGACATTCGAGCAAGGATGCTCCAGGAATCGCCAGGCGTCTACACAACCCATAACGAGACCCCGTTTTTGAGATAGTTCGCGGCCGAAGTCCTCAGGCCGAAGCCAACCACGATGAGCGAAAGGGTAGCACGACGACAGCATGAACGCTGATCAAATCTGGCAGGCAGCATTAGGTGAACTACAACTGCAAATGACCAAACCCACCTTCGATACCTGGCTCAAGAACACCAGAGCCATTTCTTATGAGGATGGTACTATCATCATAGGAGTACACAATGCTTATGCCAAGGATTGGCTCGAAAACCGCCTGCTGTCGGTTATCAAGCGCACCCTGGTAGGCATCGTGAATCGCGCTGTAGAGGCAAAATTCGTCCTAAACGCCAACCCCCTTGAGGAAGAATCCCCGCTGCCGTTGCTGCAATCCTCGGTTTCCCAGCCTGAAATAATCGCCAACCAGCCCCCCTCGTCCACGATGCTCAATTCAAGATATACCTTCTCCACCTTTATCATCGGCCCCAGCAACCGCCTGGCTCATGCCGCTGCTCTGGCAGTGGCTGAGAATCCAGCCCAGGCTTACAATCCGCTCTTCATCTACGGGGGCGCAGGTTTGGGCAAGACCCACCTTATGCACGCCCTGGGACACGCCTGTCGAGACAAAGGCTTCCAGGTGCTCTACGCCACCTCCGAAAAGTTCACCAATGAATTAATCAACGCCATCCGCACTCGTAGCACCGAAGATTTTAGAAATAAGTACCGTACTATAGATGTGTTGCTACTGGATGATGTCCACTTCATTGCTGGCAAGGAGAGCACCCAAGAGGAGTTCTTCCATACTTTTAACGCTCTGCATGCGGCCAACAAGCAAATCGTGATCTCCAGCGATCGTCCTCCTAAGGCTATCCTCACCCTGGAGGAGCGCTTATGCTCTCGTTTCGAGGGAGGGCTCATAGCCGACATCCAGCCACCAGACCTGGAAACCCGCATCGCTATCCTGCAATTCAAGCGAGAGCCCCAGCCTATAGCCGTGCCTGATCAGGTCATCGAATACATTGCTCACAAGTTCATGAGCAACGTCCGAGAGCTAGAGGGCGCTTTGAACCGAGTTGTCGCCGAAGCCGTGTCAGAAAGACAGCCCCTGACCGTCGAGTCGGCTGCCATTGCTTTGCAGGGTATGCTCATCAATCGCAGAGAATGTACACCAGAGGCCGTGATTGAGGCGGTGGCCGATTTTTACCATTTGAGCCCCGAGGATCTCAAGGGGCGAAGCCGTAACCAGAAAGTGGTCAAGCCTCGTCAGATCGCCATGTACCTGACACGACAGGAAACAACGGCTTCTTTACCTCAGATAGGACAGACACTGGGAGGACGCGATCACACTACTGTGCTATACAGTGTTAACAAAATCGGTGATCAGGCAGAGACAGACGAGATACTGCGCCGCGAGGTATCAGCCATCAAAAAGCTGCTCTACAACAATGGCCCAGTGTAGCACCTTACTTTACGGCAGGACAAAACGAGGGAGATGGGCCAGCTATACATGCCCATCTCCCTCTCGTTTTTTCATTTGTTGATAGACCCTGTTGATAACCGCTCATAATCTGTGGATAACGAGGTGGGCCTGTGGATAACTTCAATAAGTCAACCATCCTCTCCATACCCAAGATATTGGACTGTGCTAAAGAGCCTGCCCTATACCTCGTAGAGGTGTCTTAATTTCAATGAAATTCTTGCGGATTTAGCCTGTTCACCCCCTCCGTTTTTATCCCCAACGCTATCCACATCCCCGTTTGCTAAACACCCCTGCTTACTGCCTACAGATTGCGTCCCCTCACCTCGCTACCCCAACCAGCAGCACCGCTCCCCCCAGAATCTGAAACTTTCCACTTCTCCACAAACCTACTACAACTACTATAGCTAATAGAGAACATGAACAGGTTGATAACTTCTTTGAAAGGTAACTACTCAGGCTGTCATTGCGAGGAGGCGGTTTTTGCCGACGAAGCAATCTCCAATTCGCAAGTTGGGGATTGCTTCGCAAAAAACGCTCGCAATGACAACAGAGGCTGAGTAGTTACTTTGAAAGACAACAAAGCAAGGACCAAATAAAGAGCCCCTCTCAAGAATTGCCTCAGAGGGGCTCTGGGGAAGTTTTTGCTGTTGAATGGGAGGCGCCCCTGGAGGGAGTCGAACCCCCGACACAAGGTTTAGGAAACCTCTGCTCTATCCACTGAGCTACAGGGGCACCATGGCTTCTTAAGTGAGATATTCCTTCAGTTGCCGACTACGCCGGGGGTGACGCAGCCGACGCAAAGCTTTTCCTTCGATCTGGCGAATGCGCTCCCGTGTCAGGCCGAACTTTTGCCCCACTTCCTCTAAAGTATAGCTTCTTCCATCTTGCAGGCCGAAGCGCAGGCGCAGAATACGAGCCTCGCGGGGGGTAAGGGTAGCTAAGACCTCCTCCATCTTCTCCTTTAGCAGGTGCTCGTAGGCGGTCTGGGTGGGGGTGGGGGTATTGTCATCTTCGATGAAGCTCCCCAGTTCGCTGTCCTCTTCCTCGCCTATGGGCTTTTCCAGGGAGAGGGGACGCCACGACACTTTGAGCATCCATTGCACCTTGCGTGGTTCTATCTCTAGCTCCGTGGCTATTTCCTCAGGGGTAGGCTTGCGCCCCTGTTCTTGCTCCAGGCGTCTTGCTGTCTTGTAGAGCTGCCTGATGCGGTCACTCATGTGGACGGGGACGCGGATGGTGCGCCCCTGGTCAGCGATGGCCCGGGTGATGGTTTGGCGGATCCACCAGGTGGCGTAGGTACTGAATCTGTAGCCCCGTCGGTAATCGAACTTCTCGACGGCTTTCATCAATCCAAGGTTACCTTCCTGGATCAAATCGAGGAAGGGGACCCCTCGCCCCATGTATTTCTTAGCGATGCTGACCACCAGACGGGTGTTGGCCTTAATGAGGTGCTCTCGGGCTGCTTTGCCTTCGTCAATAACTCGCTCCAGCTTCCTTCGCTCTTCCGGAGCGTGGCCGTCCTTGCTCAGGCGGCGCTGGGCTGCCAGGCCTCTCTCCAGTAGCTTGGCCAGCCTTATTTCTTCCTGAGTGGACAGGAGGGGCACGCGGGCCATTTCCTTTAGATACAGCCCAATGGAGTCATCACTGGCTATGCCGCTCAGATCGAGAATATCTTTTTCTGCCAGATATTCTTCCTCTACGCTTTCTTTCTCTGCTTTTACCTTGCTTTTGTCAGTGATTTCTCCTCTCTCATCCTCGTGGATGTCAATACCTACATCCTGAAAGTAAATGAAGACCTCCTCCAGTTGATCCAGATTTTCCTCCGCCTCAGGAAAGGCTTCCAGTATATCATCAAGGGTAAGGTGCCCCTGCACTTCAGCTCTTTCCAGAAGCTCCGCTACGGTGTCTATTTCTCTTTCTGGGTATATGCGCACCTTTTTAATCTCCGTTTCTCAGTAGCTCCCTGAGTCCTGCTAAGCGGGTATCGGTGGTTTCCTCCACGCAGTCGCAAAACCCCTCGTTCAGATCTTTCCCGCACTCGATGCACAACCCACGGCAGTCGGGTCTGCAAAGTGGCCTCATTGGCAGATCCAGCAGGATTTGTTCTCGCAGAGCCTCGGTGAGGTCCAGGATGCCGTTCACTCCGATGGGGAATGTAGTCCCCTCCTGAGGTTTTATAGGGGGCAGGCCGAATTGGGCCTCCAGATGGAAATCGAGCGGTTGGGAAAAGGTCTCCAGGCAGCGAGCACATTCCAGTTGTATCTGGCTGTGTAACTGCCCTTTGCCGAAGATGCCTCTGTTGCTGCGTGTGAATTCAACCGTCCCCCGCACGAAATCTACACGTAGATCTTCTGCCAGCCTTTGTTGGGCCTCGTCTATGTCGAAGCTCATTTTGGAGCCGGCGGGCTCATCCAACAATCTGGCCAGGTTGAACTTCATCATCTTGTTCACATCATCTTTTAGTGGGCTCAGTAGATGGAAATTTTGAAGCAGAGCGAGCTCCCATGCCCGCGAATAGGCGGCGTGGGAGCCGCCGCTGCTAGTAATTTTCCATCTACTGAGGCTGGAGAGATCCATACACGAAAAAAGCGACCTACGGTTTACCCAGTGATTAACCGGCCCCAAGATGGGTTCTCAGTCGCATTTCCTCTCAAGCCATGCATATATTATAGCACAATAATCGTGATATGTCAAGTTTTTTACATAAATCTTCTGGCGAAGACCATCTACTCTTTCCAACCGTATTCCCCTACCAGGGGCACAAAAGCCACGGGGGTTAGGCGTTCCCTTGTCAGTAAGTCGCCCTGACACCTCACCTTAACCAGCACCTGGGACCACTGGCTCCCCACCGGGGCCACCAGACGCCCTCCGTCGGCCAACTGCTCCGTCAAAGGATGGGGGACATCTGGCGCACCGGCGGTGACGATAATGGCTTCGTAGGGGGAGTATTCCGGCCAGCCCAGGGTGCCGTCACCTACTTTGATCACGACGTTGGTGTAACCAAGTTGAGCGAGGACTTTCTCAGCTTGTTGAGCCAGCGTGGCGTGGCGTTCCACGCTGTACACTTGATGGGCCAGATGGCTCAGGATGGCCGCCTGGTAGCCAGAGCCCGTGCCGAGTTCCAGCACCTTCTCTTGCCCTGTCAGCTCCAGGAGTTCGGTCATGAGAGCGACAATGTAGGGCTGGGAGATCGTCTGCCCTTGTCCGATGGGTAGAGGACCATCGCAGTAAGCCAGGCCACGCATGTCATCAGGGATGAACAGGTGGCGAGGCACCTGGCGCATGGCATCCAGCACTCGTTTGTCCTTGATACCACGGCGGGCTAACTGACTCTCCACCATCTGCTCGCGCTCTTTTTGGTAGTTTGTGTCCGGACTTTGGTTTTTGCTTCGTTTCAACATCGTTCTTTTTCCGGGTGTCCGCTAGCCCTCTCCACTTTTTGACCGTAGCCAATTATATCACGGAAGGCTAAAATGAGCCACTTTTAAGAAAACAGCCGAGGGTTACTGGCCTCGGCTGTTTCTGGTGTTTCTGTTAGCGATATCTTTTGGTCGGAGGGGCTCAAGCTTGAACCAGTTCCATTTGTAGTACCTTGACATCCTCAGAAGCGTTGGCCTTCCCCTGAAGCCGGGCAGCAGAGGCCTTATGGTTCCAGGAAGCGCGGCTGTTTTCGAGATACTCGTGCAACATCTTCACGCTATATCGGCGATGTCCCCCAGGCGTGCGAAAAGGAACCAGTCCCCCCTCCCTCTCTATCCTGCTTAAAGTGAACAGGCTCACTCGTAAGTATTGAGCAGCTTCTCTGGCATTAAGTAGGGTCAACTTTTCGTCTAATTTTCCGTTCCACTCTTTCATCTCGTCAATCTCCTCTGGCCTTTGACTATCTCTAAAATAGGGTGGCCTTTCTTCCAGGCCGTGAATAGTAGCCGCGAGCAAATTGCTCTAGCTCGTCTCTCCTGATCAGCCATTTGTTGGCGAACTTAAACGCGGGAATCTTTCCCTGGCGTATCAGCCTGCGGACCGAATCCGGGTGTATACACAGACGCGATCCTGCCTCCTGCAAATCAACGTAGTTTTCCAGGCCTTCTCTCACGTTCGAATCCTTAAAATGGCCATCTGTCCGGACACCAGAACAATTATACAACCTCTTAGCCGATTTGTCAAGCCGGGATCAGGGTCGAGGCCTTTGGAGTGAGGGGAGAAGGCGAGGTCCCCCGGAGGCTCGGAGAAGTGACCTCGCCTTCACCAATTAGGCTCCTGCGTCCCCACGCCAGGAGTTGCACCATGTCAGTATTATAGCGGCTTTCGTTGGAGCACGCAAACAAAAAAACGAGGGGAAACCTTAAAATTTCTCTGAATGAACCTTAAAACTTTCGAGAGGTTTCAATCGGGTTCACGGTGATACGATGAGTTTTGAAACCTGGTTCTATGGCTCAGCGCTGTCCATGTACTTCCTCCTCCAGTCTGGCGAAGTATTCGACCATGTAGCGGTGGCGCTCCTCGGCTATCTGACGAGCTGTGGTGGTGAAGAGTGCGCCTTTGAGCCGGGAGAGCTTGAAGATCAACTCGTGGACCGGCGTGTAGTCGGTAGACTGTGGCTCAATGAGCGAGCCAGTGGGGGGGTCTGCCCAGAGGCGCTGCCCTCGTTTGCCGGCCAGGGCATAGGCGCGGGCGATGCCGATGGCTCCTATGGCGTCTAGTTTGTCGGCGTCGTAGAGAACTTTGGCTTCCAGCGTCTGGGGAGCGACTTCGTCCCGGAAGCGGTGGGCGGCGATGGCCTGGGCTACGGCCTCGACCTTATCGGCGGGATGGTCAACCAGGATCTGGCGAGCCCGCTCGGCTCCTACCTTGGCGTGGCAAGCCCCAGTGTGCTCCTCCTCGGCTCGGGCCACATCGTGGAGGAGCGTGGCTGCCCGCACGATCTCCATCGCGGCCCCTTCGGCCTGGCCGATGCGTTCCGCCAGGGCCAGCACTCGCAACACGTGGTCGAAGTCGTGGGCGGCATCGGACTCGGTGTAATACTGGCGCGCTTCTTCTATCTCGATCATCCGATTTGAATCTCCAACCTCCAACCTCTAACCTCCAACTTCCAGCTAGCAGAGATCAGCGATCAAACGAGCGACTTCCAGAGTTGCGGCCGGTTTTGCCAGGCAGCGGGCATTGCGGGCCATTCGACTCAGTTCCTCGTTTCCCGGTTGCAACCACTCCCGCAAGAGGTTAGCTATCCCCCTTGGCTGCTCGGCCAGGCATCCCACGCCGTTTTCCACCACGTAGGCGACGTTGAGGTCCTCTTGATAGGGGATGGCCCCGCTGATGATGATGGGCAGCCCGCAGGCCATGGCCTCGCTGATGGTGGCCGGGCCAGCCTTGGTGATAATCACCTCGGATGCGGCCATCAACTGGGGCATGTTGTCCACGAAGCCAAAGATGTTGGTCGGAATCTCCCAGTCCACGTTTTCGAGCCGCCGTCTCATCGGCTCGTTGCGACCGGCTACCACCAGGAGTTGCCCCGGCAGGCGTGCCTGGGCGATGGCTCTGGCGATGCGGAAGACCTTGCCCATCCCCTCGCCGCCCCCCACCAGGAGCAGGGCTGGCAGGTCGGGCTTAAGGCCCAACTTCTCCTTCAGTTCGCTTTTTACCTCAAGATGCCGTCCAAACTCAAGACCCACCGGCAGCCCTACCACTTTGATCTTCTGAGGTGATAAGTTACAGGCCAGGGCCTTCTCGCGGACCGCATCGCCGGGGACGATGCAGAGGTCTACATCGGGGCAGAACCAGGAGACGTGAGCCCGCACCAAATCGGTGACCACGGTGATCACGGGCATGGGCTTGTCTAGCCCTCTCACAGCCTGCACGGCCAGATGGTTGATCAGGGGGTGGACGGACACAATTGCCTGCAGCTTTGCCTGGCGAAGCACTTGCACCAGCCTGCTCCTGACCCAGGGGACGAGAAGATTCAAGAGAAGTCCCATTCGTCTTTGGTGGTCGCTCATGCACCAGAACCAACCCCACAGCGGGCCGCTGTAGTTAACGGTGGGTCGGTACAATCGGCCGGCCCGGTTCAGGGGAAAAGGAGTGCCGTCGGCGATGAAATCGAGGAGCTGCACGTCGAATTCGCCTGGCCCAATGTGCTCCAGCCCCTCGGCGATAGCCTCCGCCGCGCTGCGGTGCCCGCCGCCGGTGTCGGACATGAGGATGAGAACTTGTTTGGGCATCACCTAACCAACTTCTTCACACTTTTCTCGAATTTTCGCCTGGGCAGCAGCAGGCGGCGGCCGCAGGTCTGGCACTTGATGCCGATGTCGGCCCCCAGGCGCACTACCTCCCACTCGTAGCCCCCACAGGGGTGTTGCTTGCGCAATCGCACTACGTCACCCAGGCGGATGTCCATGGGCATGGCCTGCACCCTCCCAGGTGATATTATAGCACATCCAGCCGGATATTACGAATCGAGCCTCGTATACCGCCAGCAAAGATGTGAGGGAGTTGAACTCCCGAACGGAGGCTTGGAGTGCAACTCCTCGCCATCGAATGACGGCCCTTCTTTGCCTCCTCCTTGTTTTGTGCTATAATAATCCCGTCCTAAGAAACCAGGTTTTTTTAGCTGAGAGGACGTGACTTTTCGCATTGCGGAGAGCTACAAAAGCAGCAGTTCGTACAAGTAGCAGAAAAACCTGGTTTCTCCAAAATGCCCGGTAGTTAGGCGAAGGGGGAATGATGATCCTGGGTCGCAGTCCGCTAGAGATCGTAGCTTTTCTGCTCTCGCTACTCATCGCCATTGATGTCCACGAGTTTGCTCACGCCTGGATGGCCAACGAGTTGGGCGATCCCACGGCCCGATACCAGGGACGCCTGTCCCTGAACCCGTTGGTTCACCTGGATCCCATGGGCACGATGATGATGCTGTTCAGCGTTATTTACGGATTTGGCATCGGCTGGGGCAAGCCCGTGCCGGTTGATCCGCGGTATCTGCGCCAAGGGCCACGGGTGGGCATGGGCATGGTGGCCGCCGCGGGACCGCTGTCCAATCTGGTGCTGGCCGCGATAGTAGCCGTTCCCATCAGGCTGGGCCTCCCGTTGTCGTGGCCGCTTATAACCTTGCTTCTCATCGTAATAAGTGTCAATATCGGCATAGCTCTCTTTAACTTGCTACCGGTTCCCCCATTGGACGGCGCCAGCATCTTGCAGGGGATCCTCAGCATTATCCGAGCCCCGTGGGCTTACCGGGTTTCAGAAGCTTTGGACAAGATAGGAGCTCAAGGCTACATGATCTTTCTCTTACTGATCATGGTTGATCAAGTCTTGCCCGTCAGCATTCTGGGTTTGATCATTGGGCTGCCTTTTCGCCTGCTCTATCGCTTGATGGTAGGCTTTTAGGTGTATCGGGTCAGCCAGCTCTTCCGGGCCCTGGTGGCTCGGGTGACAAAACGGGAGCTCGGCCTGCTAGGCGACTACCTGACTCCACCCCAGGCAGAGCTCTTTCAACAGATGCCGCGCTGCGACCAGCGCCATGGCCTGGAGGTCTTCCACAACCTGTGGAGAAAGCAGCACCACGACCACGACCTGCTGGTAGCGGCCCTCCTGCACGATGTGGGTAAGCGTGGGGGGAGGCTGCGATTGTGGCATCGAGTGCTCATCGTGCTGATCAGGGTGCTCAGGCCTCAACTGTTGGATCGGTTGGCTGCGGACGAACGGCGCAGTTGGCGCTATCCCTTCTTCGTCCACCAGCACCATCCTGACCTGGGAGCAGAGTTGGCCCGGGCAGCAGGCTGTTCGCCTATCGCCGTAGAGCTGATTCGGTGTCACCAAGAACCACCTGCCAGCAACCCACCTGGAACCCACCAGGATAGATTGCTGGCGGCCTTGCAGGAGGCCGACGGGGTTAGCTAGGAGGCAATGAGGCGATGAGGGAATGGAGTAACGAATAGTAACTCGACTTTTGCAGTGACATAACTTGACTTTGTAGCACTTTAACAACCAGATGCTCAAGGCAGAGGATTTGCCAACACCGCCAACATGAGGTAACATCAGTCTAAAACTTGCATGGGAGGTAGGGCT
>Ga0194112_10003895_pt1 | contig 20659 bp, 19 predicted proteins | sample TA2MahC400mmetaG_FD_146191 | JGI IMG/M metagenome (GOLD analysis project Ga0194112, IMG submission 146191) | Freshwater microbial communities from Lake Tanganyika, Tanzania - TA2015016 Mahale Deep Cast 400m | ecosystem: Environmental > Aquatic > Freshwater > Lake | place: Tanzania: Lake... | reverse complement strand
CGGTGATAACCTCATCCATGGTTTCACATATTCCAATGGATACCTCTGGGCATCCACGCGCACATCGCCATGCAGGATATTAAAGATAGACCCGGAGACATTGAGTTATAAGAGGATTATACTGGACGCTGGCTTGAACGATGGTGAGGATTTAATAGCAGCAGAGGGTTATATCTGGGTGATCCTCTGGACTACTCCTTCTAAGATTGTGCGGGTGAATCCAGAAACAATGGAATGGGAAGTCGCAATAGCATTTAATGAGATTTTTGATGGCGGGTCGCTTGAATATGCCTACGGCTACCTCTGGGCTGGCGGATGCTGCGGGAAGATCGCAAAGATAAACACAAACGACCTGAGCTATCAGGTTTACGATTACTCCAGAGCCACCGGCAGCTTCCAGTTCCATGCCATGACCAGCGGCGGAGGGTACATCTGGGGCTCAGCTCCCGCATACTAGGATTCGTGGTTCTGGGGACGCGAATACACAGGGAACACATTTGTAAGGGTGAATCCAGAGAACCCAACGCAATATTCTTCGCTCTACACAGACGACACACACTTCAGCGACGACATAGCATATGCTGGCGGTCATCTATACGCCGGCAGCGAGGAATCGCCATCTTATATCTACAGGATCAGCGATGACCTGACCTATACCAGAGCAAAGGGCGGGGATACGACTTGCTATGGTATCTTCGCTTATGACGATGAGATCTGGGGCGCGTATACTGGTTCTCCAGGCAGGATAACAAGGTTTGATCTGGACTTGAACCAGTTAGCAGCTTATCAGCTCCCATCGAGTTTCAGGGACGCTAACGAGATAGCCTTTGACCCATCTGGCAACCTGTATTACGTCACCTGCTGGGAAAGCCCGGCAAAGATAGTGAAGCTTGAGAGGCTGGAACTGCGCTATGTCATCAACAACACACCTGACAGAGGCGGTGTGATAATACCGATAGAGGTGTTTCCAGAAGGCAAGGGGTCGCTCATTCCGATCTACGTGCCGCCAGTAATAGACGGCTCTAACGCTGTCAGGGAAGATACAGACTGGAAAATAATAAAGGATATCCAGAGAAGCAAGCTGGATTTTCAGTGGGAGAAGCTGGCTGGCGGTTTCTCGTTTGACGGAGCGGACACGCCAGCCGGCGCCGGGCTTTCGGCAGCAGCAGGATTGATAGAGGCGCTTCATGACGCTGTCTCGGTATATGAGTGCAATATAGCCATACAGAGAAACACTGATGGAGAGCTCAGAGCAATACTGCAACTGGGAGACCCTGACCGCAGGACTTATGTCAGGATGCACGCAGGTGAGACATGGGACCCTGTCGCCGACAGCTTCTGGCTGGTTCAAGCAGTGCTGTCAGAGCAGATCGCTGAGACCTTTCGTCTGGAGCCAGACGACTTCCCGCAAATGTATTATACGATAGCTATGAACATAGACTCAGCCCACAAGGATGACACATGTATAGGCTATCTCTCGCTGTCAAATGACAGGATGGTCATAACGCCGAAGGTATATCCCGGCGATAGGCTGAGCGTGCTGCAAGTGCGTCAGATTGTTATCCCATACAAGGTGGATAAGGTTATAGAGCTGGCTGACGAAGGGTTCGTGAAACTTATGGAAGGCACTGTTGACCCCGGACTTGTGAAGATGCTGTCATACTCGTCATCCGAGTCAGCCATCGTGGTTCAGGGACACAGCCCGATTGAGCTTCGTGTCTATGACTCCCAGGGAAGGATCGCAGGCATAGTCGATGGGAAGGCGATAGAGGATATCCCAAAGTCCGTATACGACCAGAGACATAATATCGTCCTGATACTGCTCCCTGCGGACACCTATCGCTATGAGGTGCATGGCACAGGCAGTGGCGAGTATGTGCTTGATGTGAGTTTCATCCGTGACGGGGAGCCCATCACCTTCACAGCTTCACGTATCCCCATATCAGTTGATGCGGCGCATCAGTATACCATAGACTGGGATACAGGTGTTACGGTTCAGGTGGACAACGATGGCGATGGCGTATTCGAACACACTATCGTTGCGGATACCGAGCTCACGCAAGACGAATACCTGCTGGTCACTGGCGTCACACCGGATGGCAAACGTCCCACAACATGGGCTTATTTGAAACGAACCGCGCTTTTCCAGAACTACCCTAACCCGTTCAACCCGGACACGTGGATACCTTATGTTCTGGCGGAAGAGGCGCAGGCGTCCATCAGGATCTACTCCGCCACTGGCCAACTGGTGAGGACGCTGGATTTGGGATTCAAGCCAGCCGGCGCATACCTATCAAAAGAGATGTCAGCATACTGGGACGGCGCAGATGACGCCGGTCAGCCCGTTGCCAGCGGTGTGTATTTCTATACCCTCAGCGCTGGCTCATTTCATGCTGCCAGAAAGATGGCTGTCGTCAGGTAAAATAGCTATAAATGTGTAGTTTTTCACAGTAATGTGTATTGAAGCAAAGGAGGGCAAAGATGGTAAAAGGCAAACTTGCGATGTTAACTGTGATATTTTTAATCTGTGGCTGTGCCACGTTCACGGAATACGGAAGACTTGAGGAGAGCGCCAGGCAGAACTACCAGCGCGGGAACTATGACCTTGCGGTGCTTGACTGTGCCGCGTCACTCAGGCTGCAGCCTGACTATGGAAAAGCTCAGGCGTTAGTCAGGGATGCCTTCAGGATGGCAGTTGACGCCCATGAAAGCAAGATCAAGGAACTGAAATCCGGTTCTGCTAAGTTCAGATGGGATGACATTGTCTCTGAGTATGAAGCGCTGATCAAAGTCAATCAGGCGATAAATGGTCTGCCGCCGCTTGTGGATAAGAAAACGAAGGAGACAATAAAGCTTGAGGTGACTGACTACACTCAGGAACTTGACATTGCGAAAATGAACGCAGCGGAGATGCACTACCAGGAGGGGATTCTCCTGTCACAGAACGGTGATAGCGATTCACAGAAACAGGCAGCTAAGGAGTTCAAGGAATCTGAGAGGTTCTGCCCTGGCTACAAAGACGCTGCTGACCTCTACGAAAAGGCAAGGCAATCTGGCATAAAGCGGATAGCGATCATCCCTTTCGAGGATAAGACTGGCAAAGAGGGCAGGTATGGCTCTCTATCAGACATCATAGTGGACGATGTGGTCAGCGACATAATGAGAGATCCCAGTGCGATGGAGTTCCTTGAGATCATATCAAGGGATCAGTTGGAACGCGTCCTGGCAGAGCAGGACCTGGGACAGGCGGGTATAGTTGACCCGCAAACAGCAGCGGACATCGGTAAGGTGCTCGGTGTTCATGAGATCGTCACGGGGAAGATAAGCCAGATCATATACGTTCCTCCTGCGACAACGAGCAGGAATGAGTCACGGGAAAAGGAGGTCGCTACTGGGACGGAGAAATACACTGATAGCAATGGAAAAGCCCAGGAAAGAACCGTTTATGGAAAAGTGCGCGCCACTATGTCTGTTTATACGCGGACAGCAAGCGCATCCATATCAGGCTCATACTCGATCATTGAGACAAAGACTGCCAGGCTCAAAAAGAGTGAATCGTTCTCTGAGACAGATAAGTTTGAGTGTCAGTGGGCTAAATTCTCTGGTGATGAAAGGGCTTTGGATTACGATGATAAAAAGTATGGTCCGGAGATGCCAGCTCCTATTGAAGAGGAAATGGTGAACCGAGCAGCAAAGAAGCTCTCTGCTTCACTGGCAAGGACATTCAAAGATTATGCCCGTTGAAAAAAGAAAGGAGTATAAAGTTGAAAGGTTTTGTAAGGGTTCTATCAGTAGCAACTGTCATATCTTGTGTGATTTTATGTGGATGTGAAACGAGCCTGCGTGCAAAGTTTGCTCCGCTTCGCCCTCTGCCACCAGGTCCTGTGACGAAGCGGGCAAGCGACATTATGGTCATGTCTGATCTGCCACCAGTAGGAACTCAATATGTTGAATTGGGCTACATAACGGTAGATGAAAGTAAAGTCTCCCCTATCATGACAGAGTTCACGAGTAGAGAGGACATCGTCAATATGGTTAAAGCAAAGGCTGCTGAGGTCGGCGCTGATGCTGTCATCAAGTTCAGCATGAGTGGCGAGCATCCTGCTCGGAAAGCAGAAGGCACTGCCATTAAATATGAGAAAAGATGATGTTTGACTGCCGCAGGGAACTGCGACTTGCACTTGCTCAATTTTCATAGTTCGTTATACTGATGTAAAATGACTATGAAATGCCCAAATTGCAAAAGCCCATGCATAATCAGGAAAGGCAGGAGAAAGACCAGGTTTGGTTTTCGAAGGCAAGCGTATATCGCTATCTCAGCGTAACAGATTCTTTCCGGTCAATAGAAAGTGAATAATTTCTGAAATGGATAATTTCGGGGGATGTGCAAAAATCCCCATTATCAACCAAAATAGATATCTACTACGAAAATGTCGAAGATATGAGAACGTCCTACTATGATAGACGCTACTATCTTAGGCGAGCATTATCCTCACGTTTTGAAGTTCTCAAGACAGTTTCCGATATTATTGAGAATACTGTTTCTTTTACCACTTCATACCAAAGTTTGGTCAAGCAAGAAAGTGAGATCATAGCCAAAATGGAAAAGGCAAATATTAGATTCAACTCAGTTTTCAAAAAATATGAGGAAAGCAACATGGGGAAGGCGGCTGAGACCAGGAAGTTTGCTGAGGATTACCTAAAAGTAAGGATCATGCAAAATTTCACACTTTGGATTAAAGCCTTATGAAATCTATATCTATATCACATCTGAAGGCAAAAATTCATGTTCTTTGCATCGTCAAAATAGCCTAAAATATTGCATATAATACTGACATATAATACTGATGATTCAGGATTATTTTTCTGTTCGTTTTGTCGCAAATTTAAATGGCACACTCCGACCAAGATCGATCTCAAACTTACCGATCAAATCAATGTGATTAGTCATTGTCGGGGTAATGTGCTTTAATTCCTCATTACTGATCTCACATCCTTCTGCACGAAGCTCTTCCACAATCTGCTGCATCGCCAAGGTATTCCAGAAGGCAATGCAATTCAATACCACGTTAAGTATCAACAAAGTCCTATACTGCTCTTCCAATGAATCCTCTTGAAGTTTGCCGCCATAACCGATGAAAATATTATCCCCAAACTCATGCCATCTCTCTGCCTTGAGGAATTCATGCTGAATTTCTACTCGCAAGTCCTGTCTTATGCCCAGTTTGAGAAGAAAGATTGACCTGTTCGCTTTACCCATTTCAAAAAAGGCTATCTTCAGACTGTTGGTGTGTCGTAACGCTGCAATTTTCAGCATGATATGCACCGGAGAAGCTATTCGCTCATGAAAAGACGCCAGTATTCTCAACATATCATCATAATATTTCTGTATATATTCACTACGAATAACCCCGTGAATGGCGGCATTCAGATTCTTGTAGTCAGCAGATTTGTTAACTTTGTATAATATCTTATGTTTTCTAGTGCGAATCCGGGGCAGTAACTCTATATGGAGAAGTCTGGAGAATGCAAATGCTAGCAAAGACTGACCATGCGAATCGGAAAAGTTTTTCAAGAGCGGAAAGTGAGATTTCTGTTGGAATAACGCTTCATACATTTGTATTGCTTCATACTGACTGCATATTATTGCCTGCGTTATTAACGCTACATACTGGTTTGAAATCAGTGGATAAGATATTATGCCCTTTCCTTTGTTATACTTAAAATACGGTTCTGTGTGCATTGACCTTTTCGGTGCGGGATACATTGAACCATCGGTTATGAATCCTGTCCCGTCACCGTAAGCGTAGGCAAGCCATGTCTCATGTTGGCAATCTGAAATGTAGCCTATCACTTTCAGTAGGTTCTCCTCGCTACAATAACGGCGTCTCATATATAAAATGCTGTTGGAACTGACGCTAGTGGATCTTTCTGCCTGTTTTGGACCTATAATACACCCATAACATAGGAGTGTAGCTATCATCCGCTTTGCTTTCTCTTCTTTAGTCATCCCTTCTCTGTATCCCACTGTTTGGAACATATCAAGGAAACCAATGAGATTATCAACGTCCACTATGATGTCGATAATACTGACTGGTTTCATACGGGCAGTGATCAACTCTGTCAGTTCCTCTATCCTTGATGGCAACACTTTCTTCTTTACTCGTGAGAAACTCAAACTGCCACGAGATACTTTAGTATGTGACTTCAGATTGTCATAGTTTTGATCCATATGTTTCAGTAATTCTTCCAACTCGCCCATCAATTGTCTGGTGAACTCTTCGCCTGTTTCTGGAAGTTTCAGTTTTTGAACATAATACTCTCGCTTGGATAGAAATTCATCCACTGGAATCAAGTATTCCTCTAACGATGAATAGTATTGACTGTCTGATACATATACTTCGCCGGCAATAATTTTATCTATCAATTGATCTATGATGCATAATTCATACATACTCTTGCTGATGGATATAACCTTTCTCGTGCTGCGCTGTCTTACAAATATGTGCTTATCCCAGTCATCCGGAACAAAATCCACGGAAGCGCCTTCGACGGGAAGTTCCGGAATGGAAGGGTCGAGGTTTTTCTTCAAATATTCAATAGCTTGTATCAAAGTATCATCGCTAGTATTGCTCTTGAAAACCAGATTTTCCCATATCAATGGTATAAATCGTCTGATGTGTGAATATTGGTTCGATAAAGCCTCGAAATATTTATCCTTCTTGGGCATTTTGAATCGGCGAACCATATCCAGAAGCGACTTGTATTCCTCAAAGCTGTATAGACCAAATATCCTATCCACTATCTCATCCTTAGACCTGCTTTCCACAATGATTTCAAGGAAGGATTCCGACAGATCCTCATTTTTTCGTCTAGCTTCATCTTTTTTGAGGATGTATTCCTTCTGCACTATTTCAGCATTTTTGGTTATCCGATTCCATATTCTGAATAGCAACTCCAGAATGTTGTCAGTCACCTCTCTGATCCGTGAATATACAAAACAAAGCAGGATAGGATGACGAGTATCAGGGATCAGCTCATATAATTCATTGCTTTTATAGCCTTTGGCGATCTCTGAAAAATGCCTGATCTTATCATTGTTTATCCACTTCAAAGCATCGAATTCCGCTCTGATGGAGCGCAGTCTCTGTAACAAAGAAACCTCAGCAATTATGGCGCCGGCACTGGGATTCTTCGGTGGTCCTTTGAGTTCATAGAATGGTGTTCGCTGGTATCGGCATTCATTTTGAAGAAGGGCGTCAAGCTTATCTTTGAGTTCAGTTGGTATATTTTGATTAAGCAGAGCGCTTTGCCTTCTGTCCGCTTCGTGCAAGGCAGAAGATGCCAGTCTAACTAAACGCTGAAATGCCGGCAATTCAACCTGTATTTCCCGAAGATGAAAGATCGCTTCATTGATTAAATCCACCAGATGTGATTTTTTCTCTGCCTCCTTTATCAGCCATAATACAAGTTCGCCTCCTGAAAAAGGAGAGAAACCTGTATAGTTGCGAATCAATGAAATCTGCCTATACATTGAACCCCGGGTATCTGAAAGAAAGTGTGGCTGAATTTGAACCTGAGTTGCTACGTAGTCCACTATTTTTTGTGGCACATCCTCTAATGGAAGATCGTGGTTTAGCAAATGCTGGAAGAGCTTCATCCTGACAGCTAGAGAAAGCTGATCACCTCTATAACTTTTAACAAGTGAAAGTTCCGATGGTTCTAATGTATAGCGTTCTATTATTTCTCTCTCTGTGATGTCTTCTTTAAGTTGAGGATATGCGGTTCTTTCTATCTCTATTGCTCTCATCAGACTCCCGGTAGATATTCAAATCGCTATCTTCCATAGCCAAAGCAATCTCCTCATTGGTCTTATGGCTATAGCGTAATGTGCTTTCTAATGTCTTGTGTCCCAAGGCTTCCTTAACAAGCAGTATATCTTTGTGGCGATTGTATAGGTTTGTAGCGAACAGATGTCTCAAATCATGGCAGGATAGTTCGGGCATCCCTGCTGTTTCTAGGTAATCTTTTATCAGATGGTGAATACTTCGCCGAGATAAAGGACGATTCAATTGGGAGATGAATATTTTTTTCATGTTAGGAATCTCCGGTCTAACTTCGAGGTAAGCCTTTAAAGCCCGACGGGCAGTATTATTCAAGTTAATTTCTCTTTGCCGACCGCCTTTCCCGCCAACAATTCTCAATACGCCGCTCCGTTCATGGATATGTATATCGCTTAATTCAAGATTGGCTACTTCTGATAATCTCAAACCGCATTGCACAAAGAGTTGTAATATGGCAAAATCCCTCTTGCCTCTATCATTGCTGGTATCTACTATTCTGAAAAGCTTTAATATCTGTGTCCGCCTAGGCACATCAGGCGCTCTGATATATGGTTTTGATAAAGGGCTTAAGTCAGATACGACTGATTTCTTGATAATTCCGTTATTGTGAAGGAAACAGAAAAAGCTGCGTAGTGCAGCTACGTGAAGATTTATTGTGGCTGTCTTATGGCGTCTCTCGTATTGAAGATAGTTACGATATGATAACAGGTCTATTTCTTTCACTTTTGAGAAATTTAACGTTTTCAACTCATATGTTTTCAGATACCACTTATGAAATAGCTTTAGATGCGATAGATAGCTGTCTATGGTGAATGCTGATCTCCCTAGTTTCGCAAGATTTTCCTTATATAGTGTGAGCAAATCTTCTGCTTCATTTTTCATCCCATCTCTCCCATATTGGTATTATATGCAATTTTTTTCTTGAGATATAGCCAATTGCCGTATATGCGAGTCACCATTTTCAGAGGGATTTTACTCCCAGAATATTCTGAAGACAAAATAATATATCACATAATTCATATTACATGCAAGTATTATATGCAAGTTTTGATGGTGGAAATTAAGGTTGGAAAGAACCAAAATTATATCAAAAAGTGGGCATAAAAGCCGATAGATATTAGCTTAAAGGCAAAGTGTGAAAATTTTAATGATCCTTACTTTCAGATTTGATGTTGTGATATCTCCGTCTTGTTGAAATATAGTTTGGCCATTACTCGGACTCCTTATTGAAACTCTCTGAACACACTGTCCATCTTCGTATCTCACTATTCTTGGATTGTTGGGACTATCACTCACCACACATCGATCAGAAGTGCAGGCATTGCAAAATTGTATATCCTATCGCGACAAATTATATCCCACATCACCAAATAAAATCAATTGACATTATCACCTGACCTTTGTTATCATCTTGCCGAGGTGATGCTATGACTATACAAGAAGCTGCTCAACGTCTAGGCAAGAGTGACGCTACAATTAGACGGGCAATTAAAGCTAGAAAGCTTGATGCTGCAATTATTGATGGCAAGTATCAAATTACTGAAGAGTCGCTTTCTGCTTATGCACAAAATGAGCAGTTGTCTATACAAAATGATCGGGTGCATAGGCATCAAGAAGATATTGAGGAACTTAAAGTAGAACTTGAACGTTTAAGCCATGATAACCAAGTGCTTAGACAAGAGCTTAAGCAAGCATACGACTGGTTGAAAGAAAAGGACGCTCAGATTGAAGACAGCAGACAGCGTCAAGATACAATTATTATGCAGTTGTCTAGGCAACTCGGCGATGCCCAGAAGGCACTTGAATATCACAAGATGCCCTGGTGGAGACGGTTAAGATTGGGAAAAGGGAAGGGAGAGGACAAAATTTGAATAAAGCCGGCAGATGTTGGATTATTGCCGGTCAACTTGGTGGCGGAGGCGTTTTAGGAAGTGGGAAAGGAAACATGATTGATTCAACACTGCTCAAGATTCTTCAATGTGCAGATAAAACAGACGGTCAAGTTGGCAGGAGTGATATGCTGAAGATACTTCTGGGCAAAGAGTCCAAAAAGCTGTCAAAGTGTAAGTTTGACCATTCATTATCCCACTTGAAAAAGGAAGTTATCTTGGAGCACATAGACTATTTAATCGAGCGAGGATGTCTGGTTATGAATACGTTTCTGTTCCCCATGTTAGTTTTGACTGAGGCTGGACAGAAACGGCTGAATAGAATGAAGGCTGATCAGATGGCAATGGCTATGGTCATGCCAGAACGAGAACTTGGCTCTACATATGTCTGTGATGAAAAAGAATTCTGGGAATTGTTTCCAAAAGACCTGGAAGTGGCAAAGGAACGAGTTATCATCGTCAGTCCATACACATCGCCAAGGAGAGTCGCTACGCTTACCGGGGATTTTCAGAGGTTGATGGCTCGCGGTGTATTTATGTATATACCAGACCTTCAGGGGATTTTGAATTTCAGGCACAAAAGGGTATAGACCGGCTAGAGAAAATTGGGATTAGCGTTGTCTTGCAAAAAAAGATTCATTACAAGGTAGCCATACTTGATAACACTATTGCATGGGAAGGAAGTCTTAATATACTCCAGCATTGGGACAGTAAGGAGCAAATGACACGGCATGAGGATCAAGTGTATATTGAAAAATTGCTTAAAATTCTTGATCTTACAACCAAATCACCAGCTTGAGCAAAGCCAGCGAATGTTAGCAGTTCACTAAGAGCCGTGGTACAAAAGGATGGTTTAGCAGGAATCGGCAACCTAGGTAGATTAAAAAATAAACTGAAATAGAATAGCTTCGTTTTTTTATTCCTTCCAAATAATTCTTCTTAGAAAGAACAATTAATTTTCCTTGACAATTAAACTTTGCTTTTGATATATTACCGTGATTTTAATTGTGGTTACCGAGATTTTGATTGTAGTTATGCCGTGGTTCTAGTTGTGATAAGATACCGTGAAAGTGATTGTGAAAATACCGTGATTCTAATTGTGGTGATACCGTGAAAGTGATTGTGTTTTACCGTGAAAGTGATTGTGAAAGCGTTTTTATAGACCAGCGTCATTATTAAGTTTTTTTCAATTTTTCGCGCGCTTAGATCTTTTAAAACATATACAGGAAGCCTCAAATGAAATCCAAAGTTTTCAACAAGTTCTGGACCTATCTAAATAAGAAACCATCGTTACCAGAAGCAGCAGAACCAAAAACAATTAAGCAACCAGAACCCCAAATAACAACACAAGAAGGATCAAGAACAACAAGCGAGGAAAAAGAAGAACAACCTTCTCTACCAATTTTAGTTCAAAGCGAACTTAACCTCGAAAAAAACATCATCTTTACCGCAGCAGCTTACAAGGGTAAGTCCAGGGAAATCACGCATACAGATACACTATCCGATGGCTCATTAGTTAAAAGAACCGTTGTTATTGGTAAAACAAAAAGCGGCATCGAAACGGGAGTTCTAACAACATACCACTTCAAGATATATCTTGCGCTGATAGAACTATGGGAAAAAGCAGGAAGTCCGGTCCAGACCCCCACACATTTCACTACCTATAAACTCATAAAACGGCTGGAACTTTCAGACGATGGCCGGACCTATGAAAAGGTTAAAACAGCACTCTACGACCTAAGACAGATCCCAATAGAATTTATTCATTCCTTTTACATACCCCAAAAAGGCAGTTTTTCATCTCTAGAGCCGCTTTCCATTCTTAATCATCTAAGAATCTATGAGCGTAAAAAAGCAGACAAATCCAACAAAGTCAGGGGATACGGAGAATTTCAATTTGACCGATACATATCAGAAAACATACTTAACGATTATGTACACCCTCTAAGGCTAGATATCATAAAGTCTTTCAAACATCACAAAGACTTATCAATACTACTTTACACCTATTTAGATCGGCAACTAGCTTACCAAAACAAATTTGAAATCGGGCTGAAAAATTTGTTTGATAACTTAGATTTATCACAAAACTACGTCCGCTATCCCGCTGAAAGAAAAAGAGTTATTAAACCAGTATTGGCAGAAGTGAGAAGCAAAGCACTTTCAACTGGGATTCTAACTCGTCTGGAATTACAGAAAACAAAGGATGGGAGTGACTACAAATTGATAGCCCGCAAGTTTCCCTTCAAACCTCTAAGAGAAATACGTAACACCATGGAAAGCTCTGACACAAAATTAGCAGACAGCGACAATGATTCCTATAGGGATCAGATTCTGAAATACAAGGAAAGTCTCAGCCAAGATAAGCTCAATGAGTTGAGGGAAAAGGCAATTGATGAATTAAAAAGCACGCCGGGGATTTTAGAGGATTTCATTACTGATACTCTGATAGAAATAAAAGAAAACGAAATTGTTAGAACAGAAATAGAACAGAAAGAAAATACAAAAAAGACCGGAACCTAAAAATTATACAACAATCAAAAATAATGATACTGTTAATTCCAAAAATGACACAAACAACCTTAATAAGAGGTGGTCTTCTGATCTATAACAATTCAGTAAAAACTATACAAAGCCATATACATATTAGTATGTATATAAAATTTAGGTTAGGCAGGCTGTAGAGCGTCGGTTCGGCAAACGAATTTGCCTCCCGCCACTTCCTTTTTTCGCACCCCCAACTTCACTCACATAAGTTCGTTTCGTTGTGTGTGCGACTTCGCCCCTTAGACGGGGCTACGGGTTCAGCCAAAGCTTCACCAAAAAGGAAGTGGTCGGGAGCACGATTTCGCGAGCCAATCAGGCATCGTTTTAACAACTTGCCTTCTTGGGCGAAATCGGCGCCCGACGCTCTACAGCCTGCCAAGATACATAAGCAAAAATTACAGCAAGGGGTAAAAAGGGGTAGAAAATATCACACCAGATAAAATCAGATAGCAACCCTTGAAGTTCATAGATGGAAAAAGCACCGCGTTTTGACAGAAAGCCAGAAGCTATAGGAAGTTTAAGGATTCAAGCCAGGGACCTGGAGATCATCGGTCTGGTCTGGGAATACCGGTTTTTGAACTCAGAGCAGATACAAGCATTAGTTGACGGCTCGGATCAAGTTATCTTAAGACGTTTGCAAAAACTCTATCACCATGGGTATCTGGACAGACCCATCAGTCAGATAGTTTTTTCCAATCCGCTCTTTGGTCCGCAAAAGATGGTTTATGGATTAGGGGACAAGGGTGCTGACCTTCTGGTTGAAGAATACGGCAGGGACCGTGGCAAGATAGTTTGGCGCGAAAAGAATAAGGAAGTCAAGGAGCAATACATTCAGCATACCTTAATGATCTCGGAGTTCAGGGCTTGTCTTACTTTAGCTTTGAAAGACAATCCAGTAGTTAAGGAACTGTTATGGCTGAGAGAAGACACCAAAGAGCTTAAGCAAGACGTCTATTTTTTAGAAGAAGGCAGAAAAAGGAGATTAACCATTGTTCCAGATGGGTTCTTTTTAATAGAGAGACCGCAGGGCAAGAAAGACGCCTTTTTCTTTGAGGCAGACAGGTCTACAATGACCAATGCCCGATTCTTAAACAAGATGCGTGCTTATTGGCTCTGGCACAAACAGGGCGGACACCATAAACTAAGCATAGACAGTTTTAGAGTTCTGACCTTAACCACAACAAAGCGGAGAATGGATAACCTGATAGATGTGGCAAAGCAGGCAGATGACCGCCAAGTCGGCTCAAATATGTTCTGGTTTGCAATGACTGATGACATTCAATTGAACAACCCGCGTAGGATTTTAGAAAGTATTTGGCGAACGCCGGCAGACAGACGAAAACCAGATGAAATTACCAGGACACTCTCACTTCTGGAGTGAAGGTTGATATTTTGGATTCCAGTTTAGAATTCAATATTATTGTCCCAAAGCCACTCTTTCCTTTCAACCCGATCCACATGCGAAATCCTTCCCAGAAATTACTGTCCTTTATACGAAACATTATTGTTTATGGATATTTCATTTCACAACAGAAGCATGGCGAAGAGAAATTGGAAAGAATTCCTGATTTATATTAGAATTTGTAACTACTCACCCATTTGAAGTTATCATAAGCCATCAAAATGGAGAAAGTCAGTATTTATCTGGGTTTGTGGCGTTTTATTGGTCAATAGTCCAATAAAGCCCATTTTGGGGAAAGTGGCGTAAAATCTTGGTTTTTACCACTCTACTTCAAATGGGGGAGTAGTTAGAAAAAAAATCAGTACCTGTCCTAAATTAGTGGGCAAATAAAAAACCATCTGTTATAATATCCTCAAAAAATTTAACATAAGGAGTAAACAGATGGTTGTTACAATTATAATCAAAGATGATAATGGAAAGCAAATAAAAAGCGAGGATTTTAGCACACAACCCAATGAAAACTGGGAGGAAACTTGCTACCGGATAGGATGTAAAGCAGCAAAAGAAATTGCTGAATCTATGTTACAAGACATAGAAGAAGAGACATTCCAAAAAAGAAACAAGAGATGGAAAGTAAAAGGCTTCAGACAGAGGACGTATGTTACACGCTTTGGTGATGTTACCATATCACAAAAATAAAAAGAAATATCGCTTTCTTCTGGATGAGTATCTTAACTGGCTTCCATATCAAAAGGCTACGCCAAGTCTAAAATCCGCACTGGCTGAACTATCAACACAATGCTCTTTTAGAAGAGTCAGTGGAACAATGGAGAAACTACTGGCTGGTATCCTTACAAAGTCGACAATTCATAGCTTACTTACTGATGTGTCCCAAAGAGCTATTGAAGACGAGAAGGAGACCTATACAGCTTGTTTTGAGCAGGGCAAACTAACCAAAGGAGGAGAGCTAAAAGCGCCAATTCTTCATGTTGAATCAGATGGGTTATATGTCCATCTTCAGAGAGAGAAAGACGAAAGAGGTAATCGGCAGGAACACTATGAGTTAAAGAGTGGAATAATCTATGACGGATGGCAAAGACTTCCACAGACAGAAGAACGGTATAGCCTAACTAACAAGCGAGTTTATTGTCATAGTGACGACACTATTCCTTTCTGGGATGGATTAAGCCTTCTAGGTGATAGATATTGGGATATGAGTTATCTGAAACTGATAGTCTTGGGAGGAGATGATGCCGAATGGGTAAACAAAGGAGCAGAAGAACTACCATATTGTGTTAGACAGTTAGATGGATTTCATCTTGCCCGTTCCTGCAAGCGAGGGTGGAAAAATGGAATGGATATGTATGAAGCGATACGTAGTGGTCGAGTCCGGAGGACATTGGGGAAGTTAGAGGAACGAGCAGGTAAGTTAGCCAATAAGGAACGAGAGCATGTATACAAATGTCTTGATAGAGGGGTAGATTGGCGTAAGAAAGTAGATAGTATCGTTATACCAGAAGGCAGTCGAGGATTAGGCTGTATGGAGAGTAATGAGGATAAGCTATTTGCAGATAGGATGAAGAAGAGGGGTATGAGTTGGACAAAGACAGGAGCGAAGCGAATGGGCAAGGCAATTCAATTGGTAGCCAATGGAGATTTGAGAGATTATTGTGGAGCAAAGAAGTCACAAGATAGGTTCTCAGAAGATAGACTAAGTTTTGATTTGTTTTTTTATTCACCAGAATACGAGCATAGTGTCTCGATGCCGGTTTTTGGCAGTTCACACTCGACACGACCTTATGCTAGAGTGCTACGGGATTTAGCTAAAAATAACTACCCACTAACTTAGGACAGGTACCATATAAGGTGTCAAGTTGCCTACGTCTTCTCCTCCATAGAAAAGGGGGAGAAGAAAATGTTTACATACTCAATTCAGCTCGTGCAAGAAGCACAGTTGGGTGAACCAGCCGCAAGGGAAGAAATCGCTGGAAAACTTTATCAGGACATTTTAGATTGGTCTCTGCACAAGATATTTCCCAGCTATCAGGATGCTAAGGAGTTTGCTAATTGGACCGCTTGGAAGATTGTGAGGTCTCTTCCTAATTTCCAATGGAAAGCAAAATTCTCTAGTTGGGCTTGGTCAATTGTCGTTAGAGAGAGGGCAAATTTCTTCAGAAATCCGAAGTTAATGGCATTACCAATTGACGATAGTATTCTTGAAGTTGTGGATCCAAGACCGCTAGATGCAATTGAGGAACTGGAGCAAGATATCTTTCTTGAACAAGTTCTAGCAAAAAACAAATATGAGGTTTTCACTCTTAGTTATGAAGGTATGACGGATCAAGAAATTTCAGAGCGTTTAGATATTCCACTCGGAACGGTAAAGACACGGCTAAAAAGCTCGCGAGTAGAGCTCCAAAGGCGTGTGTAGCTTTTTACCAGAGAGTTTGAGTTCACACAAGAAAAGGCGTTGGATGTAATTTTTCAACGCCTTTTCTATTTTCCGAAAAAACTTGAAAACTTTTTTATGGATTTCAACGGCTAATAAGCCGAAAGGGGGTATCAGGCCGTTTTTGTGCCATACACCATAGGGAAGTTAGTTTGATAAAACAGCAACCTTAACATGCTATTCTTCAGAAAGGAGGTAAATTATGGGTGAGATTGTAGCGATTATCGCCAGCATTACCGTAGCTATTCTACTGGCAGTTATTTCATTTGGACTTGTGCTTTATTACGTTAACCAGATGAATGCCCTGAAACAAGAAGTTGCTTCATTAAAAGGTTCTGGGTTTGTGTATAAGGGCGAAGTTGCTAATGACCCCTCGCAACCCTACTCTGATGATGATGCTGAATTTCTAAAATTAATCAAACACAACCTGGAGGGATCCTCCACAGAACAAGCTGAAGAAGGCAGAAAACGCTAGGGAGGTGGAACTATGAGCGAAATAGTAGCAATAATTGCCAGCATTACGGTAGCTATTTTGCTGGCAACTGTTTCACTGGGCTTGACTATTCACTATAAAATGGAATTGGATGAGCAGAAAAAAGAGGTTCTCTATCTGTCATACAAGTTGAATAACTATTTGAACGACTATGCAAGTCTTTCTGATCAGATAAGTAGTATTCAAAGTGAAATTGCCGTTCTAAAAGACAGCAATGCCAAAGCGCTATTGTGGAATGAGCAGATGAACAAACTGCTTAACCAGATAGACATTATCCAAGAAAGAACCCAATGGGCTTCAGGCGACTAAGTCAAGAGCAGACCGATTTGGTCTGGTCTTTTGAAAGGAGACATTACAATGAAAAATAGAAATTTACCCGCGCCGTTCAACCAGAATGACAATTATCCTGTTACTCCGTTTAACCCTTTTCCAATGGGTGGCGGGGGGTTCCTCACGAGGATGTTCACGAGAAGTATTGTGAAGAAATGCAGAAAGTCAATGGCTGAGCAAACAGGCATGATAAAATTCTATAAGGAGTATTGTATCGCTATTAGAGAGATGAAAATGGCGGAATACCAATCTTGGAATGTGGATGCGGAGATTCAACAAATGGGGGAAGATAAACAAAGGCAAACGGAAATCGCTAACCTTGACCATCAAATTCAACTTGAAACTAAAGCGACAGAGCTTATCAACGCCCGCAAGGCGAGAGAGAATGCAATGAATGAAAGACCGCAAAGCGAAGACGACAAATCCGCGCGCAAAGTAGAGGAGGCCATGAAAATGGCTAACGTCAACAGGGAGTTTCGCAGGTTGCAACTTGAGGAAATCCTTGACACCGCCACTCAAATAGCTCAAGTAAAATCTGGGGTTAAGGCAAAGTTTGATGAGGAACAAGCTCAAAACATTGAGGATATTCTTGACCAGCTTCTAGCGAGAAAGGAGATAGTATAATGGACTTAAATTATTTCAAGCGCGAATTTGAACATTTGAGTCGTGAGACAAGAACTCCCCTCTCTACTGTTAATAAGCCGCGCCCCAAGAGTATACTCTTGGGGCACAACGCGATCACAGGAGAGAGGGTTTGCATCACGGAGGATGACCGCAAGGTTCATGAGCATATTATCGGTTCAAGTGGCACTGGCAAAAGCAAACTGCTGGAGCTTCAAATCAGGGCAGATATAGACAATAGAAATGGTTTGATTCTTATTGACCCAGTAGGAGACCTATATGATGCTGTCCTTAACTATATCGCAAGATACAAGTTAGGGCATAAGGTCATAATAATTGACCCGAACAACGATGACTGGGCAGTGGGAATAAACTGTCTGGAGTTTGATGACACAATCAGAAGCTCCACCTCGCACACTGCAGAAGTAATGAAAGGGATCTCCAAGGTATTCAACGATGAACAATTAGATTCAATGCCACAGCTTCAAAGGTGGGAGAGAGACGCTATTGTTGCTCTTGTAGAAGCCAAACAGACCATTGTGGAACTCGGCCCTTTTATGCGGCAAGCATATATCCGCCAGATCATCCTGCGGTCAGTAGATAACAACGAGGTCAAGGAAGAATGGGACAGTTTCAATAGCTTAACAAAGTCAACCAAAGAGACGTATTCAAGGGCAATCTTCAATCGTGCCAATAAATTTGCCATAGGACAGAATGTAAGGCGAATATTCGGGCAAGTAAATTCTACCATTGATTTTAGAAAAGCGATGGACGAAGGGAAAATAATCCTCTGCAATCTTGCCCGAAAGAAAATATCTGCGGAAGAGCAAAAGATGCTAGGGATAGTGCTTCTGGATAAGATAGTGCAAGCAGGCTTATCAAGGGTTGATATAGCTCCTGAAAGGCGCAAACCTTTCTATGTTTACTTTGACGAGTTTGGCTTGTTCGTGAACTACGACATTGCCATCGCTCTTTGGGAACTCCGTAAGTTCAATGTCCGGTTTATCCTCAGCCACCAAGAATTGGCTCAACTTGATGATGAAAGGGTTTTATCTGCGGTTCTTAACGAACCGCAGATTAAGATCGCCTTCAGGACTGGTAGGGAAAACGCTGAAAAGATGATGCTGGAAATGTTCTCAGGACAGATAAGAGGCGATAAAGTTAAGTTTGACCTCTATACCGAGTCCGAGTTTCACAGAGAGACAACCCGGACAATTAAGGGGCATTCAGCTACACATTCAGAAGGAACTGTGAGGGGCACAGGAACGGCTGCTGGTGAAACCCAGATACCCCTGCTATTAGAAGACAAAACAGTTTCCCTTTTTACAAACGCCTCTGAACTGGATAGCGCCAGCAGCTCTGATGGCTATGCTGAAACTGAGACTGAGGTTCCTTTTTTAGAGCCATTCATTAAAAAACAACTTACTGGCAGACAGTTTTACAGTGTGGAGGAAGTTAAGGAAAAGTTGATAAGCTGGATACAGGCACAACCTGACCGGCACGCACAAGTTAAGATTCGTCAGAATAAGACCGTGCCTATCATTACACCTGATGTAAGTAGTCAAGCAAAATTAATTTCATATTTAGTTCCATATCCAAGAATGACCATCTCAACATATTCCACTAGATAAGACCATCCCTTGTATGCCCACCACTCTATCCATTCATACTTCATGAATCGCCAAAGTCAACCGTGGTGCGTATTTGGGAAAATAGAATATCTCCAGACCTTTGCTTTGCCATTCCGGTATCTTTACCTTAAAGGCATTACTTGTGTGAAAACTTGAGTTATCCATTGCAACCACTGTCTTTCTTGATAGATGAATTCGTCAAAACAGGCAATCACAAACTCACTGTCAACTATATCTTCTGTAGTATAGGCAACTAATTCATTCTGCATACTCAAGAATCCTGAAACACTCAATCGATTTCCACGACTGGATTCCACTTCTATGGTTTCTCCCTTCTCTTGCCATGCGTAAGGTATGTAAGGGTCCAAGCCAAACCCAGTCTCATCAAAGTAATACAGGTCTATCTCTCCATTCTTTGCGTGCTGTTGAAATTGCTCTAATGCCTCTTTCTTTTGATTGTATTCTTCCGGGTCTGGTTCTCCTTTTGGCTTCTTTCGGACACGACGCCAACTAAAGCCAAAACTACGGAGTATCCGTTGAACAGTATATTTACTGATAGATATGTCATAATTATCTTTTACCAAGGCTATCACTTTCTTCAGATTCTTTGGATGTTCTTTAGACCATTCTTTGACCTGAAACTTCTGATCATTATCAAGTTTGGGGTTTCTGCCCCTGCCTTTGGTATCATATAATCCCACAAAGTGTTGAGTTTCCCATAGGTCTAGCCATGTATAGATGGTTCGTTTTGTCTTACGGAATATCCCTGCCAGTTCAGCAACTTCGTATTTCTGAATACAATGAGCTCTTTGTCGAACATAATGTTTCCTGCTTTCTTTATATATACGTTGTAAAAACTTTATTTCCAGCCAATGTAGGTTTTCTATAAAACGCATCAATATCCTCCATTTAGTAATCAGTCATAAACATGCTGGAGAATAATCATAACCCAACTGGGTGGTTCAAAACAAGAAATTTATTTTGCTACATTACTTAAAAGAGATTAAGGCGACACCAAAAGAAATTCAGATGGTTCTGCTCAAAAGCAGTACCCAATATGCCCTGCCGGCAAAGCAAGTGGACACAATGATAGAGCAAAGAAGAAAGGACTTTTTGGCAGAAGCGGAAAAGCTGGAGATGATAGAATTAGGCAATCCCCAAAATACCGAGGTTATAGACATAGCCGATATTGCAGAGAAAGCGCAACTGCCGCGAAAACCCTCAAAGAAGAAAGCATAACCGCCTTTTGCCCGTGAGACAGCAAGGTTGACTCACAGAGCTTTCCTAACATGGGGTTTTTTGCATATCCCCCGAAATTATCCATTTCAGAAATTATTCACTTTCTATTGACCGGAAAGAATCTGTTACGCTGAGATAGCGATATACGCTTGCCTTTGATATATCATAATCCTTCATCAGTGTTTTGATAAGAACGCCTTGCTTTCGTCTTTGT
>Ga0194112_10003894_pt1 | contig 20661 bp, 13 predicted proteins | sample TA2MahC400mmetaG_FD_146191 | JGI IMG/M metagenome (GOLD analysis project Ga0194112, IMG submission 146191) | Freshwater microbial communities from Lake Tanganyika, Tanzania - TA2015016 Mahale Deep Cast 400m | ecosystem: Environmental > Aquatic > Freshwater > Lake | place: Tanzania: Lake... | reverse complement strand
GGGGCGAGGTCTGCCGCATTCGGGCGGCGGACGGCGCCTGCGTGGCCTGGGGCGGGACGAAGGCGCCGGCCCCTCCCGCCCAGGGGCCTATCTGCTGGGCCGCCTCGCCCGACGGGGCGAGCCTGTTCCTCGCAGGCTGGTATCACGAGAGCCGCAAAGTGGCCGACGGGCAGGTTTTCAAGGTTGACCCCGCGACGGGCGAGCGCTCCGCCTTCATCCAGATTGACGTCCCCCCAGACAACTTCTGGGCGAAGGAGAGGAACGGGTGGTATCACTACACCAACTGGGGCCGCAAGAACGGCCTGAGCGCCCTCCACGGGCTGGCCGTGGACAAGGAGGGGCGCCTCTACGTCTGCGACCGCGTGAGCCAGCGCCTCGCCGTCTACGACGCCGCCGGCAAGCTCCTCGGCTCAACGCCCGTCGAGTGGCCCGACCACGTGGCCCTCAGCCCAAAGGGGCCGGAAATCTACCTCACCACCCGCCGCATCGTCAACGGCTACAAGGCGGTCAACGAGGTCAAGGTCCTCAAGCTCTCGGGCTGGAAGGACGGGAAGGTCCTCGCCGAGTTGACGCTGGGCGGGTCCAACGCGCCCTCTATGGCCGTGGACGCTACGCAAGACCCCGCCGTCATCTGGCTCAGCAACGTCTGCCAGGAGGCCATCCACCCCGAGGGGCGAGGAATGAGAACGGAGGGCGTCACGCGCATCGAGGACCGCGGGAAGGAGTTTGCCGTGACCGGCAAGCTCGGGGGCGGCGAGGCCCTGATGCCCGAGGCCGTGGTGAAGGTGTGGGCCGACCCGCTCTCCGACGACATCGTGGTGAGCGACGGCTGGGCCGGACTGGTGCGCTGCGACGGGTTGACGGGCGAGAGGAAGCCCTTCCCCCTCAAGGGCATGGAGCTCGCCTTCGGCCCCGACGGCTACCTCTACGTCTACGGCCAGCAGGGCTGGCACGAGCTCGTCGCCCGCTTCGACCGCGAGTTCAAGCCCGTGCCCTTCCCCGCCACGGGCAAGAACACGACCACGCTGACGACGGCGGGCAAGGACGTCTATGGCCGCTACGGCCACGGCTGGTCCAACAAGGGCCTCTGGGTCGCCCCCTCCGGCCGCATCTACGTCCAGCACATGTTCGACTGGTGCAAGTACCACGTCAGCGTATGGGATGCGACCGGTCAGGCGGAGGGGCACCCCGGCCCGGCGGATGGCTTGATTGGCCCCACTGACCCGCAGGGCGGCGGGCTGTGCGTGGACGCTGCGGGGAACCTCTACGTCGGCCTCCACGGCGCGCCGGCCGGATCGGCGGCCGCCGCGGACAAGCGTCTCACCAAAGGCACAATCGTCAAGTTCGGCCCCCAGGGCGGCGGCTATCTGAAGCTCGCCAAAGGCGAAGAGCCTGACGGCAAGGGCATTGCCTGGGCGCGGAGCCAGGTCGGCAACTTCGTCAAGGGCGCACTCGGCGCCTACGACGCCACCCTCGCGGCCCAGGTGGAGGGCGGCTGCGTGTGTAAGGAGGCCCGCTTCGACCTCGACCCCTGGGGCCGCCTCCACGTCCCCAACGCCCTCGACTACTACGTGGCGCTGGTGGACAACGCGGGCAACGAGGTCCTCCGCTTCGGCCACTACGCGAACCCCGACTCTGGGAGTTTCGCGTTTCGCGTTTCCAGTTCCGAGTTGCCGAACGCGAAACCCGAAACTCGAAACTCGAAACTGGCTTCCGATGTTCCCCTCGGCTGGCCCATCGCCGTGAGCGCGGGGCAGATTGAGAAGGGCCGCCTCTACGTGGCCGACGCCATGAACCGCCGCGTGGTGCGGGTGGAGCTCAGCTATGCGGGAGAGGAGACTTGTGACGCGCAGTAGGGCGTGCACACTTGCACGCGGAAGAAGAAGAATCAGGTAAAGTGATTACGGGTAAAATGATAAGAGAAGAAGGGACCAGGAGGGCGAAGACAATCGAGAGGAGAGCGGGGCCGGGCTCTCGACTCCTCGCCTCGCAGACCCATCTTCGCCTGTCTTCTCTTCTCCTATCATTTTACCCGTAATCATTTTACCTTCTCTCTTCTCGGTAGGATGGCCAGCACCGTGAAGGGGCCCGGGAAGCGTCTGGCGAATGAGTGGCGGCGGCTGCGCGTGGCGCTCATCGTGCTGGCGCTCGGGGGCACGGTGTGGACCGTGGTGCTGCGCTTCACGACGGGGCTGAAGGCCCAGTTGTGCGACCGTTTGCCCGCCACGGTGGGCCTTGTGCTCGCGGCCGCCGCACTTGTGCTGCCCCTTGCATCGCTGTGCGGCGACGGGCGTCTCGCGCGGCTCGCGGCCCGGCGCGGCGGCAGGCTCCCAAGATGGCCGATTCTGGCCCCCAAGTTCCTCGTCTGCCTGGGGGCCTGGGTGGTGCTGGCGGCCTGGGCATCCGCCGTAGGGTTCGCCTGCTCCCCCTCGGCGGAGTGTTTCGCCGAATGGCTGCGCATGCTGGAGGCCGGCTGGCTCTGGGTCCTCATCGCCATCGGCGGAGCCTTCTTCGCTTCGGCGGCGGCCAGCCAGCTCCCAACGGCAATCGTCCTCGCTCTCTTCCTCGCCATTCTCCCGCCCTTCCTCATGCGGTATCCCTTCGATCTGCCGCTCAGCTCTGGCGGCGGACACGCCACGCGCGCCATCGTGGGCGGCCTGGCGACCCTGTGGCTGCTCGGAGCGGCTGCCTTGGCCTTCCCGATGCGTTTCGCCGCCCTCACCAACTGGCGGGCGAAGGCTCTGGCCGGGCTGAAGACCGGCGCCTGCGTCGCCTCGGCAGTCCTGAGCGCAGTCTCACTGGCGCCGCTGCTCATCGTGGTTTCCTGTCTGCTCCTTGGGCCAGAGGACATAGTGAAGCTCACAGAGTTGAAGCTTTCCCCCGACCGGCAGCATCTGACCTTGACAGCCTACTTCGAGGGGTGGCCGTTCGACACACCCATGCGGAGCTGCTACGTGCTGAACGCCAAGACGGGCCAGGCTTGGCGTCTGAGCCGGTTCCAGAGGAGCACGGGGCGGCGAACGTGTCTGTGGGGTGGCGAGGGCTGGTCTCCGCAGGGGCGTTGTTTCGCCTATTCGATCACCCCGGGTCCGTTGCGTGCAGTGTGGCTGGGGTTGTGCGGGGTAGACCCGGGGTGCGACGACTCGGTCGGGGTCTTCGACACTCAGGCGGGCGAGGCGCGCGAGGTCCGCCACCGTGTAATTCGGTACGGCTCTTGCGTCTATTGGAAGGACGAATGCTACCTTGACGTATGGCCCGGAACGGGCCGGGCGGGCGAGAAGCCGGGCATGACCACAGAGGAAGGGTTCTTTCGCTATCGGGTGGGCGATCGAGTGGAACCCCTGCCGGCGGGGGAACTGGCCACGGTTCGATTAGAGCCCGGAAAATGGGAGGGCATTTCCCACCCTTCCAAGGTTGGATGGTGGCTTGTCCGCGACCATGAGACGGCGGATTTTGCCTTGGCCTTCTGGCAGGCCAATGCGCCGGGCAGTCAGGGTGGGAAGTTTGAGCTGAAGGACCACCAGCGCGGCACGACGCGGGAGCTCGGTGAGGTCAATGTGCCATTTTCGAAGGTGCGCGATCGCTCTGCGTTCTCCCCGGAAGGGCGCTGGTTAGCCTACCCTGCATTGGATGGTAAGGGGTCGCCGGCCATGTGGCTGCTCGAGCTGGCAAGCGGGCAACTGCGGAAGCTGAGCGCGCCAGGCGCGGCGCTCGAGTGGCTCCCGCGTTTCACGCCCGACGAGACGCGGCTGGTGTGGTTGCCCGGCGAGCAGGTGGCACGCCACACAAGCGGTGGCAAGGAGAAGCTCCGCTTCTATGTCCAGGAGCTGCCGTTGGGTGTACCACGACCACTGGAGTTGCCGATGCATGGTGGCGGAGCTCTCTGTGACATGGAATGCGCTGGCCCAGACAACATGTGCCTCTACTTCGTTCGCGGGGCCAGCCTGTGCCGCGTGCGGCTGGACGGGACGGGGCTGGAGTCGCTCTTCCCCAGGCGGGCGCCGCTGCCGAGATGACGCGCGGGGGGCCTTGTTTGTAGTGCGGCCTTCAGGCCGTTCTGGGTGGCGCCGCCGTCCCGGCGGCACGATGCCAGCGGGCTCCGTCGCCGGGTTCCGCCCCTGGAGGCCATGGCGGTGAGCAGTGCCGGGCGCCCGACGTGTCAGGTCCACCGCGCTGTGCGGCCCTCTCACCGAGTGGCTGCCCAAGCCCCAAGCCAGGGTGGGTGCCATGTCCCGACGCGTGCTTGAATTGCCAAGACATCGCCCCAGAAGATCGCCGCGCACTGCGTTGCTCTTGTCTTGGTCATTGGGATTTCGGGTTTCGGACTTCTTTCGGATTTCGCGCTTCGGATTTCGAGTTTCCCGCATTTCCCGCCAGCGACTGGTGGGAAATGCGGGCTAGTGGCAAATCCCTCGCCCCGCCGAGGATTCGCCGTGGCTAAGACTTGCCACATCTTGACTCTGCTCGCCGTTTGGCTATCCTGTCTGTCGTCAACTCGGCATGCAGGTTCCTCTTCTCAAGGGACAGGAGTTTGCCATGCGTTCGCAGGTGGGCCGTCTGCCAGTGGCGTGGGGGTTGGCGTTCGCGGCGTTGGCCTTCGCGGGCGAGAAGGGGGTGGACGACGCGACCTTCGCGAAGCTCCGCGCGGCCAAGGTGGGTGAGATGACGGGCGAGTTCGGCGCCGTGGCCAACGCCGCGGTCGCCTCGCTCGGCGACCCCGAGTTGCGCGAGACTCTTGAGAGGCAGCTCATCGGCCTCGTGGCCGACAAGGAGGCGACGTTCGACTCCCGCCAGTTCGCCTGCCGCCAACTGATGCTCATGGGCACGGCGGCCTGCGTGCCGGCCGTGGCCGCGCTCCTGCCCGACGAGAGGCTCTCGCACATGGCACGCTACGCGCTGGAGCGCATGGCCTGCCCCGAGGCGGGCAAGGCGCTCCGCGACGCGCTCGCCGTCACGAAGGGCCGGGAGCTCCTCGGCGCCGTCAACTCCCTCGGCGAGCGGCGCGACCCCGAGGCCGTCCCAGCACTCGCCAAGCTGCTCGGCGGCGACGACAAGGAGGTCTGTGAGGGGGCGGCCCGCGCGCTCGGCAAGACCGGCGGCGACGACGCGGCCAAGGCCCTCGCCGCCGCACGCGGCGCAGCGAGCGGCCGGCTCCGCGTGGCGCTCGACGACGCCTGGCTGCGCTGCGCCGACGCCTTCCTGGCGGCCGGCCAGAAGGCGAAGGCGAAGGCCATCTACGAGGCGATGTACGCCCCGGCCGAGCCGAAGAACGTCCGCGCCGCCGCGCTCCGCGGCCTCGTGGCCGCAGGCGGCGACGATGGGATCGCACTCATCCTGAAGTCCCTGACTGATGACGACGCGGCGCTCCAGGCGATGGCGGTCAGCTTCGTCCGCGAGGTGCCCGGCGCCGAGGCCACCAAGGCGTTCGCGGCGCAGCTCCCCAAGCTCGCCCCCGGCGTCCAGGTGCTCGTCGTCGAGGCCCTTGCCAGCCGCGGCGACCCCGCGGCGACCCCCGCCGTCGTCAGCGCGGTCGGCCGGCCCGAGGAAAGCGTTCGTGTCGCCGCGCTCCAGGCCCTCGCCAGCCTGGGCGATGCCGCCGCCGTGCCGCTCCTTGCGAAGGCCGCACTCAGCGAGGGGAAGGCCGAGGCGGAGGCCGCCCGCACCTCCCTTGCACTCCTCAAGGGCAAGGGCGTGGACGAGGCGGTCATCGCCGAGATGAAGAAGTCAGAGCCTAAGGGCCGCGCCGAGCTGATCAAGACCCTGGCCGCCCGCCGCGCCGAGGGCGCCGTGCCCGAGCTCCTCAAGTGCGCCGAGGAGGAGAGCGAAGAGGTCCGCCGCGAGGCTTTCACCGCCATCGGCAAGCTCGCCACGGAGAAGACCTTTCCCGCACTCGTCGCGCTCCTCGTGAAGGCGAAGGGCGACGAGGCGCTCAAGGCAGCCGAGCGCGCCGTCTTCACCGTGGCCCGCGAGCTGAAGGACGAGGCGGCGCGCACCGACGCCCTCGTCGCCGCCCTCCCCGCCGCGACACCCGCGGGCAAGACCGCGCTGTTGCGGACCCTCGGCAAGTTCGGCGGCGCCAAGGCCCTCGCAGCGGTTCGCTCCCAGCTCGCCGACAGGGACGACGCGGTGCGCGACGCCGCGGTCCGCACCCTGGCCGAGTGGCCCGACGCCTCGCCCGCCGACGACCTCCTGAACCTCGCCAAGGGCGCGGCCAACGAGACCCATCGCGTCCTCGCTCTCCGAGGCTACGTCCGAGTCCTCGCCCTCCCCAGCGAGCGGGGGATCGCCGACGTGCTGAAGAGCTACGACGAGGTGATGAAGCTGGCCACGAGGCCCGAGGACAGGAAGCTGGTCCTGGCGGGGATGGCCGAGCTTCGGCACCCGGCCGTGCTGAAGGCCCTCGAGCCGTTCGCGGCCGACCCTGCACTGAAGGCCGAGGCCGAGGCCGCGATCAAGAAGGTCACTGAGGCCATGAAAGCCCCCGCCAGAGTCACCGCCTCCGTCAACGCCGACAAGGCGGGCAACGCGATAGACGGGAAGCCCGAGAGCCGCTGGGACACCGGGGCGGCCATGGCCGGCGGCGAGTGGTTCATGGCCGAGCTCCCCGTCGAGCAGATCGTCACCAAGCTCACCCTCGACACCAGAGGCTCGGCGGGCGACTACCCGCGCGGCTACGAGGTCTACCTCTCCCGCGACGGCAAGGCCTGGGGCGCCCCCGTCGCCAAGGGCGAGGGCAACAATCCGATCACCGACATCCCACTCAAGCCCGGCTTCGGCCGCTTCATCAAAATCGTCCAGACAGGCAAGACCAGCGGCCTCTTCTGGTCAATCCACGAGCTCAAGCTCGAGACCAAGCCGGCCGAGTAGCCTGACGGCGGACGCCCACCAGAATCAACTGGGGTGGCCACTGAACCGCTGGCGCCGGCTCGCGTGGCGCCTGCCTGGGTTCGCTGGCTCGCTCGGGGTTCGGACCGGCCCTCGAGAGTGCCACTCCCCGGGGCGCGGAGAGTGGCACTCTCGAGCCGGCCTGTCGTAACTCCCTGTGGGTCAAGGGCTTGGTACTGCCTACGAGAGTGCCACTGTATGAGGCACACGAGTGGCACTCTCGAGCGGGGAAGATCAGGGGGCGGCGGGGCGGGACTGCGCGCGGATGAAGGCGTCCCAGAGCTCGCGGCGAATGTAGACGCTCAGGAGGACGCCGGGGCGCAGGCCCCGGATCTCGGTGAAGTAGGCGGCGCGGAGCTTCGGCTCGAGCTGGTCCGCCACGTCGGGCGAGGCGATGATCAGGTCGGCGTCGGGGTCGGAGGGGATTAGCTCGACGACCCCACCAGTCCTCGGGTCCTCTTTGGGCCAGTAGCCGCAGTTCGGGAAGCGGCGTAGGTAGAAGGGGAGGGGCCAGTAGTCGCGGCCGGGTGCGATGATCTTTATAACCATTTGGCGCCCAAGGGGATGCAGCGCGGCGAGCTGCTCGGCGCGACGCGGGATTTCGAGGAGGTCGAACACCGTGTGGGCGTAGACGAGGGGGTTGCGGGTGTCGCAAACCCAACGGCGGTCGAGGCTTGCGCGGTATGCCTGCACCGCGAGCTGCCAGGTGGGCACGGCGAGCGCCGCCAGCGCGACGCCCTTGAGGAGGTGGGTGGGCACAAGCCTGACGAGCGCCGCGGCCCCCACGCCCGCCAGAAGACATAAGCCATTGAGAAAGCTCAACATGCACCACGGCGTCTTGTAGGGCACCGCGGAGTAGAGGGCGGTGAGGAAGAGGGTGTAGAAGGCGAGGAAGGGCAAGAGGGGCGAGGGACGAGGGGCGAGGGGCGAGGGCCAGAGGGCGGCGACGAAACCGACCGCGGCGAAGGCGAGGATGAGGGTCTCGCTCCAGACCGGGCCGCGGCCATACTGAAAGTGGTCGAGGAGCTTGAGGTAGTAGTTCCAGGGCTTGTCGTGCATGCCGGCCCCGCCAGAGCGACGTAAGTAGTTGGCAAATGTCAAGATAGAATCGAGCAAGCCACGCCAGTTCGTGAAGAATGAGGAGAAGAGAAGAACGGAGACGGCGAGGGCGGCGGCGAGGGCGATGGCGAGGTGGGTCCAGCGTAACCTCCCGAAGGCGTTGGAGCCTTCGGGAGGGCGCATGCCCCAAAGCCAGCGCCAGCCGACACTTGCGGCGAGCGCCAGGGCCATGGCGGCGAAGGCGAGGATGCAGGTTTCCTTCGTCGCGTGCATGAGGGCGAGGGAGACGGCGGCGAGGATGGCCCAGACGAGCTTGCCGCATCTCGTGTAGCGCCAAGCAGTTGCGATTGCGGCAAGGGTGAAGAAGACGAGGGGCGTCTCGTGGATGTAGTAGCGGTTGTAGAAGACCATCGCGGGCGAGATGGCGGTCAGGAGGGCCGCCGCAAGCGTGGCGGGCCAGCCGAGGCCATCGGCAAGGAGCGGCAGGAGCAGGATGAGGCCGACGCCGAAAGCCACATCCACAAGGCGGAACGTGACTTCGGACGACTCGGCGAAGCTCCCAGCCCCGCTGAGCCACAGGAAAGGCAGGGTCGCGTAGTGCAGGGAGGGGCCGTGGTATTCGTGCGGGTCGTAGCGGTAGAAGCCCTCGTCGTAGAGGACGCCGGTCTTGAATGCCTCCACCGCCTCATCGCCGTGCATCGGGCGTAAAGCAAGGCGTGGCAGCCGGAGGGCCAATGCTCCGGCTGCCACGGCGAAAAGGGCTGCGATGGGGACGATGCGACGGGTCATCTTGCCGGCGTGCCGTAGACCTCCACCTCCACGTAATGATTCATGTCGTTCTCGGTGCTGCCGCGGGAGTAGAGCCGCACATACGCCGCGGCAATGTCCTTGCAGGGGATAACCCGGCCGTGATGGGTCTCCATGTACTCGCGGTCCTTGCCGATGCCGAGGCCGGAGCTGTTGTCGTAGTCGCTGTTGAAGAGGGTTCGGACGTTTGCGATGAAGTCCGGGTCGTCGGCGACCTGGACGACGACGTCGTGGTAGTAGCGCAGGGCGGGGCGGAAGTGCCAGACGACGACGCCGTGGATGTTGTGCTTGCCCTTGAGGTCAATCTGGACCCACTGGCGCCCGGGGCCGAGCTCCAAAACTGTGTCCTCCGTGCCCCTCTTATCGCCATCGGTGAGCTGGGCATGCTCGCCGTGGATGGGCGAGTCGTCGCTGCTGGTGACGGGTTTCTTCAGGGCGATGTTCGTGGCGCCATCGGGCGCGAGGAGCTGCGGGGGCCGGGCGTCGGCAGGCGGAGGCGGCTCCTGGTGCTCGTTGGGCCTGAAGTTCTTGGGGCTCGGGATGGGGATTGCCTTCGGGAAGTCGAGCTTGACGGGGACCAGCCCTTGTCCGCCCCTTGCCTCGGCGGCCCACGGGCCAGTGGTGGTGCAGACCAAGCAGGCCGCGACGGCCCCTGCCAGAGCCGCGGCGAGCACGCAGAAGCGGAGCATTGCCGGCCCCCTCACTTGGCTGGCGTGGCGTACACCTCGACCTCGGTGTAGTGGTTCATGTCGTTCGCTGTGCTGCCCTTCGAGTAGAGGCGGAGGAAGCGGGCCGTCGTGTCCTTCACCGGGACGAGCTCGCCCTCGTAGCTCTCCATGTACTCAAGGTCCTTGCCGATGCCCAGGCCGGACGAGTTGTCGTAGTCGTTATTGAAGAGTGTCCGGACGTTCGCAATGAAGTCCGCGTCGTCGGCGACCTGGATGACGACATCGTGGTAGAAGCGGGCCTCGCCGTGGAAGTGCCAGAGCAGGATGGCGTGGATGTCGAACTTCTCCTTCAGGTCAATCTGGACCCACTGGCGTCCTGGGCCGAGCTCCACGTAGGAGCCATCGCTGCCCTTCTTATCGCCGTCGGTCACTTGCGCGAGCTCGCCGATGATCGGCGCATCGTCGCTGCTGGTGACTGGCTTCTTGAGTGCGACGTTCTTCGCGCCCTTGGGGACCATGAAGGCTGGGCGCGGCTTGCCCGACGGCTTGCGCATGTGCTCGGAGAGCTTGATATCCTTCGGCGTGCCGCGGAACATCGGGAGAGGCAGCTCGGGCTTCAGCTCCTCGAGCCCCTCTTTCGCGGGCTCTGCCGCGCGAGCCGTTCCGCCACCGAGGCTCAGAATGACGAATCCTGCCGCCACAGCCCCCGCGCCCACCAACCACCGGCTCGACATCGGCATCGACTCCTTCGGAAAAAAAAGGCCACACGAACAAGTCCCATTCGGCTTCCACCGGACATTATACTCAGATCGGGCGGCAGATTCCAACAAAATTGGCGGAGGGCTCGGGCGGCGCGGGGAGGTTGGCTGTCGGCTCCTTCAGGAGGGCGGGAAGCAGCGCGTCATCCCCGTCCATCGTCGAACTCACGCGGTTGGCCACCGCCGCCTCGTGCACAACGTCCACCAGATCCCCACAACGCAACCGCCTCGAATTTCGTAATGCCTCAGTTACGGGTGGCGGCAGTGTGTGGCGCATGTTCGTAGTGCGGGCTTCAGCCCGTCTCTTGGGCCTGCGACGGCCTAAAGGCCGCACTACAAACTGAGAAGCCCTTCCGCCGCCACCCGTTACTGAGGCATTACCGAATTTCCACAATTTCGGTTGCAATCGGCGCCTTGCCATGCTAGAATCAGGCGCCCCCCGGACTAGCGCAACATGCGTCGAAGCCCCCGTGCGTAAGCGCTAAAGAACATCAGCGCTTAGCGTTAACGGCTGAGGCGTAAGTCTGGGCGAACCGGGCTCGGTTCAGGAGCGTACCCAGGGCCAACTGGCTGGAAAGGGGTCAGAGATGGGGACGACGAGCAAGAAGGAGCTCACGAACGTAGTGGCGGACAAGCTGAAGCTGCGGCAGATGCTCGTCCGCGAGGTGGTGCAGACGTTTCTCGACGCCTGCATTGACGAACTGGCCAGGGGCAAGCGCCTGGAGTTCCGCGACTTCGGCGTCTTCGAGTGCGTCTCGCGCGCCGCGCGAAAGGCCAGGAACCCCAAGACCGGCGAGATCGTCGAAGTCCCACCCAAGACCGTTGTGGACTTCAAGATGGGCAAGGAGATGAGGGCCATCATCAACGCCGGCGCGCCAGACGAAGGCAACGCCGGACAGCCGGCGGCCCCCGGCTGCTGAGAAGAGACGGGCCAAAGCTCGCACTCCAAACGCGCGCGACCGAGGCAAGCGAGCCGCTTGTCTCCAGCCGTGGCCCCTGTTCCCTCCCCACACCCGTCAGGAAAGGCACCGCAATGAGGAGCTGGCCCGTCCTGGCCCTCGGCCTGGGGGCGCTGGGTGGGGCCGCGGCCCCCGCCGCGGACCCGCCCCATCCGCTCATGGCCTGGGTGAAGCAGCACCCCAGGGAAGGCGCCGCAAAGCCCTCGCCCAGAATGGGCTATGAGACGACCTATGGCTACGACTGGCTTCGGCGCCTCCTCATCCGCCACGCCGGCCACAATCAGGGTGGCGGCGGCGAGCAGAACAGCGAAACCTGGACCTATGACCTCGAAGGCGACATCTGGACTCTGAAGGAACCGAACGACGCTCCGCCAGGCACTTGCTGCGACCAGCAAAACGTCTTCCACGACGCCACGCGCAAGTTCATCCGCTTCCCCGCCTTCAGCGGCAGCCACGGCTGGCAGTCCCCCCGCGAAATCTCGCTAAAGAACAGCTCTGTCTGGACTTATGACCTCGACTCCAACACCTGGCGCTACATGCGCCCCTGCCCGGAGGTCTGGCCCGCCCCTCTCCGCGGCGCTGCTTACGACCCCCACCACGAGGTTGTGGTCATTCACGGAGGCGAGGGCTCCGGCCACGGAACAGTCGTATATGACCTGTACACAAACACTTGGACCGAGATGAAGCCGAAGCCGCCCGTGCCCGCGCCCAACCTGTCGCAGCCAGGCTTCACCTACGACGCGGCCAACCGCCTCTTCGTCCTCTTCGGCTCCCAGTTCCAGGAGGACGAGCGGACCTGGGTCTACGACCTCCGCCGTAACTCCTGGCGAGTCCTCGACGTAGCGGACCACCCGCCGGGCAAGCGAACCAGTCCGGTCCTCGCCGCCGACACCCGCAACGGCATCGTCCTCTGTTCCGTCCAGCGCGATGGCGAGAAGGACAAGACTCTCGAGACCTGGGCGCTCGACGTTGCGAAGAGCAAGTGGACACGGCTCGACATGAAGGGCGGGCCAGACCCCTCGGGCAACAGGAATCGTGTACTCATCTACTTGCCGGACAAGAACCTCTTCGTCCTGGAGAACCGCACGGACAAGGAGCAACAGGTTCTCACCTTCCGGTACGCAGAGGCCCCCATCCCTCCGCCGAGGCCGAGGAACCCGAGGGCCGTGACCGACGCCGCGGGCACGGCCCTGACCTGGGAGCCGCCGGCCGACGGAGCCAAGCCCCGCTACAACGTCTACCGCGCCGAGGGACCGACGCTCTGGGAGGCCGACTGGAAGCCCATCGCCCAAGGCCTTGATGCCACGACACTTAGCGACACGAACCTCACCAAAGGGGTCACTCACTGCTACCAGGTCCGAGCCATCGAGTCCGATGGGAAGGAGGGGACGCCCTCCTTCATCGCCCGGTCGCAGCCGCGGCCTGTGGCCGACCTCTGTGTGTCTGTGGCCGGCCCGAGGCGGGTCGCGTTGGCGTGGGCCAGGGCCGAGGAGGCGGATGTGGTGGGCTATCTCGTCGAGCGCGCAGATGTAGCGGTCTACTCGACCGATGAGGTCCTCCGCGTCAAGCAGCGATACCGCCCGACGAGTGACCTCGCGGTGGGGCGCGTCAAGCGCATCGGCCAGTTCCGCCCCCTCACGCCAGAACCCATTGACAAGGCTGGCTTTGTGGACGACGTGGTTGACCTGGCGGCGGGCCAGAAGGCTCCCGCCGAGCCCGCCCTCGGCGGCTCCCCCCTCAAGCCCGACCAGTTGGCCCCGACCGGAAAGCCTTATCGCCTCGCGGTTTACGCCTATCGGGTCCGCGCGGTGAACCGCCTGGGAGCAGTCAGCGGCCCCTCGCCCTTCGCCTTCACCTACCCGGCCGCGCCGCAACACGTCTTCTCAAAGGAAGAGGGGGCGGGCGCCACCCGCCTCAAGTGGCAGCCCAACCGCGAGAGGGGGACCAAGGGCTACCTGGTCTACCGCCACGATGGCCGCTACGACAAGAACCCCATCGTGCGGCTAACGCCGCAGCCGATAAGCGCCACTGAGTTCCTGGATGAGCAGTCTGGCGAGGCCACCCGCCGCTACGAGGTAGTGGCGGTGGATGCCCTCGGCCAGGAAGGCGAGCCCTCGCAGCCGGTCTGGTCGCGGCGCGAGTGGCGGGCCTTCTACGTGCCCTACGTCGGCGAGTGGCACCAGTGACGCCGCCCGCCGACGCGGCGAAAGGAGGTGAACGGCGAGAAGGCAGCTCGGCTTCGGCTATGAAGGAGGTCCTGCCCTCGGCGCGCCGAGGGCGCAACCCCAGGAGGTCGCCACGTGAGATCGAGGCTTTTCGCGCTCGTTGGTTTCTGCATCGGGCTTGTGCTGGTGGCGGGCCAGGCGATGGCCCGCGAGAAGCCCGACAAGCCGGCCAAGCCCAAGCCCGTCGTCGGAACCGTCGCCGTCACCAAGGAGAAGGTCAAGGACGACAAGGGCGCTGAGACCGAGGCCATCAAGAGCATCACCATCAGCACCGCGGGCAAGACCCCCGCCGTCTACAGCGTCGTCCTCGACGACAACGGCAAGAAGGTCGCCGACTTCGATGGCAAGCGGGTCAAGGCCACTGGCACCATCGAGGAGAAGGATGGCAACAAGTGGCTCACCGTCCAGACCTGCGAAGAGTTCGTCAAGCCCCCCAGGAAGGACAAGCCGGTGAAGTAGCTTCAGCTCCGAAGCTACTCCGTGGCCGCGGCCCCGATGCCCGGGGCGCGGCCACTTTCATTGGGCCTCTGATGGGATGGGCGAGTTCGGAGTGCGGGCTTTAGCCCGTGCCCTCGGACACGGCCTGAAGGCCGCACTACAAGCCATTCGCCTTGCCGGGGCGGGCAGGGCCAGCTATAATCGCCTCGGGCGGGGGCGGAAGGATACCCGTGGCCGCACTTCTGTTTCAGGGCCAGAGGAAGCTGAGGCTGGGCGACGCGGCGGCCGCGCTCGAACTCCTCGAGCGCGCCGCGGCACGCGAGGCGGACTCTCCCCATGTCGCACTCCATCGCGCATTGGCTCTTGCGGACGGCGGCCGCCTCGACGACGCCCTAGCCGCCCTCGCCGATGGCGCCGCGCGCTGGCCCGCGAATCCCGTCTTCCCGCTCTTCCGCGGCGGCCTCCTGGCCGAGGCCGACACGCTCGATGAGGCCACAGCCGCCCTGGAGGGCGCCGCGAAGCTCTCGCCCGGCAACCTCCTGGCCGAGGCTTACATGGGGCTCGTGGCCATGCGGCGCGGCGAGGTGGAGCGCGCGCTCCGAAGGCTGGCCGCCGTGGGCCTGACCGACAACCCGCGCGCCCTCACAGCCATCCTCGCCGAGGTCGAGGCCGAGCTCTTCTGCCGCTTCGGGCCAAACAGCGATGGCAAGCCGCCCCCCGCCCCACCGGAGGGCGAGGGCGACCCACGCCTCGCGCGCCTCAGCGCAAAACGCCTCGAGGCCCTCGGCCGCGCGCGCCTCGAACGCGGCGAACCCGGCGCCGCCTGGCTCCTCCTCAAGCTCGCCACGCGGAAGAATCCATCGCTGCCCGACCTCTACGCCCACCTCGGCTTCGCAGCCCACGACCTCGGCCGCTACGAGGAGGCACTCGACCACTTCGACCGCGCAGGTTCCTGGACCCAACTGCCGGGCGCGGTCCAACTCCACCGCGGCGCCAGCCTCTACAAGCTGGGCCGCTTCACCGAGGCCCTCGACGCGCTCCACGCCGCCGAAGCCGCCGACGAGATGGGCGACTACACGGCCTGGACACAGCTCTTCGTCGCCCGCACCCTCGTCGCCCTGGGGCGCGTCCGCGAGGCCAGGGAGCCCCTCCGCCGCCTCCTCGACGCCGAGGGCGACATGGCCCTCGCCCGCCTCCGCCAGGCCCGCGAGCTCCTCGGCCTCGCCGTGCCCGAAACCGCTCCCGACGGCTACGACGTCATCGCGGAGGGCAGGACCACCCTCGTCGTCAAGCCCCCCTACGCCGACGCCCTCCGCTCGCGGAGCGCTCCACGCGCCGCAAGCGAAGGCGGTGGCACGAGCGTTGGTGGCACAGGCGTCCCGCCTGTGACCGGCACAGGCAAGCCTGCCCTGAGCGAAGCCGAAGGGATGCCTGTGCCACCACCCTCCGGGCGCGCGCCGATGGAGCGCATCGCGCTGCCCGACGGCGGCACGGCGCTCGTGCGCCGCTGCCGCCGCGGCGGCATCTTCGGCCGGCTGCTCGGCCACAAGCACTTCAGCGGCACCCGCTTCCTCCGCGAGCTCGCCCTCTCCGACGCCCTGCGCCGCCGCGGCATCCCCACCCCCGAGGTCATCGCCGGCATCCGCCACGAAGTTATGCCCCTGCTCCGCGGGGGCATCGTCTTCGTCTACCGCGCCGAGATCATCGTCCGCGAAATCCCCGGCTCCCACGACCTTGCCGCCGCCCTCCGCTCACTTCCCCAGTATCAGGGTGACGGTGGCACAGGCGTCCCGCCTGTGTCGGCCACAGGCGGGACGCCTGTGCCACCAACGCCTTACGCAGCCCTCGCCTCCGCTGCAAAACTCCTCCGCCGCGTCCACGACGCCGGCCTCTGGCACCCCGACCTCAACGCCCGGAACATCCTCATCGCGCCCGACGGCACGGCGATGATCATAGACCTCGACCGCGCCGAGCTCTTCGACGAGTTGCCCCTCAACCTCCGCATCGGCAACCTCGCCCGCCTCTATCGCTCCTTCCACAAGCTCGGCCTCGCCCCCGACCCCGTGAGCGACGACGCCTGGTCCGCCTTCTACGCCGCCTACGCCGACGACGACGAAGCACTCCTGCGCCTCGCCCCCGATGTCCTGGCCCGCTGCCGCCGCGAGCTCCGCCGACATCAGCTCTGGTGGCGAATCACCCGCTCTGGAGCAAGGCCCTGGACCCACCGGAAAGGCACCTGGCAATGACCGCCAAGCACCGCGTCCCCACGTCGCCGGGGGAAATCCTCGATGAGGAGTTCTTGTGCCCACTGGGGCTGACGCAGACGGCCTTTGCTCGGCACGTCGGCGGAGTTCTGGATGAATGCGCAATCGAGCTATGACCTGGCGACCCACAGGATTGACGTACGAATCAAGCCCCTTGCCCAGGTGGGCTGATCGAGACTTCTGAAATCGCAAGTCGCAAATCGCAAATCGCAAACCTCTCTCAGGCGAAGCGGATCGCCATCATCCGCCTGAGCGCGCTGGGCGACGTGATCAACACGCTGCCCGCCCTGACGGCGCTGCGGCGCGCGCGGCCCGACGCGCACATCGCGTGGGTGTGCGAGAGCGCCTCGGCGGGCATTCTGGAGGGCCATCCGCTCCTCGATGAGGCGATCGTGGCCGCGCGAACGCGCTGGAGCGCCCGGCTGAAGAGTCTTCGCGGGCTGCCGCGGCTGGCGGGCGAGGTGCGCCGCTTCGCACGCGAGCTGCGCGCCCGCCGCTTCGACGCCGCCATCGACTTCCAGGGGAACCTCCGCAGCGGCGTCATCACCTGGCTCACCCGCGCCCCGCTACGCATCGGCCCCGCCCGCGGCAAGGAGCTCAGCCACCTCTTTCTCAATCACCGCATACCGCTCCCGGCGGAGCCGATGCACCGAGTTGAGCGCGGCCTCGCCCTCCTCCGCGCACTCGGCATCGCTGTTGCAGACGCCGCCCCCGTCATCCCTGTCACCGAGGCGGACCGCGCGAGCGTGGACGCCTTCCTGGCCGCCAGCGGCCTGGCGGCGGGTGGGTTCGCCGTGGTTCACGCCGGCACCAGCCCGTTCGGGCGCTACAAGCAGTGGCCTGAGGAGCGCTGGGCAGAGGTCGCCCGCCGCCTGGACTCCGAGCTCGGCCTACGCACCGCCTTCACACGAGGCCCGGCCCAATCCGAGACGGAGTCCGCCGAGGCGATGGCCCGCGCGGCCGGCCCGTGCGCGCTCGTCGCACCTGTCTTCTCGCTCCGCGAGCTGGGCGAGCTGTGCCGCCGCTGCCGCCTGTTCCTGAGCGTGGACACCGGCCCGATGCACCTGGCCTCAGCGGTGGGTGCGCCGGTGGTGGCGCTCTTCGGGCCGAAGGACCCGCGCCTCTACGCCCCCTATTTCGGCCTGAGGGCCATCGTGGAGAAGCCGCTGGACTGCCGCCCCTGCCGCAAGCGCGCGTGCCGCGACCCGCGCTGCATGCTCGCCATCATGCCCGACGACGTGCTGGCCGCGGCGCGCTCCCTCGCCGGCCCGCGCGAGTCGCACTGAAGTCATTCCGCGGGTTGCTTTGGGGCGGGCGCGGGTGCCGGCGCGGGAGCCGGCTCCACGGCCTTTGCCTTGGCCTTAGGGGCAGGCTCCTCAGGCTCTTCTGGGGCCTTCGCCTTAGGCACCGGGGCGGGGGCGGGTTCCGCGGGCTCGGGGGCCTTGGCCTTGGGCGCAGGGGCGGGCTCGCCGGGCTCGGGCGGCTTCGGGATGGCTTTGGGCGGGATTCTGGGGGCTGGGCCGTTGAGCAGCTTGGGCCGTGCCTTGGGCGCGGGCGCCGGGGCCGGCTCGGCGGGAGGGACCGGGGCGACCTCGGGGGCCTTGGGCGCGGGGCCGGCAGGGGGCTTCGGGGCCGGCCGCGGGCGCGGCTTGGCGGGGATGGCCGGCCGCGGAACCTTGGGGAGGAGCGCGCCGGAGACGTCCTGGACGCTCTCGGCCATGGTGTTGAGGGCTTTGGCGCGCAGGTTGTGGTCTTCGGCGGCGCGGCGTTCGTCGCGGAAGCGCTGGGCCGCGGTGTCGTTGTCGCGGCGGACGTTTTCGAGTTCCTGCTGGTAGCGGCGCTGGAGGTCGGCGTTGCGCTGGCGGAGGGTCTTCAGGGCGTCGTCGTTGTACTTGCGGCGCTCCTCCTCCTGGGCGAGCCAGTCGGCTAGGAGCTTCTCGTTGGCCTTGGCGACCGCGTCGTAGCGGCGGGCGTAGTCGCCGTAGGTGGCGGCTTTGGCCGCGGGGGTGGAGAAGGTGAAGAGCCAGGAGCGGGCGTTGGGGGCGAGCGACCAGGGCTGCGCGGTGTCGAGCGAGCCGAAGGTCAGGCGGCCGTCGGGCGAGCCCGGGGTGATCTGCTGGATGTAGGCGTCGCGGTCGTCGGGGACCGTGCGCCAGGCGTAGTTGAGGGGGAGGGTGAGGGGTGTGGTGAGGGTGCCGACGAGCGGCGTGCGGTCGAGGCCGGAGTAGGTGGCGTCGAGGAGGTCGAAGATGCCTAGCGTGCCGAGGGAGAGCTGGAAGATGTAGTTTGAGGAGCCTGTCGGGTGGTTCCGCGCGGAGGTGGCGAGCGGGAAGGTGGTGGGGAAGGGGTCGTCGGAGGCGAGGTGGCCGAAGGCGAGGGAGCGGCCGGTCTGGATGTCGTCAATGAAGCGCTGTTTGGTGCCGGCCCTTGTGAGGAAGGAGAGGCCGGCGTAGCGGTAGAGGGCGGAGGTGGGGGCGCCGAGGAGCGGCACGCGGTCGGCCGTGAGGAAGACGGCGTCGAAGGCGTCGCGCGGGAGCCCCACGCCGACGTAGAGGAGCGCGGTGAGAGGGTTGGGGAGCTGGGGCGGGACGGGGATTTCGGGGAGGGGCGCGAGCTCGGGCTGCGGGACGGGCGGCTTGAGCGGGCGCTCGATGTCTTCGAGGGTCAGGGGTGCGGGGGGCTTGGGGTCGTCGCGCGGAACGGGGGGCTCGGGGACGGGTTTCGGCTCGACGTTGAGGAAGGAGTCGGAGCCGCGGAACTTGCCGGCCCAGGCCTCCGCGCCGTCGCGGAGGGCGACGAGGCGCATCGAGAGCTCCACGGAGCGGGGGTCGGCGCTGCGGATTTCACCAAAAAGATAGCCGTCGAGGGCGAAGGCTTCGGCCAGGGTCTTCTTGTTTGCGTCGGCCGTGGCCTGGCTGTCGCGCGTCCAGGCGGCCACCAGCCGCGCGATGTGGGTCGGGTCCACGTAGGCGTGGTTGCCCGTCCGGCAGATGGCCACGAGGAGCTCGTCCTGGAACTTCTTGATGTCGAAGGTGGCGTTGATGGGGTTCTGGATGCCGATGCCAGCCGAGCCGTCCTTCGTAGGGCTTGAGAGGGTGATGAGCTTGAGGGTGGGTTCCTTACCGGCCTCAGGGGCGGCGGGCGCGGCGGGCGCGGCCGGGGCTGCGGGATTCGGCTCGGCGCCCGCGGGGGCGGTGGGGGGCGGCTCCAGGGGGTTGGCCTTGCGGAGGCTCTCGGCGATGGCGGTGGCGAGCTCGCGGTAGCGCGAGGCGCCCTTGGCCGGCTTCGTCTCGCCCAGGAGGGCCTTCAGTGCGGCGGGATTGGCCCCCTCGATGAACGCCGCCCAGGCTATCGAGGCCGTCTTCGCCTCCGTGAGCTTGGCCAGGATGACGCAATAGGTGTCGGGCTCCTTGAACTCGGCGTGAGCGAACGAGGTGTCGAGGACCTCGACGGAGAGGAAGCCGTCAATGCCCGCGGCAGCGAACGCCTTCATCGCGGCAGGGTCGGCGAGCTGGGCGACAGTGACCTGGTGCTCGCGGAGAATCTGGCGGAAGCGGTCGCGGTTGAAGTACTGGAAGCGGGCGGAGTTGATGAGCGCGATCTCGAGGTCGTCGCGGAACGCGCGGCGGACGGGCTCGGGGAGGGCCTCGTCGAGCCAGAGCCAGACAGCGATGCCGTTGATCGTTTCCTCTGGCGCGCCGTCCTCCAGTTGAGCCACGAGCTGCTGGACGGCCTGGTCGAGGCAGGCGGCAGCGCGTGCGCGGGCCGGGGGGATGAGGAGGACAGCAAGGGAAAAGGCAAAAGGCAAAAGGCGAAGGGGAAAAGGTAGGGGACCTCTGATCTCTGGCTTCCGGTTTCTGATTTCAAGCGGCAAGCGGCAAGCGGCAATCGGCAATGCTCTGGCTCTCATGCCGGGTCTCCTTCGCGCGAGGCGCGGGGGTCAGCAAGCAGACGTTTTCACCAGAGTACACTTTCGGGGCGGGGAATTCAACTGGCGGGCTGGGTTCGGACACGACTTCCGATATTGGCGCACGCCCCGCCGTTCCCTTTGTCGTGCTCGTCGTCGTCCTCGTCGTCGAATACCTGGTTCCCGCCTCCTCCGAGCTCAACGACGAGGACGACGACGATGATTCCCGACCAGCTCATGCATGTGCGGCTGGCTCGGCCTCGAAGCGTTCCGACTGTGTCCCCAGCAGGTCGAGGAAGCGCTCGCGGTCACGCCCGTCATATGGACTTGACACCCAAGGGACGAGGATACTGGCTTGACAGGGTCCGACGCACCTGAGCCGTGATAGGGTAGGGCATGTCGGACGCAGTTGCCCGGGCCGGTTCCTCCCGGCTTCGCTCTCTTGGCCTCTTCCCCTCCTATCATTTCACCCGGAATCATCTTACCTGGTTTGGTCCTTGCTTCTTCCGCCTCCTGGCCGCCAGCCCCAGGCCCCCGAGGAAAGTAGGTGTCAGATCTTCAGATTCAGAACTCAGATCACGTATTGCGTGAAACGGGCAGAAAGGTGGGTTTCAGGGGCAGGAATGGGGGAGGAGTGGGATTCATAGATAACACCAATAAATAGTCCGCATTTCGCTTGACATGGGGGCCA
>Ga0194112_10003886_pt1 | contig 20688 bp, 14 predicted proteins | sample TA2MahC400mmetaG_FD_146191 | JGI IMG/M metagenome (GOLD analysis project Ga0194112, IMG submission 146191) | Freshwater microbial communities from Lake Tanganyika, Tanzania - TA2015016 Mahale Deep Cast 400m | ecosystem: Environmental > Aquatic > Freshwater > Lake | place: Tanzania: Lake... | reverse complement strand
TTAAATTTATTTTACAAATCTGAATTCAACCCTTCGGTTTAATAATCTGCCGGTTTCGGTATTGTTATCTGCGACGGGATACATTTCTCCATAACCTTCAGCTTTCAAATTATTTTTATCACACCCCAATGAAACGAGCGAGTTCACCACATATTCGGCTCTTTTTTTTGACAGATTAATATTATAATCATGCGACCCGATATTATCCGTATGTCCGGATATTTCTACGAGCATATCCGGATTTCGTTTGATAATATCCGCAACGCGGGTAATTTCCGACATTGATTCGGAACGCGGAATAGTTTTGTTAAAGTCAAAAAGAATATTGTTGAGTATTACGGAAAACCCCTTTTCTTTCAGTTCCTGGAAAGTATAAACAAAATAGTTCTGGTTTTCAATTTTCCATTTTTTACTGAATCCGGTTGTGTCTGTGACATCATAATTTTTTGAGACGGGGAAATAGTTTGTATCGGAAGTGTATATGCCGTATTTTTTTCCGTAGGGCAGTGTAATGTTATAATTTCCGGTCATCGGGTCGGTTTTTGATTTTCCGAGAATTTCGTATTTTTCGATGTCTTCCCAGCTGAGTTCGATTTCCACGGGATATCCTTTACTGTCGGTTATTTTGCCTTTAATAATTGCCACCTTATCGGGTCTTAATTTAGAAGGCAGTGTAACCTGAAATATATCGGAATTTCCGTATCCGTCTTTCCTGATATCGGATGAAAAATATGCAATATCGCCTTTTGTTGATACCATATATCCCCAATCGTCTTCAGCAGTGTTGATTTCTTTTCCGAGATTTACAGGTTCGCTCCATTCGGTCCATGAGTCCGGATTAATTCTATAGCTGACAAACATATCGAGTTTACCTATACCGTAATGTCCGTCCGAGCTGAAATAAAGGGTCCTTCCGTCAGGGTGCAGGAAGGGAGTCCTTTCACAGAAGGGTGTATTAATTGTTTCGCCGAGATTTACCGGATTGCTCCATCCCGTATCAGTTTTCAGGCAGACATAAATATCCGTGTTTCCGTTATAAGCTCCGTGGAACATATTTTCAAGTGTTCTGATAGTAGGTTTTAAACGAAATTTTCCAATTGCGCCCGGACGGTCGGAAATAAATAAAATTGCGTTGTTATTATTTGTCAGAAATGCATCGGAATCGAAGTAAACAGAGTTCACAGGTTTTGGAAAAATTTTTATTTTATCCCATCCCTTTTTAGTTTTAACGGAGTAATAATTATCTCCCATTCCGAATTTTTCTTTGTATGTTCCGTACAGGATTAAAGTATTTCCGTCCGTACTGATTGAACAGATAGATTCACTGTTCATTGTATTGATATCATCGCTTAGTCTGTCCGCTTCAGTCCAGACAGTATCTTTTAAATATGAAACGAAGATATCTTCATTACTTTTATTTTCTTTTTGGATAACGCGGGTAAAATACAGAATTTGTCCGTCTGCGGTAGGAACCGGGCAGTATTCAGGAGCTTTTGTATTGATACCCGGACCAAGATTTTTTATCCGTATTCTTTCGGTTTTTTCTTCGAGCAGGGATTTAAGTTTTTCAATTCTTACGGACATATTCGGGAAATAATGTTTGTAGGATTTCAGAACTGAAATGCTCATCAGCCAGTTTCTTGTTTTTATTTTTGGAGCTAAAATCCTCTGCATAGCAACAAAAGCATCTTCCGACGGGGCGTTCTTTTTTATAAATTCGGTCAGGAGGTTATAATCTTCAGTCGTTACGGGGTCTTTTGACAAATCGACAGTCTGGCAGAATGCGAAACCGAAATTAACTGCGCAGAAAATAACCGAGTATGCAAGAATTAATTTAGGGAAGGACATTCTATCAGAACTTCAAGTTTTTTAAAAAATCATTTATTTAACAAACATTATAAAATTATATGAATTGATAAAGGAAAAAATTCGTATTAATTTAAAAACAAAAATTTATTCAGATATGCCTTATATAACAATAGACGGAAACAAATATGAATTCATAAATGGAGAAACGGTTATACAAGTTGCACACAGAAACTCCATAGATATACCAAACTTCTGCTGGCATCCGGGTTTAAGTATTTCCGGTAACTGCAGGATTTGTTTAGTTGAGATAGAAAAACTTCCGAAACTTGCAATCGCATGTTCAACTTTAGCAGAGGAAGGTATGGTTGTACATACAAAATCCGAAAAGACAATAGAGGCACAAAATGCCGTAATGGAATTCTTACTGATAAATCATCCTCTTGATTGTCCGATATGTGATGAAGCGGGAGAATGCAAGCTGCAGGATTATGCGTACAGATATGGAGTCGGTGAATCGAGATTTGACGAAGAAAAGAGCAAGAAAGATAAAAGAATACCGCTGGGACCAAACGTAATGTTTGACCAGGAAAGGTGTATCAGTTGTTCGAGATGCATAAGATACTGCGAAGAAATTGCAAAATCTCCGCAGCTGACATTTGTAAACAGAGGTGAAAAGGTCACAATAGAAACATTTCCCAGTAAAGAGCTTGATAATCCTTATTCTATGAATGTAATAGAGATTTGTCCGGTTGGTGCTTTGACGTCCAGGGATTTCAGGTTCAGGGCAAGGGTCTGGGATATGTCGTTTACGAACAGCATTTGTCCGGGTTGTGCGAGAGGATGCAATACAATAATCGGGGTCAGGAATAATGAAATACTGAGAATCGAACCGCGGGAGAATACGGAAGTTAACGACTGGTGGCTCTGCGACTGGGGAAGGCTGAATACTTATAAATATGTTAACAATAAAGATTTGCGGATTCAGAGTCCGCAAATGAGAATGGATATACAGACAAAAGGGAAAACTGACTTAATAGAGGTTGAATGGGATGAAGCCGAATCGAAAGCAGCTTCGATATTATTGAGCGTTCCGCCGGATGAAATTCTGTTTATTGCTTCTCCGTTTGCAACGATGGAAGATAATTATGTTCTGAAAAAAACGGCGATAGAAATATTCAGAAGCAATGATATATATTATATGCCATTTATCGATACAAATTTCGGAGATGATATTTTAAAACAAAATGACAGGACACCAAACTCGAACGGGTTGAAATTACTGGGTATTAAGGAAGTTGATGATTATGTTCTTAATAAATTAACAAATAAGCGGTATAAGTTATTTTACATAATAAAAGACGATTTAACCCGTACGGGAATTCCGATTGAAATTTTAAGTGAAGTTGAAAATAGCATACAACATCTCGTAGTAAAAAACAATTTTTATAATTATGCAAAAATAATATTTCCTCATTCGGCATATGCAGAGGTAAACGGTACTTTCATTAATTTTAAAAACCGTATACAAAGGCTCAGGCCTGCAGTTGCTACGCTTGACAAGGAAAGGCTTTTGGGAGATTTTTCGTTATTGAGGCTGGATAAATTCGGCGCTCCGAACGACAGATGGACTCATGGATTAAAAATCGATGCAAGGCCTTCATGGAAAATTATGAAACTGCTTGCTAAGGCTCTTGGATATAATTTTGCATTTGAAAATTCGGAGGAGGTATTTATTGAAATGTCGGAATCCATTCCTTCATTAAGAGGATTGGATTACGAAAAGATAGGCGATAGGGGAATTCAGTTGAAACTTTGATAATAATAATATTATTTTCTGCAGTAAAACATAAAAAAAAGCAGTTTATCAAACTGCTTTTTAATTTAAAAATATTTATAATATTTATTATGCTTCCGGTGTAAATTTTCTCAGAGCAAGCTGTCTATCGAACATCATTAAAGCCTGAGGGTGTTCACCCGTAAATTTCAGTTGATTAAGTATTTTTGAAACCGAAGCTTCTTCTTCAACCTGTTCATCGATAAACCATTTTAAGAAACTGACGGCACTGTGGTCATTTTCCTTTATCGAAAGGTCCATTAAATCGTTAATGGATTTTGTGACCAGTTTTTCATGTTCCAGGGTCTGTTCGAATATGTCTGTTACGGATTTGAACTCCACAGGGGGACCGTCGATTGGTTTCAATGCAACTTCCGCACCTCTTTCAAGCAGATAGTTAAAGAATTTCATTGCATGAAATCTTTCTTCCTGAGCCTGTACCGTAAAGAAATTTGCTATTCCGTCGAAGTCTTTGGAAAGCAGCCAAGCTGACATTGATAAATAAAAATACTCAGAATACAATTCTTTGTTAATCTGGGAATTTACAGTATCCGTTAATTTTTTTGAAATCATAATGTTCTCCTTTTAAAATATTTTAATATAAAAACCATTACTATTATTTATAAGCGATTATTAATAAATTTATAACAAAATATACGTATTAAATAGTTCAAAAATTCTTAAAAAAACAGTGAAATAATTATTTTTCTGTTTCCCGAGTTATTAAATTGACTGTATTGAATAATTAAAAAGTTGAACTTTGTTTTTAAAATCTATAATTTCGGATATATTTTAATAATTAATTGAATATCCGATTTATTGGAAAACAACAAATTAAAAATTTTATTCTATACATTATTTTTCATTTTTCTTTTTCTTCATTTATATTTAATTTCTTCTCAAAGGCTATATCCTTTTATAGATATTCCCAATCATCTCACATCTGCAAACATATACAGGTTTTACGGAGATGCGGAAAACGATTTTATAAACTATTATGATATTCCTTCGCTGCTTAAATCGAATATGTCCCATTTGTTTTTTACCTCGATGTCCGTTTTTCCCGATGTTGAATCCGGTAATAAAATATTTCTGTGTTTATATGTTCTTTTATTGCCGCTTTCGTTGTTGTTTCTGATAAAGTATGTTAAAGGCAATGAGTGGTTTTCCCTGTCTGCCTTTTTTCTGCTCTATAATTTCAGTTGCAACTGGGGATTTACCGATTACATAATTTCTATTCCTTTACTGATATTTTTCTATATAACCATGTGCGGATATTTTGAGAAAGGGAGAATTTATTTTGTTATTATTCTTGTAATTTTATCGGTACTTATTTTTTTTGTGCATTTTCAGACGGCACTGCTGACAGGACTGATTTATACGGTTTGCAATATTTATAAACTTATAAAAGAGACAAAAGACGGTTTTTTTTCTTACAGAAAAGCTGTTAAAGATATATTAGTCTTTACCGTAATTTTTTTACCTGTATTTATATTAATGGTGATTTCATACTCGGCTGATTCGACGGGTAACGAGATACCGGTTTTCAGATTTCTCACCGATTATTACAAGACGGAATATTTTCCGGATTTTCCGATGCGAATTGCGAGTTTTTTTTCTGAAGACGGAATACATATATTCGAAGACGACAAAGGAGCCGTTTTCGCCGCTGCTGCATCCATATTAATTATCTTTCCCGTGGTTTTATATATTATTCTTAAACTTAAACGGAAATCAGAGACTGTTAAAAATTTAAAAACCGATTTTATAAAAATAACCTGTCTGATATGTCTGATTTGTTTTCTTGTGCTGCCTAATAATTTGCCCGGACAGGCAATGGTTTATCAAAGATTTTCTGTTTTTGCCTTGTTGTTTCTTGCGGTGCTCGGCTCAATTTATTTTCAGAATTTGAAGATGAAAAATTTCAATAAAAATATTATTATAAAATCGTACACAGTAATTATAATTTTATACACTGTTCTTTATTTTCTTTTATGGTGCGGTTACCTGAAAGAATTTGACAGAGAGAACAAAGAATTAACGGAAGAATTTTTCAATATTACCGAGCCGGGTGCAAAATTAAGCGGATTGATTTTCGAACGGAATTTCCGCCGCTCACCGGTTTATATACATTTCCAGAGTTATTATAATATCTGGAAAAAGGGGATAATATCCACATGTTTAACCGATTACAGATTTACGTCAATACGAAGAAAAGTATCCTATGATTTATTACCGTCGTACAACGAATGGGTTGGTCTGGTAAGAGATTACAATAACGAGTACAGTAACATGGATTATTTACTGGTGAGAAACGGGTCAGAGACTAAAATTGAAGGGTTTGAGATAGTAAAACATACCAATAAGTGGTATCTTTATAAAAACAAGAAGTAATTATTTTCAAAAAAATTCAGAACATATATGTTTATCTGCTGTTTTACTTTCCAAGCAGCTTATACATATTTTTCTTATAAGCTTCAACGCCCGGCTGATTAAAAGGATTTACCCCGAGCATATAACAGCTGATTGCACAGGCTCTTTCAAAGAAATAAATAAGTTGACCGATATATTTTTCCGTTAATTCCGGAATTTTTATAATAATATTAGGTACACCTCCTTCTGTATGTGCCTTAACTGTTCCAAGAAACGCTTTTCTGTTTATATTTTTTATTTCTTCTCCGCCGAGATAATTCAGTTTATCCAGATTTTCTTTATCGAAAGGAATTTTGAGTTTATTTTCGGATTTTTCCTTTATCAGAACCGTTTCAAAAATATTTCTTTTTCCTTCCTGAATCAGTTGTCCGAGACTATGCAAATCGGTTGTAAAAGTTGCATTAGCAGGAAATATTCCTTTTCCGTCTTTTCCCTCACTTTCTCCGTACAACTGTTTCCACCATTCCGTGAAATAGAACAGTGAAGGTTCATATGCTGCGAGTATTTCAATAACTTTTCCTTTTTTATACAGCAGATTTCTCAAAGAAGCATACAGGTACACGATATTGTTTTTACCGGAATTATCGATATTTTTTTGCATCTCTGCCGAGCCGTCAAGTAGTTTCCCGATATCACAACCGGCAACCGATACAGGCAGCAGTCCTGCGTTTGTAAGGACCGAATATCTTCCGCCGATATCTTCGGGTATGTTTAATGTTTCGTAACTGTTTTTTTCCGCGATTTGTTTCAGCACACCCTTTTGTGAATCTGTTATTGCAATAATTCTTTCCGAAGCATTTCTTTTTCCGTACTTCAGTTCCAGTTTACGTCTCAGAATTCTAAATGCTATTGCCGGTTCGAGCGTAGTACCCGATTTTGATATCACGATAAGAGAAAAATTTTTATTTTTAATTTTTTCCAGAATATCTCTTAAGTAATTTTCATTGACATTATTTCCGGCGAACAGGATTTCGGGATATTTTTTAATTCTGTTATTTTTATGCTGAAGTGCTTCAATTACGGCTCTTGCACCGAGATAGGAGCCCCCTATTCCGATAACAATTACAACATCATTTATTTTTATCAATTTTTTTGAAATCGAATATAATTTTGCAAGATTTTCCCTGCCGATTATTTTTGATATATTCAGCCAGCCGAGAAATTCCGAACCTTCACCCTGACCGGAAAGCAATACTTCGTCGCTTTTTTTTGCCTGTTTGACTGCTAAGGACAACTCCTGATTATTTATGAAATTAAGACAATTTTTAAAATCTATTGACAGCATATAATATTAGGGTTAATTAAACGGAGAGTGCTTTTTTAATAATTTCTTCGGTTGTCAGTTCCGTATCCGAATACATTTTCAAAATTTCCCTTATCATTTTTTCCGCATCTGCCCTGATGTATCCGAGATTCATCAACGCATTTAAAGAATCTGTTCGTGATTGTTCCTTTGAATCAGCTTTAAATATGCTTTTTTCCGATTTTATTTCAAACTCTTCATCGGCGGAAATTTTATACAATTTATCTTTAAGCGTCATTGATATCATTTCAAGTTTTTTGATTCCTATACCCGGGATTTTTATGCTAGAATACAAATATTTTCCGGAGATTAAATTCAATATTTCTTCAAATCCGATATAAGACAGGATATTATGTGCAGTTTTTGAGCTGATACCGCTAACTGTATTCAGCAGTTTAAAAATCTCTCTTTCCTTCTCATCAAAAAAACCGTAGAGAGTGAGAGAGTTTTCTTTTACATCCAGGTATGTCACGACAGAAATATTCCGATTGAGTTCAGGCAGTGTATCCAGTACTTTTCTTGTTACGAAAATCGAGAATCCGATGCCTCCGTTTTCGACTATTATTTCTGTTTTCTTTCTTGAAATCAGTTTGCCGCTTATTGCAGTTATCATTTATTATTTTATTTAGAATATAAAATTTTACGGGGATTATTTTTTACATACTGCGACCATTTTTGACGTCTGTTTAATTTAGAATTTTTTCCGGTTTTGATTTTATTATAATTACTTCCGATACTGTAAAAATGGCACAGTGCTACGGCTAAAGCATCGGATGAATCATAAAATTCGGGGTCTTCTTTAATCGAAAAAATGCTTTTAATTATATTCATAACCATTCTTTTGGAGGCGCTGCCGCTGCCTGTAACCGATTTTTTAATTTCTCTGGGTGTATATTCCGAAACATTCATATTATTATTTAATGCTGTTATTATTGCCACACCTTTAGCCTGTCCCAGTTTTAAAGTCGATTGAATATTCTTTCCGTAGAATGTAGATTCAACCGCGAGTTCTTCCGGTTTGAATTTTTTAATTTTCAGTTCACAGATATCGTAAATTTTTTTTAAGCGATTATGGATGGAATCCGCCGAATTCAATTTCACGGCATCATAGTGCAGTAAACTGATTTTTCCGCCGGAAATTTCAATTATACCTATTCCGGTAATAACAGTACCGGGGTCAATTCCGAGTATTCTCATAAAAAATTTTTTTACTGTATACTTTCATGAAAGTCCGCATTTGAAAATACATTCTGTACATCGTCGTGTTCTTCCATTACTTCTATACATTTTATGACGTCTTCCGATGCTTTTTTATCGAGTTTTATGTTATCTTTTGGAATATACTGAAGAGAAGCATTTTCAATTTTGAATTTATTATCTTCAACGGCTTTTCTTACTTTCTCGAAGTTTTCGACCGGACACACTACTTCGAAATATTCACCTTCTTCTCTCAGGTCATCGGCTCCGTAATCGAGAATTACCTCCATTACTTCATCCTCGGTATGGTTTTCCTTATTTATTGTAACAACACCTTTTCTATCAAACATCCAAGCAACGGCACCGCTTTCGACTAAATTACCGTTATTTCTCGATATCAGATGTCTTAGTTCTGCCACTGTTCTGTTTCGGTTATCGGTTACACACTCAAGAATTAAAGCTATACCGTGGGGAGCATACGCTTCATAGTTAATTTCTTCATATCTGACGCCTTCAAGTTCACCTGTACCTTTCTTAATTGCTCTCATAATATTTTCCTGCGGCATATTATTTGCTTTTGCATTTTGAATTGCAAGGCGCAGTCTCGGGTTTCCGTTAGGGTCACCTCCTCCGTCACGGGCAGATATTGATATTTCTTTTATTAATTTAGTAAATATTTTTCCTCTTGCTGCGTCAGTTGCAGCTTTTTTTCGTTTAATTGTCGCCCATTTTGAATGACCTGACATTTTATATTGGTTTAAATATAATTAATTATAAAAATTTATGTCTTTTATCTTTAATTTTATGGATTGTTTGCCTGTCCAGCTGTCAATCGAGATTGTATAACACACATCACAAAAATTGCCTTTTACGATTTTGTCCTTATATTGTTCCGAGAAAAAGAACACGGCGTCCTGCATTTTTTTCGATTCTCTGTCATAAAGAGTAAACGAATGAGTTTTTGCTTTTTCGAAAAATCTTGTTTCTCCTATAATCTGAAGATTTTTCGTCATAAACACGGGTTGCAGGTTGCCCGGACCGAAAGGTTCGAAAAATTCCAATATTTTTGCAAGCTGAATATTTATTTCGTCTAATTTTAATTCGGCATCTATTTCAATAATCGGCACCGGTTCTTTCGAACCAAAATCCTGCTCGGCTATTTCATTGAAGCGTTTTCTGAATTCATCGATTTTATCCAAACTTATTTCGAGTCCGGCTGCATGTGAATGCCCGCCAAACTGAATGAGTAAATCTTCACATCTTCTCAAGGCGTTGTAAATGTTGAATCCGTAAATGCTTCTGGCGCTTCCTTTAGCCACGTTATTGATTGTTGTTAATACGATTGAGGGCAGATTATATTTTTCCGCAAGTCTTGCGGCAACAATACCGATTATTCCCGGGTGCCAGTTTGGATTGTGCAGCACTATAGAGAAGTTATTATTTTCCTTATGGTTAATTTTCTCAAACAATTCATATGCCTCGTCGGTAATAGATTTATCGAATTCCCTTCGTTTTGTGTTTTCTTCATCGAGTGTATTGACGAGTTCATCGAGTTCTTCGATGTTATCATTTGTCAACAGCTCTACGGCTCTTTTTGCGTCGCCCAATCTTCCCACCGCATTAATACGGGGTGCTATCAGGTAAATCGTATTTGTCGTATTTACATTATTAAGTTCGAGAGTTTCAATTAATTTTTTGAATGATGCTCTCGGATCGGTATTCAGACTTTTAAATCCTTCGTTTACAAGTATGCGGTTCTCATCGGTTATCGGAACTATGTCGGAAGCAGTGGCTATTGCCACGAAATCAAGGAATTTTTTGGGCAGATCCGTATTACCTTTCTTGATACAAATTGCCTGAATCAGTTTAAAGGCTACGCCCGTCCCGCACAGATATTTAAAGGGGTAGCTGCAGTCTTCTCTCATCGGGTCAAGTACAGCCAGAGCATCGGGAATAGTTTCAGGAGGATGATGGTGGTCGCAAATTATCAGTTCGATTCCGGTTGATTTTGCATATTCTGCCTGTTCGTTAGCGGTAATTCCGCAATCGATAGATACAATCAATTTAATATTTTCTGATTTGGCTTTATCTATAGCTGTTTTTGATATACCATACCCCTCAATAATTCTGTCGGGAATATAAATTACAGACTCTAATCCGTATTCTTTCAGGAAGAGATAAAACATCGACGTGCCGCAAGTTCCATCCACATCATAATCTCCTAATATTAAAATTTTTTCCTTATTTTCGATTACATTCAAGAGTCTTTCGGTTGCAATGTCGCAATCTTTCATTAAAAAGGGATTATGCAGCTTGTCGTAGGTGGGGTAAAAAAATTTTTTTACTTTAATCAGGTCTTTTATGTCACGAAGGTATAATAGTTTTATTATAATATCCGGAATACTTTCTTTAGATTTCAGACTTTTTAACTGTTCAACAAAGTTTTCATAATCTCTTGAAATATCTTCCGATATACCTTTTCCCGGGATTAGATTTTTTAATTTCCAAATTTTTTTCAATTTTCATCGTATTTTTTTTTAGTGCTCAAAGAGGGATTCGAACCCTCACCCTAATTGCTAAGACTGCACCCTGAATGCAGCGCGTCTACCAATTCCGCCATTTGAGCTAAATTATTTGAAAGATAATTATTAATTCGGGATTTTTCAACTGATAAATAAATGATTATCGTTTTTTTGAAATTTTTGAAGTAAGTTTCAGGTAAAATGTTATCAATAATTGGGTTGTAAATTTTTAATAAAAGAAAGAAATTTACGTTTAATTTTTAATTGAAAGTAAAATGAAAAAATCGAAAATTTTAATAACGTCTGTATTCGTTATCTTTTTTATAGTTTCAGTAAGTTTAGGGGCGAATAACAGTGTAAACATAAAAAAATATAATATGACTGAAAAAAACAATATTGTTCCCGGTGACACCATTCACGGGTTCAGGTTAAAAGAAAAAAGATTTGTAAAAGAAACAAATTCCGATGTGTTATTATTCGAACATGAAAAAAGCGGTGCAAGGCTCATTAAGTTTCTGGCAGATGATAATAATAAAACGTTTTCAATTGCATTTAAAACTATTCCCGAATCCGATGCAGGAACTCCGCATATAATGGAGCATTGTGTATTGAACGGTTCGAAAAACTTTCCGGTAAAAAGTCCGTTTGATGTACTTATAAAAGGTTCACTCAATACATTTTTGAATGCTTTCACGGGCAAGGATATGACAATGTATCCTGTAGCCAGCATGAATGAGAAGGATTATTTCAATCTTATGCACGTATATCTTGATGCTGTTTTTAATCCTTTAATATATGACGATGAGAGAATTTTTTACCAGGAAGGATGGCATCACGAGTTGACGGACGAAAACAGTCCTGTGACATACAAGGGAGTTGTTTACAACGAAATGAAGGGTGCTTTTTCCAGTCCTTACAGGGTTTTGAGGTATGAAGTGTTTAAAAATCTTTTTCCCGATAATGGTTACGGATACGAATCCGGAGGGCATCCCGATTCAATTCCTGCATTGACACTCGAGACTTTTTTAAATTTTCATAAAAGATACTATCATCCCGAAAACAGTTATATAGTGTTATACGGAGATGCAGACCTGAATAAGGAACTTGCTTTTATAGATTCGGAATATCTTTCGAAATTTACAAGAGCCGACAAAAAGCCTGTGATAGAAGACCAGAAGCCATTTGACAGAATGAAAGAAATTAGCGTTTATTATCCGGTGCTTGAAAATGCCAGTACAGTCGGGCAAACATTTATTACGCTTGATTTTGTTACAGGATATTCCACGGATGTTGTGCTTGCCGGCGGTCTGGAAATTATTTCCGAAGTACTTTTTAATCAGGAATCTGCTCCTGTAAGATTGGCTCTGCAAAATGCGGGAATAGGTCAGGATGTATCAGCTTCATTATCGGGAAGCTACAAACAAATGGTATTTCAGATAATGGTTCCAAATGCGAATCCCGAAGACACAAAAAAGTTTTATGATATAGTCACGGAAACTTTGAAAGATGAAATTAAAAAAGGGTTTGATGTGGAGAGTGTCGAAGGAGTTCTGAACCGTATAGAGTTCAGTTTACGCGAAGGGGATGATGCACAGAAGGGATTAACATACAGTTCGAGGGTAATTCCGGGCTGGATAAATGCGGAGAATCCGTTTCTTGGGCTTGAGTGGGAAAATCCATTGAACCGACTCAAAGAGGAAGTTAAAAAAGGTTATCTGGAAGAAATTACAGAGAAATATATCCTGAACAACAATCATGCAGTACTTCTGACAGTTATTCCGAAACCCGGGCTGGAGAAAGAAAACAACGAGCGGATTGAAACAGAATTAAAATCTTATAAAGCAGGACTTAATAAAGAAGAAATTGAAAATTTAATCAAAGAAACAAAAGAATTAATAGATTATCAAAAAAAGGAAGACACTCCGGAGGCACTTTCTACTATACCTATGCTTGAATTAAAAGATATCAACAGGGAAGCCGAATGGTATGAACTGAAGCAAACAAAATACTCCGATGTACCTGTACTTTATTACAATGAATTTACGAACGATGTAGTCTATGTAAATATGCTTTTTGATATGAAAAAACTGCCGCAGGATTTAATTCCTTATGCATCGTTACTATCCAGTTTATTGACATTATTATCCACTGAAAATTACACATACGGCGACCTGAATAAAATGTTGAATATTCATACCGGAGGATTCTACACGGATTTAAGTTCATATCTTGAGAACATGGATGACAGTAAAATGATATCAAAGTTTGTTGTTTCCTCAAAAGCGATGAATAACAAACTCGATAAATTATACGAACTTACACTTGAAATATTAAACAAAACAATTTACGAAGATACTGTCAGGTTAAAAACAATTTTAAAAAGACATCAATCACAGGTTGAAAACAGCGTAAAAAGCGACGGCTATTCCTATGCCCGCAGACGGCTTATGTCATATTTCAGCAATCAGGGATTACTGGATGAAATGACGAGCGGACTGGATTACTACTGGTTTCTGACGGATTTAACGGAAAATTTCGACAAGCAGTCAACGGAAACAATCGGCAGGTTAAAGCAAGTATCGGAATTATTATTTACAAAAGAAAACTTAATTATCACGACTACCTGCGATGAAAAAGATATGGATAAAATAAGAAAAGAGACAGATATATTCATAAAAAAATTACCGGAGAGCAAACCTGAGTACAAAGAATGGAAATTGAGTCCTGTAAAAAAGAACGAGGGGTTACAGACTCCATCGAAAGTACAATATGTAGTTCAGGGATACGATTTCAAGAAGCTGGGTTACGAGTGGAGCGGAAAGATGAGGGTTTTAAATCAAATAATTTCAACGGATTGGCTACAGACACAGATCAGGGTTATAGGCGGTGCGTACGGCGGGTTCTGCAGTTTTTCTCCAAACGGATTTGTTACGTTTAGTTCCTACAGAGACCCGAATCTTTCCGAAACAATAGAGCGATTCCTCGCTACGCCGGAATACCTGAAATCTTTTAATGCAGACGAAAAAGACATGACAAGGTTTATTATCGGCACGATAGCCCGAATAGACAGACCGCTGACCGCACCTGAAAAGGGCAATCAGGCAGCCGCGTATTGGTTTATTAAGCGAAGCCGGGAAGACGTTCAGCGGGACAGGGACGAAATTTTATCGGTTACTCAGGAAGATATTAAAAAATATGTTCAATTCGTAAGTGACATACTGGCACAAAAAAACTATTTTGTATACGGAAATGCGGAGAAAATTGAAGCACAGAAGGAATTATTCGAAAAGTTAATCAGGATTGAGCGGGAAAAATAAAACAAATCCGTCCATATAGATATCGAGGTTATTTTACAATGAATTGTTGAATATCTGTTTATCAGGTAATCGATTGACATTCGTAATTCAGTATAATTCGTTAATTTTTTCTAAATTGATTTTTTGAATAAAAAAACAAATTTTGTTTATTATTAATGCAAATGATAAGAGTAAACAATTTAGTTAAGAAATACGGAAATTTAACAGCACTTGACGGCATTTCATTTGAGATTACGCAGGGAGAAATATGCGGATACATAGGTACAAACGGAGCGGGAAAATCGACGACCGTCAAGATACTTACCGGGGAAATAGATTATGAAAGCGGGGACGTATTTATAAATAACATCGACGTCAGGAAGAGTGCCGTTGAAGTTAAAAAAATTACAGGTTACGTACCGGAAACCGCCAATCTATTTAACGCATTAACAGTCAGCGAGTATTTTGATTTCATTTGCACGGTAAGAAAGATAAGCGACCGCATAAAAGATAAGCGGGTAAACTATTTTGCGGGGCTTTTTGATTTTAAAGAAATTATAAACGAATCAATAGGAGTACTTTCAAAAGGCAACAAACAAAAGGTATTAATTACGTCTGCACTTCTGCATAATCCTGAAATTATACTGCTTGATGAGCCGCTTAACGGACTTGACGCCAATTCGATTTTGACATTTCAGGATATTATTTCCGAGCTTGCAAAGAGGGGTAAAATTATTTTTTATTGTTCACATCTTCTGGATATAATCGAGAAAATTTCGGAAAAAATAATTATTATCGAAAAGGGTAAAATTCTGATGGATAAGAAAACAGAAGATTTAAAAAAAACATCCGATTATTCAGGGCTGGAGAATTTGTTCAGAAATCTGAAAGATAATTCTGAAACAAAAAAATTCAGATATGAAGATATTTTTGATTAGTTCAGTAATATTGCTGTTCTTAGTATTATCAAATCTGTATTGTCAGGTTAGTATACCATCGATGGACAGTGTGATAACTGCAAATTACATCAACACCTATTTTGAAAACAACAACAACAATACAATATTAAGATCTAACATAAATCTTAATGCAAAATACAGACAATTTCAAATTTTAATCAGGAACACATACAGTTCGGATGTTACAAAAATCAGCGGGAAGCTTTACAGGGATATAAATAATACAGTAATTACGGGCAATTACATTTTATCATCAAAATTTAAAACCGGTCCGGGTTTTCAGAGGCAATTTTTGAGTGATGAAAAAAGCGTTGAACTCAGCAGCAACCGATTCAATTACTATTTTTTAAATGCAGATTATAAACCGTTTAACGGAATAGATATAAATACAAAAATCGGATATAAAGACGAGACTCAAATCGGAGAGCAGTCCGAAGGGATAAGAGTATCTTTGTTTTCACAGGCAGTCAACCAGAATTTGAACGGTTTTCTTACAAACGGGAACGTAAATTTGTTTTATGAAAATCTTGCGCAAAAGATAAATTATAATTATGCAATCAACGGTGATATATTTAAATTGTTCAGTGTTAAATCCGAAAATCGTGCAATTATAAGAATTAACAATACGAGAAATGATTTTTACATACCTTCTCCTCCGGATATATCTTCGGCCTATTCGATTAAAAACAACATTCAGACCAGAGCGGAAACATTTGTTTACCTTCAGGATAATTTCAGATATTCACCATTAAATAATTTTGAATTCAAAATTTCAGGTGCATATTATCTGAAAAGTATACATGATTCATATAAATACAAGTTAACTTCGTCCGGAATATTAAGCAGCAACATTTATGATTCAAAAATAAACGAAAATAACCTTCAGGTACAAGCCGAGATTCAGTATAATATAACGGATTTTTTTGCGAAAGCAATTTTCAAATATGCCGAAAGATCGGAAGTACACAGTCCCGATAATACAGAAGGTGTCAGTCCGAATATAATAAACGAAATTAAAAGAATAGAAAGCATCAAATCCAACAACAGCAGAATTGCAGCAATGGGTTTTGATTTGACATACAGGTTATCCGGAACAAATTCCTTATCGCTTATTACTTCTTCTTCTTTATTGAAGTATGACACGGAAAGCAAGGAAAATTATGATGACAGAGACGAATTATACGTTCTGGGGACTTTATCGCACAAATATAATAATTTACGAAATTTTTCCGTTGAGACGAGTTTTGACATCAATTATTCCGTATTGAATTACATACTGAAAGAGAGAAGTTCAAATAATTATCAGAATAAGATATACAAACTAACGACCAAGAGTATATTTGAGCCGCTGGATAATTTTCTGACAATTAATTATTTTCAGGTACTTGCAAATTACACTATTTATAAATACGAAGATCCTGTATCACAGGTAAGGAGTTTTTCTTTCAGGCAGTTGTATTTTAAAGATTCAACTTTATACAGGTTAAGCAAGATATTTTCGGTTGATTTTACAGGAGATATAAAGATATATGAGCAGGCGGATTTTAACAAGAACAATTTTTCGGTGAAACCGTTCAGATATTATGACGAAAGAAAGTGTTATTCTTATTTAAATTGTCATTTATTTGAAGTTATAAAGTTATCAGCGGGTTTTGAATATTTTGTGCAGAAGCAATATGATTATATAAACGGTGAAAAGACACTGAAAAGAACATTTGAAAATTACGGACCGGTTATTCGTATAATAATGTATTTTGGAACAAATTCTATTATTGATTTTCGTGCCGTAAAATATTATACTAAATCATCGGACAGCCAATATATCATTAATAATGATAACATACAAATTAACATTATCTGGAATATCTAATAACACAAAAATTGAAAGAAATAGACTTTAAAATTAATAGCGATAAATCCGATATTAAAATTGTCGAAGATATTTTAAGCGAAATAAATCATTACTCGGAACTTGAGCAGGAAAAAGTTGTAAATCTTCAGATTGCTCTGTCCGAAGCACTATTAAATGCGATAGTTCACGGTAACAAGGAAAACAGGGAAAAGTTCGTATACATAAATATTATATATGAGAAGAAATACATTTGCATAGAAGTACGGGATGAAGGGAAGGGGTTTGACTTGAATTCACTTCCCAATCCGACAGATGACGAAAATTTATATAAAGAACACGGCAGGGGAATTTTCATAATGAAGTCATTGGTGGATGAATTTAAATGTTCAGCTTCCGATAAGGGAACGAAATATACTTTAATTGTTAAACAGGACAAATAATTTTTTTACATTTTTAAACAGGTTTTTTTGGGGGGATGTGATTAAGGTATGTGAAGATTTTAATATTTGAGAATTTTACCGGAGTGTTAATCTTCTTCCGGTTTCTTAATTTCGGGGTTTTCATTTTCCTGCTGATTTTCGCCGGGAATATTTTCTTCCTGTTCCGGTTTAATATTATTCTCAACAGGAAAGATTTTTGTGGTATCGGCTGCCGTAAGAGAATCTTGACTAATCAGTTCATCCTGTATTTTCAGAGAATCAGGGGAAGCAGTGATTGAATCTTTTTTTTGTTCTTTCTCCAGCTCGGCGTAGTATGTCGTAATAGGCAGTACTCTTCTTGTGTAGTCAGAAGTCGGGTAATTTTTTATTATCAGATTGTAGTAGTGCAGCGTACTGTCTTTATTTGCATAATAATTTTGAAATATCCATCCGATTGTATAAATAACTTTCGGTTCCAGAGTCGAATTGAGTTTTTCCGAATTTATTTCGTAAAGAATATCAAGTGCTTCCGGATAGTTTTTCTCATAAATCAGGCGGCTTACCTGATTGAATTTCACTTCAAGAGAGTCAGATGTTATTTCAAAAGCAGGTAATCCGAGTGTTTTTCTGGATTCGTTGGCATAGATAGTATTGGGGTATTTTTCAATTACTTCATTAAAAAGTTCATTTGCTTTTGTTTGATTGTTCATGTTTTTATAAACATTACCGAGAGTATAATTAGCTTTCGCGAGTAACTTTTCGTCGTTTGTGAGGTTTAAAAGTTCTTCCAGATAAAATTTCGCCGAATCCGGTCTGTTTAATTCATATAAAAATAATTCTACAATAGCAAAGTATGAATCGAATTTCTCATTTTCCTTTGCGAATTTAATACTGTCTTCCCTTGCTGTTTTCAGAGAATCTTCATTAATAACAGGACCCGGGGGAATTGTATCCAGTGTTAGGGCCGGAACTGAATCTGTTAACACAGGCAGTTTTTCTTTTTCTTTTGATTGGATTATATCTTCCGGATTGAAGTTATCGAGATCGAGCGAATCCGGTTCTGAGGACATATCCGTTGTATCTTTTGCCGAATATCCCGAACCCTGTCCGCCTCCTTCTTTACCTTTTATATCGCCGCCTTTTTCTTCTTTATATTTAGTGTCTTTTCCTTTTTCAATGTCCAGTTTTATTTTCAAATCTTCGAGTTCTTTATTAAAAGTCGGTATTACTAACTTTTCTGTATCGTTAATTTTTGCCAATAGATCAAAATAATTATTCAGTGCTTCTGATTTATATGCACTAATGCGGGAATAATCCGAGCCGGTAAATGTTTCGTTTACCTTTTTGTAATTCACCAATGCTTTCAGATAATTGTTTTCCGTTTGTTCATAGTGTCTTGCGAGGTAATAGTAAGAATCGGCAGCTACTTTTGTTGACGGATAATCTATAATTACCATGAAATATTTGTTAATGGCATCGTCGTATTTTTTCTGAAGATACAATGTATTTGCAATTTCTAAATCCGCCAGCTGTTTGAATTCCGGATATTCCCTGTAATCACTTCTGCAATCTAACAGTAAAGTATATGCTTCACCGTATCTATTTATAAGGTTTAATCCTTTTGCATAATTTAATCTTGAATAGAATTCCAGGTCAAAGTCAGAGGTATTGTTCATTGCATTCTGATATTCAAGATATGCAAGTTCCGGTTTATATATAGTATATATTTTAGCAAGTAAGTATTGTTTTACAGCTTTTTTTTCTTTGTCTTTTGTAAGTTCTATGGACTGTATGAAAAAATTCACCGCTTCTTTATAATTTTTTTGAGAGAGTTCCGCTATTCCGAGAGCCTCTGAAGCTTCCGATTTTATGTCATTATTTCTTGAGGTATTCATTAGATCTCTCAGGATTTTTGTACCTTCCTCGCGTTTATTCAGGCGGATTTTTATTTTTCCCAGATATAGAAGTGCTTCTTCTGTATGTTCACTTCTGTTTAATTTTGACAGGAATTCGCTGAATTTTCTTTCAGCAGGGATATAATCCGCCATATAAAAATATGATTTTCCGATTAATAAGACTGCATCGTCTATGAACCTTGTACTTTTGTTGAACTGAATTACTTTAGAACATCTTTCGATAACCTTTGTCAGTTTATCTTTTGTTGTTTGTGTAATAGGGGGTGTTATGTTCAAAGAATCTAAATTTCGATTGTAAGTGGCAATTGTACTTGCAGTATATTCTTTAATAGCTTCGTCGAAATCTTCTTCCGCCGTATAAAATTTATTGAAAAACGTTCCGAAACTCTCCGAGCGATTTCCCATAAACATGAACGATATAAAATTCTGATAATCGTCATTGAGTGTTATATTATAAATAGGTTCCGGGTCCGCTTCATCGCTCAGAACATCTTCGGGAATTGTCTTATAATATATAAAATTGCAGGAAGAAAAAACCGGTATAATAATCAAGCAAAACATATAAATAATTATATTTAACCTATGATAACTCATTTATATTTAAAATTATTTTAATTGACATATTTATTCAATACATTAAAAAATCTGAGATATATCAAATTTGTTTTACACAATATTAATTAACAATTATTCAGTAAAAATAGTGTAAAATAATATCTTATTTTCTGATTATTTTTTTTAAAAGATTTGCAAAATTTTTTTACATTGTTTTATCTACATTATGAATTTATTTTTAAGTTTAATTTAATAATAAAAGACAACCGAAGGAAACAAAGAACAGATGACAGAAAAAGAGAGTCCGGAACTAAGAGACCCGGGAGAGAACACCGGAGAACTAATATATGATAACCTTGTTGAAAAGCAATACAATTCTGCCGGTAAAAAAGAAATTTCTGATTTTAAGTTTGACAGTTTGCCTGTTGTTCCTTTAAAGGATACCGTAATTTTTCCGTATATGCTTTATCCGGTCTTAGTGGGAAGAAGATCAACAGTAAATGCCGTTAATTATGCGCTGGAAAAGGAAAAATTCGTATTTCTCGCAGCACAGGTTGACTCGTCAATAGAAGAAACATTAACGTCGAATTTAT
>Ga0194112_10003884_pt1 | contig 20694 bp, 13 predicted proteins | sample TA2MahC400mmetaG_FD_146191 | JGI IMG/M metagenome (GOLD analysis project Ga0194112, IMG submission 146191) | Freshwater microbial communities from Lake Tanganyika, Tanzania - TA2015016 Mahale Deep Cast 400m | ecosystem: Environmental > Aquatic > Freshwater > Lake | place: Tanzania: Lake... | reverse complement strand
GCCGCCTTCTCGGTGTCGAAGATATCAATCGGCACGCTTTCGCCCTCTGGCCCTGCAAGGGGCGGTCAGGACGGTCCGCTCGATGCCTCGACCAGCTCGCGGTAGCCCCGGAACGGCCCGATGCCCCGCAGCTTTGCCGTCAGCCCGTTGATCAGCTCGGCCCACTTCGCCCCCTCCGCCGCCGACACCCACGAAAACTGGAGCCGCTCCTCCTCCACCCCCAGGAACAGCAGGAGGTCGCGGAACACCGTCCAGCGCCGCCGCGCGTAGTAGTTCCCCTCCGCGTAGTGGCAATCGCCAGGATGGCACCCGCTCACCAACACCCCATCGGCCCCACGCTCGAACGCCTTCACCACGTACAGCGGGTCCACCCGCCCGCTGCACGGCACCCGGATCACCCGCACGTTCGACGCATACTTCAGCCGGCTGGTCCCTGCCAGATCGGCGCCCGCGTAGGTACACCACGTACAGACGAACGCCACGATCCGAGGCTCGAACTCTTGGTCGCTGATTGCCATTGCCTTGCTGCACCTGACACAGCCGCCCTCGGCTGCGCTCGACACACGGCCCCCTGCCACCGCGGCACAGCCGACGAAAGCTGCGGCACACGGAACCTCCCCGTCCCCGCCGGCGGGACCGGCGTCCGCCGCGTTAGATTCTACGTAACACTTCAGCCGAGTGAGGCGCCCGCCCCCACCGACCTTGTGTCGGTGGGGCGGAGGGTTGGCCACTACGCCGAACCGCCCTCACCCTCCATCCCTCTCTCCCCGTCGGGGAGAGGGGGCAAGGAGGTGTGGGGGGGCACCGCGGGTAGGGGCCAATCCCTCGCCCCACTCGGTGCCGCTCGCTGGCGAGCGGCGCAGCCCCGGTGGGGGCGGCACTTCAGACGGCCGAATTGTTATGATTCTACCTGTTTTGCCCCCCGCGCGCAAGCCGTCTCGCCCAACTTGAACAACCGAAGGTGACGCCGTAATCTGTACAGCAGTCATTCGCTGATGGGGACGATGCCATGCTCGACGCCCCTCTGGCGGCCCGGTGCCTGCTTACAGCGGCGATTGCCCTTCTGGCCGGACCCTCCTGCCTTGGCCAGCCGGGCAAGCCTCCGCCACCCGGTGGCTATCTCGTGGTCGCCGAGCCACTGGGGAAGCCCATCTGTAGCTGCCTAGCCAGCACCTACTCTCACGTCGGCTTCCACGTGGCCCTCGTGGTCCAGAGAGGCAACAAACAAGTCGCCGTGCTCGATGGGAGAGAGGGGCCAGAGTACGACGAGATTCACGAGCCGGTCTTCAGCCCCGACGGCAATCACCTGGCCTACGCGGCACGAAGCGGGAAGAAGTGGGTCGCCATCCTGGACGGGCAGCCAGGGAAGGGGTATGACAGAATCGAGAGATTCGTTTTCAGCGCCGACAGCCAGCATCTGGCCTATGTGGCTGCCAGAGGCGACAATCAGCTCGTGGTTGCGGACGGTCAGGAAGGGCATGAGTATGGGCAGATCTACCGGCCGATTTTCAGCCCCGACGGCAAGCGACTGGCCTACAGCGCCCTGAAAGGCGACACGGCGGTGATCGTGGTGGACGGCCGGGAGGGGCCGGAGTTCAGCAGCATGGGCTGGTTTGGCGGCGCGGGCGCGGTCTTCAGCCCTGACGGGAAGCGGGTCGCCTACGCGGTTGGGAGAGATGATGGCAAGACCATGATCGTGGTGGATGGGCGGGAAATCCCGGCAGGTTGGGGTGGGTGCTGCGGACCGGTGTTCAGCCGCGATGGCCGCCTTGCCTATGCGGCGCAGAAGGGTCACAGGTGGGTCATCCTGCTTGAGGGCCGGGAGATGCCTGCGGATGGCTTCGTCTCCGGGCTGGGCTTCACTCCCGACGGAAGCCGCGTGGCCTATACGGCAGGAGACAGCCGCGGGCGGTTCATCGTGGTCGGCGGCCAGGCGGGGCCGGTCTACCCGTCGGTAGGGTGCATGCTCTTCAGCCCCGATGGGAAGCGGCTGGCCTACGACGTCTGGAAGGGCGGCAAGTATGCCATCGTGACAGACGGCCAGGAGGGGCCGTGGTACGACCACCCCGTCGGAGGTTCATTGGTGTTCAGTGCCGACAGCAAGCGGGTGGCCTACTGTGGCAGGAGGGGAGACGATAGGAAGGTCGCGGTGGTTGACGGACAGGAGGGGCCGGAGTACAGGTCCGTGTACCGGCCGGTGTTCAGCCCCGACGGCAGACACGTGGCCTACAAGGCCGTGAAGGACTGGGCCAAGGCCGTGAACGACCGTGAAGAGCTCGTGGTCCTGGACGGACGGGAGCAGGTGCACTATGAGGGCGTCGGCGAGCCCGTCTTCAGTCCCGACAGCAAGCACCTCGCCTACCGAGCCCAGAAGGGCATGTTCTCGGAGTGCGTCGTGATTGACGGGCAGGAGGGGCCGGAATATGGCTCGATCGTGGACAACGGCCCGACCTTTCGCGATGACGGGACGCTCGAATACCTGAGCCACAAGGACGGGGTCTACTACCGCGTCCGCCACATTCCCCTGCTGCGCCCGCGCGAGGGCAGGCGCTAAATGGTCCCTGTTGCGGAAAGCCAAGACTGCCTGAAGGCAGGACTCCGAACAAGTCGAGAACCCGTTTGGAGTCCTGCCTTTAGGCAGTAGGCAGTTCTTACCCCACAGGCTGTGCCCGTTTCGCTGGAAGAGAGCTTTGCGCAACAGGAACCAGATGGTTCTGGCGTGGTCCGTTTCGGGCACCGCAGGGGGTGGTCTCGTGTCCGCGATGCGGGCCGCAAGAGAGATTCCACACTTGTACAAGTGTGGAATCCTCTTCTCCGCTCTCGTCTTCGGCGGCCAACAGCCCTGTTCTCTCCTCCTGGTCTTCCGGCTGCGGACCTGGGGCGGAGTCCGGGCGGCGGGCCCTGGTGGTGATGATGGTGGAATGCCTACTTGCGGTCGAAGAAGGGGCTCTTGCCGGTGGCGCTGAGTGGGATGCCGAAGGCGATCTGGATGTCGGGCGGGAGGAGGCCGGCCTGGATGGCGGCCTTGCCAAAGGAGAACATGATGCGGTTGTCGGCGTGGTGGGCGGCGGCGACGGCGGCGGCGGAGCCGAGGGCGATGCCGAGGTCGCCCGCATTGTAGGCGCAGCGGCCGCCGGCCTTGGCGCAGGCGTCGCAGTTGTCGTGGCCGCAGAAGCCGCACGAGGGGATGCCAAGTGGGGCGACCCTCGTGCCGATGAGGACGACGAGGGGCGCGGCGTCGCAGCCCGCCGCGTCGCGGGCGAAGAAGCCGGCCTTGGGGTCGGCGGCGGCGACGTCGCGCATCTTCGCCGTTACCCTAGCCTTCTCCCCGCCGCGCACGATGGCGATGTGCAGGTTGTCCAGCCCCCGGGCCTTGGGCGCCGTGCGGGCGGCGAGGCACATGAGATCGGCCACGGCCTCCAATGCGCGGACTTCAGGTGAGTGCTCAGCCATGGGTCTCTCCTCGACCGTGGGTTGCGTGCCGCGTGCCTCGTGCCGCGTGCCCAGAGAAGCCAAGGCCACGAGACCGGTGTCGACTTCTCTTGTTCTTGGCACGCGGGACGCGGGACGGGGGACGTATCACGAGTTCCCCTTCCTCTGAATCTTCGCCCACTCGTCGCGCAATGTCACTGTGCGGTTGAAGACTGGGCGGCCGGGGGCGGAATCGGGGTCGGCGCAGAAGTAGCCCAGGCGCTCGAACTGGCAGCGATAGCCCGGGGGGACGTTCGCCAAGCTTGGCTCGAATTGACAGCCGGTGAGGACCTCGAGCGAAGCGGGGTCCACGAAGTCCTTGAAGTCGGCGCCCTCGGGCAGGGCGCCCATGTCCTCGCGGGTGAAGAGGTGGCTGTAGAGGCGCACCTCGCCGGGGACGGCGTGTGCGGCGGAGGCCCAGTGGATGGTGGCCTTGACTTTGCGTCCGTCGGGCGCGTCGCCCCCGCGCGTGGCGGGGTCGTAGGCGCAGCGCAGCTCGACGACCTCGCCCGAGGCGGGGTCTTTGACGACGCCCGTGCACTTGAGGAAGTAGGCGTAGCGCAGCCGCACCTCGCGGCCGGGGGCAAGGCGGTAGAACTTGGGCGGCGGGTCCTCCATGAAGTCCTCGCGCTCGATGTAAAGGACCCGCGAGAAGGGCACCTTTCGGGCTCCCGCGCTCGGGTCCTCGGGGTTGTTGATGGCGCCAAGCTCTTCGCTCTGGCCCTCGGGGTAGTTCTCGATGACGACGCGGAGTGGGCGGAGGACGGCCATTACGCGGGGAGCCGTCTTGTTGAGGTGTTCGCGGACGCAGTGTTCGAGGAGAGCGACGTCCACGAGGCTTTCGACCTTGTTGATGCCGATGCGGGTGCAGAAGTCGCGGATGGCCTCTGGTGTGTAGCCGCGGCGGCGCAGGCCGGCGAGGGTGGGCAGGCGCGGGTCGTCGAAGCCGCGGACGAGGCCCTCCTGGACGAGCTGGATGAGGAGGCGCTTGCTCATCACCGTGTAGGTGAGGTTGAGGCGTGCGAACTCGATCTGGCGGGGGTGGTAGATGCCGAGGGCATCGAGGAACCAGTCGTAGAGGGGGCGGTGGTTCTCGTAGGCGATGTCGCACAGGGAGTGGGTGATGCCCTCGATGGAGTCCTCGAGGCCGTGCGCCCAGTCGTACATGGGGTAGATGCACCACTTGTCGCCCGTGCGGTGGTGCTCGGCGTGGAGGATGCGGTACATGACGGGGTCGCGGAGGTTGACGTTCGGCGAGGCCATGTCGATCTTGGCGCGGAGGGTGCGGGAGCCGTCGGGGAACTCTCCGGCGCGCATGCGGCGGAAGAGGTCGACGTTCTCCGCCACGGAGCGGTTGCGGTGGGGGCTGTCCTTGCCCGGCTCGGTGAGGGTGCCGCGGTAGGCGGAGACCTCGTCGGGCGAGAGGTCGCAGACGTAGGCCTTGCCCTTATTGATGAGGTCCTCGGCCCAGAGGTACATCTGCTCGAAGTAGTCGCTTGCGAAGCAGAGGCGGTCGCCCCACTCGGCGCCGAGCCACCGCACGTCGGCGATGATCGCGTCCACGAACTCCTGTTCTTCCTTCGTGGGATTCGTGTCGTCGAAGCGGAGGTTGAAGAGGCCGCCGAAGTCGAGGGCGACGCCGTAGTCAATCCAGACGGCCTTGGCGTGGCCGATGTGGAGATAGCCGTTGGGCTCGGGGGGGAAGCGGGTGTGGACGCGGTTGAAGCGCCCTGCGGCGAGGTCCTCCTTGACGGCCTCGCGGATGAAGTCGGAGAGAGCGGCTGGCTCGCTCATGGGTGGTCCAGCCCTGATGGGGTGACGGGTGGCTCGCAGTCGTCTGAGGCGCATTATAGCACATGGGCGGGCGCGTGTCATTCGGGGTCTCGGGGATGGGGGGCGTGCGATGGTTGAATCGTCGAGGGGCTTCCGGTATAATTCGCGGAAGTGCCATTTTCCACGCCGATTGTGGTTTCTCGGCGAGCGCATGGCCACAGGAGAGAATGCATGGCCCGTCAGCGGCGTCGCGTCAGGTTCAAGCCCTTCCGGATGGGGGAGAAGACCCGGAACACCATCCTGGTGGGCTTGTGCGTGCTTCTGGCGGCGAGTATTGGCGGGGGGTTCGAGGGCGCGTGCAGGCGGGGTGACTCCGGTGGCCGCGAGTCGGGCGAGGTGTATGCGACGTTCGACGGGCGCGCCATCCGGTACGGGCCGATTCAGGAGGTCCGCCGCCTGTGCAGCTTGATCTATCGGACGGAGAAGCCGCTGACGGAGGAGGAGGCGGTGCTGTGGCTCACGCAGTACTACGAGGCCCAGCGCGCGGGTATCCGCGTGAGCGACGCCGAGGTGGTGGACGCCATCCGCAACGAGCGCTTCCCGCGGCGCGTGCGGGTCGAGTACGTCGTTGCCGACAACGCTGCGTTCGGCAAGGATGCGACGGTGTCCGACAAGGAGATCGAGGACGCCTATCAGCGGGAGAGGGACAAGCGGTTCAAGAAGGCGGACGGGGCGGTTCAGCCGCTGAGCGAGGTGCGGGAGGAGATCGAGACGGAGCTTCGCGGGGCTAAGGGCGGCCCGCTGGCGAAGGCCGCGCTGGAGGGCCTGAGGGCGGCGGCGGTCAAGCTGACGGGCGGCGCCCTGGAGAACGCGCTGAAGCAGCTCGCGGCGGAGCGGAAGCCGCTGCGGTTCGGCGAGACCAACGCCTTCACGCCGCGCCAGGCTCAGGGCGCGCTCTACGCGATTGTGGATGCCCCGGGCATCGTGGAGCGGGTGTTCCGCGACCGCGTGGGGCAGGTGAGCGAGCCGCTGGCGCTCAGGGACGGCTGGTGTGTGTTCCGGGTGGTTTCGCGCTCGCGCGGCTTCGGGCCCCAGGGGCGGTTCCACCCCGAGGAGGAGGGCTGGGTGCGCCAGGGCTATGGCACGATCAACGTGAAGAGCTACGGCGAGGTGCTCGGGGAGATGGGGGTGACGGGCGCGGACATGGAGATGATCGAGCGGCAGCGGCTGGCCCTGCTCACGCTGCCCCGGCTGGTCGGCAGCGCAATGGCCGACCTGCCGCGGACCACGGTGGAGGCCCGCTACCGGCGCGACAACACGCAGGCGGTGGCCGCCTACATCACGGTGCGGGCCGCCGACTTCGCGCTGGGGATCACCCCCACGGCGGACGAGTTGCGCGACTTCTACGCCCGGCACAAGGACCTGCCGCGCACGGCCACCCGCCCCGGCTACCGCCAGCCCGAGCGCGTGGCCATCGAGTACGTGCTGGGGCGCAAGGACAGGATCGCCGAGAAGCTCAGCGAGGTGGACCTCCAGCGCTACTACGAGCGCCACCGCGCCTTCTTCGGCCCCGCGTTCGCCGCCGCGCGCGAGGACGTGCGCAAGCGCCTGGCCGAGGAAACGCTCACGACGATCATCGGCAAGATCAACCTCCGTGCCGCCGACCGGGCGGCCGCCAAGCAGGCGCCCGACTTCGCCGCCCTCGTGGCCGAGGAGGCCAAGGAATTCCCCGCAGCCTTCGCCGTCGAGACCACCGCGGAGCCCTTCTCCGCCGAGGAGGCGGACAGCAAGGTGCCCGACCTGTCGGGGGCCAAGCTGGGGGAGCTGCTCTTCGGCGAGCGCGGCCAGCTCTACGCCGTCGCCGGCGCCGAGCCGAAGCAGGACGCCCCCGCCCACGCCATCAGCGAGGTGTTCCCCTGCAACAAAGGCCGCTTCTTCTTCCGCGTCCTCAGCCGCCAGCCCAGCCGCGACCTCCCCTACGACAACCTGCCCGACCACCTGGCCAAGCAGCTCACCGACGACGTGAAGAACGACAAGGCGTTCGACAAGGCGAAGAAGACCGCGGCCGACTACCGCGAGAAGGTCTCCCTCGCTGCCCTCCAGCGTCTGGCCGAGCGGCTGGGCACCAAGCTCCTCGAAACCGAGTTCTTGAAGCCGACCGACCCGTTCCCTGGGCTGAACAAGCCGCTGCCCGACCTCTACGCCCAGCTAGCCGGCGGCAAGGTGGGCGACCTCAGCGACGTGGTGGAGGTGGGCGACCGCTTCCTCGCCGCACGCCTCGCCGCGACAGAGGAAGTGAAGGGGAACAAGTTCCAGCTCGTCGCCTGCGCCGCCCAGGGCCTCTCGCCGACCTACGACCCGTCGCTCTACGAGCAGCGCGCCGCCTACGCCGCGGCCCCGCACAGCTTCCTCGACCCGCCCACGCCCATCCCGTTCGAGAAGGTGAAGGACGACATTGCGAAGCTCCTCGCCCGCCGCCAGGCCCTCAAGCTGGCCACGGAGCGCGCCGAGAAGGCTCTCGCCGCGATGCACGAGACGCCTAGGCCCGACCTGGCGGCCGTAGCCACGAAGCACGGCCTGAAGCTCCAGGCCAACGTGGCCGTGGACCTGGCCAAGCCCGAGGCCACGGCCGACATCGGGCGGGCCGCCGGCTTCCGCGACGCTGTCACCGCCCTCAAGCCGGGCGAGGTCAGCCGCATCGTCGCCAGCGCCGACGCCCGCTTCCTCTTCGTCCTCAAGAGCCGCGACGACAAGACCGCCACCATTGACCTCGCCGCCGCGCACTACGAGAGCGCCAAAGTGGACGACAAAGAGGTCCGCCAATACTACGACGACCACCGCGACAGGGCCTACGTGACGGGCGACGAGATCAAAGACGCGCCGTCCTGGGACGCCGCGCCCGCCGCGGCGCAAGGCCGCGTCCAGGCAAAGCTCAAGGAGGACTGGGCCAAGAAGCCCTTCCCCGAGCGCCTCACCGTCCTGCGCGACAGCCTGGTCTTCGAGGCATTCCGCACCGTGCCCTCGGCCGTCCCGCTCCCCGCCGTCCGCGAGATCGAGGTCGGGACGGCGACGGTGGGGCCGTTCCCGCCCGCGAGGCCCGAGGCGTTTCTGGCGGATGAGCCGGCGGTGTTGGCCGCGGTCCGCGCGCTGAAGCCGGGCGAGGTGACGAAGCCAATCGGCCTCACCAAGGGAGAGGGCGCCCTCATCGCGCTCCTCGCCGACCGGCGCCCGGGCGGCCTGGCCCGCGCCCGCGTGGCGATCTTCCACGCCGCCGACTTCCTCAAGGCCGTGCCCGAGCCCGACGCCGCGGCCATCGAGAGCCACTTCAAGGCGAATAGAGCCGCGTTCCGCCTCCCGGCCCAGGTCACGCTGGAATACGTCTTCGCCGACCTGGCCTCGCGGCGGCGGCCAGTCAGCGACGCCGAGTGCATCCGGCACTACGAGCTCCACGCCGACGACCTCTATCGCGGCCATTCCTACGAAGAGAGCGAGCACGGCATCCGGGCCGACCTGAGCAACGAGGCCGCAAAGCGCGAGGCACGCGCCGCCGCAGACCGCGCATTCGAGGGGGCCACGAGGGCCAAGGGCGCCGAGGGCGACCTCGCAGCCCTGGCCAAGCGCTTCAACCTCGCCTACGGCCGCACCCAGCCCTTCGCCGTCGAGGAACCCGCCATCCCCGCCACGCTCGGGCGCATCGTGGACATTGCCGGCGTGCTCGGCGACACGAAGCAGGGCGACCTCGTGCCCCGCGTCGTGGCCTCCAGCGCCGGCTACGCCGTCTGCCGCGTCGTCGCCCGCACCGCGGCGCGCGACGCCGAGCTCATCGAGGTGCGGGACAAGGTGGCCCAGGCGCTGAGGCTCCAGGGCGCGCGCGACGCCGCGCGGAAGGCTGCCGAGGCGTTCCGCACGGCAGCCGCCGCTGCGCCCTTCGACAAGGCAGTCGCACAGGCCGCCGTGGCGCCCAAGGCCGTGGAGACCGAACTCCTCGACGCCCGCTACTTCCTCCTCCCCGGCGAGGGCGCCGTGCCGGCCATCGCGGACGCGATCTTCGCCCTTGACAAGCCCGGCCTCACCCCCGCTGTGGTGCAGCCCGAATCCGGCACCGCCTTTGTCGCCGAGGTCATCGAGCGCAAGCCCGAGGAACTCGTCACCCTCGAAACCGCTGCCGTGGGCGCCCGCGAACCCTTCTGGGCCAGCGAGAGGCCAACGACCGACGACCTGAAGGCGCACTACGAGGCCAACAAGGAGAGCTTCCGCCGCCCCGACGTGGCGAACGTCGAATGCCTCGCCCTCCCCTACGCCGACCTGTCCAAGGCACTCCCAGCCCTCTCCGACGCCGAGCTCCGCAAGGAGTACGACCGCAGCGTCGCCGCGCGCGAGCTCTACTACCGCGACTGGGCCGCCACGGTCCAGCCCGCCTACCTTGGCTTCGACGCCGCTAAGGAGCGCGTGCGGGAGCACCTGTCCCGCATCCGGGGGCGCGCCGAGGCGGCGAAGCTGCTCGGCGAGGCCCTCAAGCAGCTCAAGGCCGAGGGCGCCAAGGCGGACCTCGCGGCCTACGCCGCCAAGCATCCGCCCCTCGCCGTCACCCAGCCCGAATGGCTCGACCGCAAGCGCAATGAGCTGGCGAAAATCGGCCACGCCCCAGACCTCGCCAGGGCCGTCTTCGCAGCCAAGAAGGGCGACCTCGCGGGTCCCGTCCTGGGCATGGATGGCGCCTGCCTCCTCCGGGTCCTCGACCTTACGCTGACCCACATCCCGCCGTTCGACGACATCAAGATGGAGGTGGAGGCGGGCTGGCAGCAGGCGCGGGCCATTGAGCGCATGGTGCATGCAGCGGGCAAGGTGCACGAGGCCCTCGTCGCCGCCACCGCCAAAGCCGCGGACAAGGACAAGGCCGATGCCTTCCGCAAGGCCGCCGAGAGCGCGCCACGCGTCGCCGAAGTCCCGTACCGCATCCCTGTCGCCCTCTCGATGGCGTTCCGCCCCCTCGATGGCTCCGACCCCGAACGAGCCCAGCGCCAGCTCATCCGAGCGGAACTCGTCCCCGCCATCTTCCGCCTGCGAGAAGGCCACATGGCCCCAGTGGTCGAGGACTCAGATCGCACGGAGTGCTACGTGGCGCTCGCCACGCAGTTCATCGCGCCCAAGGAGCCCACCGAGGGCGACCTGTTCGGCACCGAGTACCGCCTCTCCGACATCACCCGCCGCATGGCCTCTTTCTCCTGGCAGCGCTACCTGGAGAACCTCACGGAACGCGAGTGACAGGAGAGAGCCTTCCTCCCTCTCCCTCGGGGAGAGGGCCGGGGTGAGTCTGCCTGGCGCGCGCTTGCTCCCTCTCCCTCGGGGAGAGGGCTGGGGTGAGGGTGCCTGGAGCGCGGCCCTAGCGCACCGTGACCGTTTCCTCGCGGCGCACGTCGAGCCGCTTCCCGCCCCACGGAAGCGTGGGTTCGCCGAAGCCGTGAAAGACGCGGAGCTTCCGAGCCGTTGCCAGGGTGTCGCCCTCCACGGCGCGAAGGGTGAACAGGGCGCCATTCTTGTAGGCCTGGCCGCCCCACGACTTGGCGTAGAATGCCCCAGATCGGGGGGATTCGACCACAAAGCCCCAAGGTGGCAGCAGAGCCTTCCCGCCAAGCCCGGTGTCCACTTCTGCATCAACTGACCCGAAGTTGGCGACAACCGTGGTTGTGTCGGCGCCCTCGCCATAGACTGCGCGGCGCAGCGCCCCGTCGGGCTTCAGGAACTCCAACTGGGTGAGGCGCTGGTGCGCGGTGGCCTCGTTCAGCGGGCCGAGGACTTCCTGCGTGTTCTTGAGGAACACATCCGTCGGGTGCATGCCCTCGGCCCAGCCGCCGTCGCAGCGCGTGAACGCCGAACGGGAGACGGGCGGGGCGCCGCCGGCGTGCGGCTCGAACTTGATCTCCGGCTTGAGCACCAGCCGCCCGGCCAGGATGCGCCGCTGGCCGTCGCAGCCCGGCAGCGACGCCCGCTTCCCCTGGTCCTTCAGGTCGAACAGGCCGATGTAGACGTTCACCGCGTTCGCCCGAAGGGTGGGGGGCACTCGGACGAGCCGCGGGCCGACCTCGACCGTTTGACCCTTCCTCCATTGCGAGGTGGGCGGCTCGGGCAGATGGTCGTCCTGGAACCGAATCTCGGCATCGCTGCCGAAGTGGACGAAGACCCGCCAGTCGGCCGCAACGTCCTCCTCGACTGCCCAGGCGTAGCGGATGCGGAAGGCGCCCTGCTCCGCGGCCTCGATGCCCACGACCCGCGGCCGGGCCGGCACGGCGTCGGCCCCCGGCGCCAATGGCTGCTTCCAGTAGAGGTGGTCGGGCACCGAATGGTAGTGGAGCGGGCGGGCGCACAGGACGTGGTGGGCGACGTATTCGGCCGCCTGGTCCGCCGCGTAGCCGTACTTGCCCCAGGCCACCTGGCAGTCGTGGTAGACCATCTCCCAGAAGGGGATGACCGTCGCGCCCAGGCTCGCGGGGTCGAGGCTGTGGAAGTACTTGCCGCTCACGCCCACGAGGCCCTCGAAGAAGTCGCTGCACGGCAGCGCCCACTCGCGGCCGCACTCGCTGCCGAAGAGGCCGAAGACCCCTCGGGCATACTCGCTGAGCTTGATCTTCCAGGCGATGTCGCCGTTCCGCCCAATCGGGTGCGCGGGGTCGTGGCACTCGCGGGGGCCGACGGCGTAGGTGGTGTCAATGAAGTAGCTCCACGGCCCGAAGAGCTTGTGTGTCTCCGGCAGATTCTGGGGGCGCTGGGCCAGTTCGAGCTGCTTGGGCGCGCAGACCATGTAGGCGCGGCCGCCGAGCCAGCGCCCGCCCTTGATCAGCTCCCCCTTCGGCGTCTTCTCGATGAACGCCGGGTCCCAGCTCTTCGCGTCGCGGTACATGTCCTGGTAGTTGTCGTGCAAGCAGGCCACGTAGCCGAGGGCCTGGATGCGGCGGACCGCGTCGGCGAGTGCGGCGTTGCCGCCGCACTCGGGGTTGGCGGGCAGGTTGTCGGGGTGGCGGCAGTCGTAGCCCCCCTCGGTCCATCCGCCGACGATGAACACGCAACGCTCGATGCCCAGGTCCTTGCGAATGTGCTCGGCGACCTGCGCCGCCTCGTCAAACGTCCATCGCACCTTCACCTCTTCGTCCTTCGTGCTCTCCTCGTTGCGCTTGCGGGCGAGACAGGTCCAGAGCTTCACATTGGCCGCTCCGAGCATCAACTCGGCCTTGGCGTTGCGCTGAATCTTGCTCTTCAGCGTGGCGGCGAGGCCCTTGGCCTCCGCGATGCGGCGATAGCCCGCGGCCACGGTATTCCAGTCGCCCTTGCCCAAGGGCGTGAGCCGCAAGGCCAATGTCTCTGGCGCATGCCCCCCATAGTCCCGCGAATGCCGCAGGCCCAGCGTGGTGATGAGCTGCTGCTTGTACGCCGCATCGCGAGGCTGCACGCTCTGGACCTCGGGGAACACGCACGCGCGGTCCCAGCTCACGACCAGTGCCGAGCCGCTCTTCACGAGGCCGAGCATGTTCATGTGGCACCCCTCGTACTCCGAGGTGCCGAAGACGACGGGCTTGAACGGCTTCCCGCTGTCGGCCCTGATAAGCAGCCCCTCGCGGCAGGGCACCACGATGTAGCCGCCCTCGGCATCGGCCACGGCCAGCGCGTCGCCCAGCACACGCGGGTCGCCGGCGCGGCGGTAGCTGATCTCCAGCGTCCGCCCCCCATCCTCCAGCGCGAACAGCACCTCCGCCCCGTTCTTCTTCCTGAGCCTGAGCAGTTGCGGGTGTGCCTCCGCGTCGCTGAACCCCCCCAAGAGGGCAGGGGAGGCGCCGGGGCTGGCGTCGCCCGCCGTCGGCCAGCGGACGCCGGACGCCTTGTCGAGGAGCGCCCAGCGCCCCGACTCGGCATCAACTTCGACTTGCAGGGACGCGCTCTCCAGCCGCAGCGCTTCGCCTCTGGCGCACATCAGGGTCTCCCCCAGCACGATTGCGAGGATTGAGATGCTTGGCCTCAAGAGTATCTCCTTCACCACACCTCCTCGGCCAGCCTCGGGAACTTTGAGCTCCCGAGGCTGCAAGTATAGCCCCCATCTCCCGCAAGTCAACTACCGGCGTCTGCATGGGGAACGACAGGCCCGCGGCGCGGTGATTCCGAGCGGAGCCGGCTCGCCCCACACGCCCAAGCAAGTCTGGGCGTGGCACCCGCACTTGACGCCCGGCCAATTCCTGGGTATGCTCTCGCCGCAAAGGTGCAACACCCTGCGTTCATCGAGGAGCCATTGCTTCAGAGGAACCAGAATGATGGGCAAGAGCGTTGGATTTGACAATGATCGCTACTTGAGGGAGCAATCCGCGGCCATCCTCGAACGCGTCGCGAAGTTCGGGAACAAGCTCTACCTCGAGTTCGGCGGCAAGCTGCTCTATGACCTCCATGCCGCGCGCGTGCTGCCCGGCTTCGACCCGAACGTGAAGATGCGGCTGCTCCAGAAGCTCCAGGACCAGGCCGACATCCTGCTGTGCATCTACGCGGGCGACATCGAGCGGAAGAAGGTGCGGGCCGACTTCGGCATCACGTACGACGTGGACGCGCTGAAGTTGATTGACGACCTGCGCGACTGGGAGATCGAGGTCGCCGCCGTCGTCATCACCCGCTACGACGGCCAGCCGGCCGCCAAGATTTTCAAGAACAAGCTCGAACGCCGCGGCATCCGCGTCTACACCCACCGCGCCACCAAGGGCTACCCCACCGACGTCGAGACCATCGTGAGCGATGAGGGCTACGGCGCCAACGAGCGGATCGAGGCCGCCAAGCCCCTCGTCGTCGTCACAGGCCCCGGGCCAGGCTCCGGCAAGCTCGCCACATGCCTCTCCCAGCTCTACCACGACCACAAGGCCGGCGTCCACTCCGGCTACGCCAAGTTCGAGACCTTTCCCATCTGGAACCTCCCCCTCAAGCACCCGGTCAACGTGGCCTACGAGGCGGCGACAGCCGACATCCGCGACTTCAACCTCCTCGACCCGTTCCACCTCGACGCCTATGGCGTCAAGGCGGTCAACTACAACCGCGACGTCGAGGTCTTCCCCGTCATCAAACGCATCCTGGCCCGCATCATGGGCGAGGAGGCGGTCTATAAGTCCCCCAGCGACATGGGCGTGAACCGCGCCGGCTTCGCCATCGTGGACGACGCGGCGGTGCGCGCCGCGGCCACCCAGGAGATCATCCGCCGCTTCTTCCGCTACGCCTGCGAATACGCCATGGGCCTCACCGACCGCGAGACCGTGCAGCGGGTCGAGCTACTGATGGAGGAGATGAACGTCGAGCCGTCCAGCCGCCGCGTCGTCGGCCCAGCCCGTCAGGCCGCCGACGAGGCGCAGGCCAGCGGCAAGGGCAACAAGGGCATCTTCTGCGGCGCCGCCATCGAGCTGCCCGACGGCACCGTCGTCACGGGCAAGAACTCCCCCCTCATGCACGCCACCTCCGCCCTCATCTTCAACGCCATCAAGCACCTTGCAGGCATCCCTGACCGCATCCACCTCCTCTCCCCCACCATCATCGACTCCATCGCCAGCCTCAAGGAGAGCATCCTGAGTGCCAGGACCGTGAGCCTCAACCTCGACGAAGCCCTCATCGCCCTCAGCATCTCCGCCACGGCCAACCCCACCGCCCAGCTCGCCATGGAGAAGCTCAAGGACCTTCGCGGCTGCGAGGTCCACCTCACCCACATCCCCACCCCAGGCGACGAGGCCGGCCTCAAGCGCCTCGGCGTCAACCTCACCGCAGAGCCCAACTTCTCGAGCAAAGACCTCTTTCAGGCGTGATGCGTGATACGTGATGCGTGACCCGTGACGCGTGACAGGAATCGTCCTCGTCCTCGTCGTCGTCCTCGAACGCCTTGCATCCCCGCCGGCCCCGCTGTACAATGCGAGAGCCAACGGAGCGGAGCCATCCCCGTGAGGATCACCTACGACCCTCGTTACAACATCGCCTACCTCCGTCTCAAGGACAAGACGGAGCAGGTTGAGACCATCCGCGTCAGCGAGGCCATGAACGTGGACATTGCCCCCGATGGCACTATCTACGGCATCGAACTCCTGAACGCCAACGAACAGCTTCTCGGCGCGGACCACGGAAGGTTGGTCGTCATAGACGAATCGCTCGGCGAGCGCAGCGAGATTCCGCTCACGCGGTGACGCCCCCGAGGACGCCCCCATGTCAAGACCGCGCAAGGAAGTGCAGCGGATTCTCAGCGAACTCCACGACCGCCTTGCCGCTCTCTACGGCAAGCGCCTCCGAGGCGTCTACCTCTACGGCTCCTACGCCCGCGGCTAGGCAACGGACGACTCCGACATTGACGTGGCCATCGTGCTGAAAGGCCCCTTCCACGCCCATAGTGAGGAGGAGCGGACGAGCGACATCGTGGGTGACCTCTGCCTGCGCGAGAATTGCCTCCTGGTGCCCTTCTTCCTCACCGAGGAAGAGTACCGAGCGACGCCTTACGCCGTTCATCGGAGCATCGTGCAGGAAGGGGTGCCCGTCTGGAACCCGAGGCCCAACACGAGCGACACTGGGCCCAGTGGGTCGAAGAGCGAGGAACGGAGACGAACGCCCACAGCCCCGGAAGCTTGGATACAAGAAAGGAGAAGAACCCTATGTTTCCGAGGTCATATGCCTCATTGGCGGCTGTCGTGCTGGCGTCTCACTGCCTGGCCGCAGAGCCAGCGGCAAAGGCGCCAGCGAAAGCTGATGACGTGGCTGGGTTGAGGGAGGCGGTCGAGAAGCTCTGGGCGGAAGTAATGATTCTGTCCGGCGAAGTTGTGCAACTTCGTCGCGCCATGGGGTCCTCGCGCGATCTGCCAAAGCGCACCGGTGTTCTGACCTTTGCAGACGGCAAGAGCAGAAGATTCACCGCCTTGGCAGGTGCGCGATGCGTCTCGGTGGAACTCCGGGGAATCAACACGTTTGGCAGGTTCGATCTCAACGAGGTTCTTCCCTCAGCGTTCGAGTGGGAATTGCCGGAGGTGGACAAAGACGGCGGGACGACATGGAGGCAGAGGCGTGCAGAGCTCAGTACAGTCGCCAGTATCAGCTTGGGACGCAGGGAGAATGACCTAAGTGGTCAGATGCTGATGCGGGGCCATAGCGGGACAATAGAGAAGACACGTTACCGCATCTATATTGACAAGGGTGGCAACAGCATCTCCTTCGGCTTCTACGTCCGGTGGGCCGACGAGATCACCATCTCTCTGTACTGCCTCTCTGAGCTACAGGGGGCCACCATCGTTCTGGATCGCTAACCGGGGGCGCAGCCATCGCCCGGCGGCACGAACCGGATAGATGGGATGGCGCCAATGACTCACCGCCGCCAACGGGCGTACGGATGTACTCACTTCCGGCTCACCGAGCGCACGAAGTCAAGGTCCAGCTCCCCCTTCTGTCCCCACCCCCTTCGCCCCGCGGCAATCTGAGGCCGGAACTGCTCGTAGAGGCCGTAGGCGTAGTCGGCCAGTTTCTCGGGCGAGAAGGCCCCAGCCAACTCCTTCATCGCGCCCTCGACGGCCGGGAGGTGCTCGCCGAACTTGCCCTCCAGGTAGCGCTGGACGGATGCGGGGTCAATCGGGTCGGGGCCGACGACGGCGCGGATGCCGTCGGGCGTCGTCTTGGCGGGGACTGGTCGGCCGCAGACCTCGATCCAGAACTCCTCACCGAGTCCGCGCTTCTTGGGCGCGCCGCGTTCCGCGGCCTTGGGCGGGCCGAAGATGCCGAGCATCCGGCCCTTCGACTGGGCGTTTAGGCCCGCCACGGCCTTGCCCAGCGTGAGCGCAGCGTCGCGGTCGTAGCCCTGTCGCTCGGCGACCACGGCGGCCCAAAGCGTGAGCACCGGGGCACGGTTGACCTTGATGGCTTCCTGACCCATCACGTGGCTCCTTTGAAGCCGCAAGAGCAGTCGTGCACAGATTCACACAGATTGGCACAGAAGTGAGAAGAGCGCAACTGCGGTTTGCCGGCCTCTGAGTGAGCGATGGCAGACCCCAACACGGTCATTCCGAGCGGAGCCTTGCGAAGTCGAGGAATCTCTCCTCTCTCCCGAGCCTGAAGAGAGATGCCTCGACTGCGCTCGGCATGACAAACCCGCTATCGCTTGTGCATGGGCATGTGTTCGTGCGAATCTGTGCAATCTGTGGACGCCTTTCGTCTTCGGCGGCTTGCGTGGGGGCGCGGGGGGCGCTATAATGCGGGTGAGGGTCAGAGGAAGCCCGTGGAGATCCTGCGCTATCCCAACCCAATCCTGCGGAAGAAGGGCGCGGCCGTCCGAGAGATCACGCCCGAGGTGGCGGCGCGCGCGAAGGAGATGCTCGAGGTGATGTACGAGGCCAAAGGGGTGGGCCTCGCCGCGCCCCAGGTGGGCTGGAGCGCGCAGCTCTGCGTGATGAACCCCGCCTCGCGGGACGACCGCTCCCGCGAGATGGTGTGCGTCAACCCAGTCATCGTGGAGGCGGAGGGCGAGGTGGTGGAGGACGAGGGCTGCCTGAGCTTCCCAGACATCCGCGGGAACATTCCCCGCTTCTCGAAGGTCACTTGCCGCTACTACGACCTGGCGGGCAATCGCATGGAGCTGGTGGCCGAGGGGCTCCTCGCCCGGATGTTCCAGCACGAGATTGACCACCTGAACGGCCGGCTCATCATAGACCGGATGACCCCGGCCAGCCGCCTGAAGGTCCGCAGCGCCCTGAAGGAACTCGAACGCGAGCAGCGGACGCCCTCGCGTGTCGCTGTCCGCTAGCCCTCGTCAGGAACCTGTGCCTTGTGTCCCCTGGCGTTCACGTTGATTCTCTCCCGCGGCTACTCGACGGCGGCGTTCGTCGCGCTCCTGCTCGTGTGCCTGGGGCTGATCGTCTACTTTTACATCAATAACGCGCGGAGCCTGCCGCGCTGGTACTTCGCCATCCTGCTGGCGATGCGGGTGCTCATCGTTGTCGTGCTCCTGCTCTTCATCTTCCAGCCCGAGCTGCTGTTCAAGCGCTTCTTCACGAGTTCGCCGCAGATGCTCGTGCTGGTGGACACTTCGGGCAGCATGGGCCACGCGGACCCCAGCCCGGGCGGGCCGCCGGAGCCGCGGCTCGAGCTGGCCAAGACCAATCTGCGTGGGAAGTTCCTGAGCACGCTCGAACAGCAGTTCTCCGTGAGCCTCTACAAGTTCGGGGCCTCCTGCCAGCCCATCTCCTACCGCGAGGTGCGGACCCTCCGGGCCGACCAGGAGCTGACCGATCTGGCCAACGCCTGCGCGACCGCCGTGAACGAGGCCAGGCAGCGCCGCGGCCGCATCGCCGGCCTCGTCCTCCTCACCGACGGCATTGACAACAGCGGCCGGCGCACCATCGAGGACGTCGCCGCCCTCGGCATCCCAGTCTACCCCGTCGGCTTCGGCATCCACATGGAGGACGACAAGGACTTCAAGAACGTCGGCATCGTCAGCGTCCAGCACGACGAGTTCGTGGCGAAGGACAACACGACCGAGATCAAGGTGCTGGTGGACTCCCAGGGCTACGGCGCCCGCCCCGTGCAAGTGCTGTTCGTGGGCAAGGACAAGGACAAGCCGCTGGCCACTGCCGAGCTGGTGCTCGACACCAAGAAGGGCGCCCAATCAGTGGTCCTGCGGTACACCCCGAAGGAGGCCGGGCGCGTTGACGGCGCCATCGAAATCCCGAAGCTGGAGGACGAAACGCGCCTGGCCGATAACCGCAAGCCCATCACCATCAACGTCACCGGCCCCCGCATCAAGGCCCTCTACATCGAGGGCGTGCTCCGCGAGGAGGGCAAGTGGCTCATGCGCAACCTCCAGACGGACCCCAACATTGACCTCCTCTACCTGGTGCGGAGCAAGGAGGGGCACTTCCTCCAGCGTGGCAACATCAAGGGCATCACCCTCACCAGCATCCCGACGAGCCTGGAGACGTGGAAGCGTTTCGACGTGCTCATCCTGGGCGACGTGCACAGCAGCCTGTTCACCAAGAACCAGATGCTGGACCTCAAGGAGGCGGTGAAGGACGACCGCGGGCTGCTGCTCATGGGGGGTGTGGCGGCCCTCGGCCCGGGCAAGTACGCCGGCACGCCGGTCGAGGAGGTGTCGCCCGTCTACTTCGGCCCGGCCACCATCGGCCAGGAGAACGACGAGTTCTCCTGGGAGCTGACCGACGACGGGCAGGTGCACCCCATCTTTTCCAATATCACGGAGTTCTTCCCCACCCGCGGGGGCGTTGCCGAGCAGCCGATGCAGAAGCTGGCCGGCTGCACCCGCGTCGGGGCGGCGAAGCCCCAGGCATCCGTCCTCGCCCGGCATCCCACGGCCAAGGGGCCGGATGGCAAGCCACTCCCCGTCGTCGCCGCCTTCGACGTCGCAGGCGTCCGCAGCCTGCTCGTCACCGCCGACACCACGCACCGCTGGTATCTGCCCAACCGCGCACTCGTCCGCGAGCAGCCCTATGTGAAATTCTGGGGCCAGGCCATCCGCTGGCTCGCCAGCGAAGAGGTCAAGCGCGACGACAAGCCCGGCCTCACCGCCTACACCGACAAGAGCGAATACGAGCCGGGCGAAAAAGTCCGCTTCCTCGCCGTCGTCCGCGACACGCAGGGCCAGGCCACCGGCGACGCCACGGTCCTCGTCTCCGTCATCGGCCCTGCCAAGGAGCGCACGAAGCTCGACCTGCCAAAGCTGGACGGCCGCCTGGGCGACTACGAGCTGAAGTACGCGCCGCAGACCCACGGCCCCCACGAGGCGATCTTCGAGGCCCGCCTCGCCGACCAGCCACTCGGCAAGCCACAGTCCGTCAAGTTCACCGTCGGCAAGCCCGACATCGAGATGGCCGAGCTGAGCCTCAACGACAAGCTCCTCAAGGAGCTGGCGGACCGAACGGGCGGCATGTACTCCTCGTGGCTCCTCCTCAACGAGCTGGCCGGCGGCCTCGCCGCCGAGCAGGAGCGGCGGACCGAGCCCGTGAAAGTCCCCCTCCACCACGCCCCGACCTTTTTCCTCTTCTTCGTCGCCATGGCCGCCGTCGAGTGGTTCATGCGCAAGCGCATCCAACTGGCCTGAGCCAGTTGACCCGAGCGGAAGCCCGAAAGGGCGGCAGAAGGTAGCCACGGGCGTGAGCCCGTGGAACACGATGTACCACAGGGCGCAGCCCTCATCTTTGCCCACATCTCCGGCCGCCGTAGCCCGCGAATGCGGGCGAGCCAGCCGTAGCCCAGGGCGACCAACGGGAGCCCTGGGATCGGGCGCCCGCACGGCATAAGCCCCCGAAGGGGGCGTTTCAGGGCGATTGAATCGCCCCCGTTGGGGGCTCTATGCCAGGTTGGCCTTGTCCCAGGGCTCCCGTTGGTCGCCCTGGGCTACGGCTGGACCACCCCCTTCGGGGGCTGACCGGGGGCCACGAGAAGATGTGGGCAAAGATCAGG
>Ga0194112_10003883_pt1 | contig 20694 bp, 20 predicted proteins | sample TA2MahC400mmetaG_FD_146191 | JGI IMG/M metagenome (GOLD analysis project Ga0194112, IMG submission 146191) | Freshwater microbial communities from Lake Tanganyika, Tanzania - TA2015016 Mahale Deep Cast 400m | ecosystem: Environmental > Aquatic > Freshwater > Lake | place: Tanzania: Lake... | reverse complement strand
GAGAAGCTAAGGCAGCTCGAGGTCGTCTAAGCAGACCGGGGGCCGCCGTGCCCTACGCGGGCGGCGGCCTTATGCCGTTGTAGGGGCGGACCCACGTGTCCGCCCTACCCTCGGAGGGGCGGACACGTGGGTCCGCCCCTACAACGGCATACGTCACCGGTCCACCAACCAAGAGAGATCACAGCCGATGGCGATCGTTGTTGACGCACCCAAGTGCACCGGATGCATGCTCTGCGTGCGGGCCTGTCCGTACGAGGGGATCGTGGTCGAGGAGAAGGTCCCTCGTCTGACGGACACGTGCACGTACTGCGCGGCATGTGTGAGCGCCTGCAAGGTCGAGGCCTTGCGGCAGGAACGTCCGCCCAAGGAGGAGACCGACACTTTCCTGTACCGCGGGTTGTGGGTCGTGGCGGAGCACGACGACCAGCGCCTGGCGCCGGTCACCCGCGAGCTGCTGGGGGAAGCCCAGCGGCTGACCGCCGACCTGGCTGAGCCGGTGTCGCTCGTGTTGATCGGGCACAACGTGGAGGAGCTGATCCCGGCCGCCGCAGCCGCCGGCGCGGACCGCGTCTACCTCGTGCAGCATGAGGTCCTCAAGGACTACCGCACGGGGCCGTACACCGACGTGCTCTGCGGGCTGATCGAGGACCGGAAGCCCGAGATCGTGCTCTTCGGCGCGACGGCGCAGGGCCGCGACTTCGCGCCGCGTTGCGCGAGCCGACTGGTCGCCGGGCTGACGGCCGACTGCACCGGGCTGGGGATCGACGTCGAGCGCCGGTTGCTCATCCAGACCCGCCCGGCCTTCGGCGGCAACATCATGGCGACCATCCTCACCGAGCACGCCCGCCCGCAGATGGCGACGGTCCGCCCGAAGGTCATGCGGCCCATCCCGCCGCGCGAGGGCGTGGCGCCGGAGATCATCGAGATAGCGGTCCACCTCGACGAGCGCGCGGTCATCACGAAGGTGCTCGAAGTCGCCCGGCAGGAGCGCCACACCGTCAACCTGGCCGACGCCGAGATCATCGTCTCCGGCGGCCGCGGCCTCAAGAAGCCGGAGAACTTCGACCTCGTCTTCGACCTGGCCGACGCGCTGGGGGCGGCTGTCGGCGCCTCGCGCGCGACCGTCGATGCGGGCTGGATTCCGGCGTACCATCAGGTCGGGCAGACGGGCACCACGGTGCAGCCTAAGATCTACGTCGCCTGTGGCATCTCCGGCGCCATCCAGCACCTGGCCGGGATGCAGACCTCCGACGTGATCATCGCGATCAATGACGATCCCGAGGCGCCGATCTTCAAGGTCGCCACCTACGGGATCATCGGTGACCTCTTCGAAGTCATCCCCGCTCTGACGGAAGCCATCAGGCGCCAGCGGCAGTAGCGCAGCCGAGTGCGGAACGGGAGGGCCCGACTCGTGTCGGCGATGGCGTTTGTCTTTCCGGGGCAGAACTCGCACTTCGTCGGAATGGGCCGCGACCTCTGGGATTCCGGCGGAGTCGCGCAGGCGATGCTGGAGCGCGCGGACGAGGTCCTCGGCTTCCCGCTGAGTTCGCTGATGTTCGAGGGCCCGGAGGAGGACCTGACCGCCACCCAGAATCAGCAGCCCGCGATCCTGACCCACAGCGCGGCGTGCCTGGCGCTGCTGGAGCAGCGTGGGATCGAGCCGCAGATGGTTGCCGGGCACAGCCTCGGCGAGTACTCGGCCCTGATCGCCGCGGGGTGTCTGGAGTTCGGGGACGCACTCCGGCTCGTCCGCCGCCGTGGTGAGCTGATGGCCGCGGCCGGCGGCGGCGCGATGGCTGCGGTCATCGGCCTTGACCCTCCGGTCGTTGAGGAGGCCTGTCGCTGCGCGCAGGAGGTCGGATTCGTGGCGGTCGCGAACTACAACTGCCCCGGTCAGGTCGTGGTCACCGGGGAGCCTGAGGCGGTTCACGAGGCGTCGCGGCTGCTCCAGGAGGCGGGGGCGAAGCGCGTCCTGCCCTTGCGGGTGTCGGGGGCCTTTCACTCGCCCCTGATGGCGTCGGCTGCCGAGCAGCTGCGACCGGTGCTTGAGGCGGCCCCATTCCGGGACGCGCGCGTGCCGCTGGTCGGCAACGTGGATGCGCGGCCGCGCACGAGCGGCGACGAGATTCGGGACGCCCTCGCCGAGCAGATCACGAGCCCGGTGCTGTGGGAACCGAGTGTGCGGAGGATGGCGGAGGCCGGCATCGACACCTTCGTCGAGGTCGGCCCAGGCAAGGTCGTCAGCGGGCTCATCCGTCGCATCGTCGAGGACGCCCGCGCCGAGCCGGCGGGGACGGTTGAGGCGATCGAGGCACTGTCGTTGTAGGGAGGGGCCGCATGGCCGAAGGCCATCCGGCCCAGCCGTGGGGAGGGGCCGCATGGCCGAAGGCCATCCGGCCCACAAACGGAGGGCCGCAATGCTCGAAGGTAGGGTGGCCATCGTAACCGGCGCCGGCGGCGGGATCGGCAGCGCGATTGCGCGCCGGTTGGCGTCCTCGGGCGCGAAGATCGTCGTGAACGACCTCGACGAACCCGCGGCCCAGGCCGTGGCCGCGGAGGTCGAGGCGCTTGGGCGCGAGGCGATGGTCAATGCGGGCAGCGTGGCCGATCTGGCGGCCATGGAGGCGATGGTGGCTGGCGCTCTAGAGCGCTGGGGCACCGTCGATATCATGGTGAACAACGCGGGCATCACGCGCGATTCGCTCCTCCTGAAGATGACGGAGGAGCAGTGGGACCTCGTCATCGCCGTTCACCTCCGGGGCGCTTTCTGCTGCACCAAGGCGGTCACGCGCCCCATGATGAAGCAGCGCTACGGGCGGATCATCAACGTCGCCTCGGTCGTCGGCGTGATGGGCAGCCCGGGCCAGGCGAACTACTCGGCCGCCAAGGGCGGGATCATCGCCCTGACGAAGACCACGGCCCGCGAGCTGGCGGGTCGCAACATCACCTGCAACGCCGTGGCCCCCGGCTTCATCGAGACCCGGATGACCGAGGCTCTCGGACCGGCGGTGCGGGAGGAGTACCTCTCCCGCATCCCGCTCGGGCGGCCCGGCCTGCCGGAGGACGTCGCCAACGTCATTCACTTCCTGGCGTCCCCCGACGCCGACTACATCACCGGTCAGGTCATCCACATCGACGGCGGCATGGTGATGTAGGGGCGCCATTCCCGGTGCCCACCCATGTAGGGGCGCCATTCATGGCGCCCGATCATGTAGGGGCGCGATTCATCGCGCCCGCCGCCGTACCGACGGTCGCGGACTGCGTTCCGCACCCAGCAATGAAGGAGACAGCACATGGCGCTCTTCGAGCAAGTGAAAGAGATCATCGTTCAGGAGCTGTCCGTCGCGGAGGAGAAGGTGAAGGAGTCGTCCACCTTCGAGAGCGACCTACGGGCCGACTCGCTCGACGTCGTTGAGCTCGTGATGGAACTGGAGGAGAAGTTCGAGATCGAGATTCCCGAAGAGGACTTCGAGCAGATCAAGACGGTCGGCGACCTCGTCCGGTACATCGAGGGCAAGCTGGCCGAGCGCGAGCAGTAGCGCCGCCGGACGCGTGGTGGGAAGCACGCGCCCTTGGTCGTGGGGGGACGTCCACTGCGCAGTTGGTTCTGGCGGGCCGCTGTTGGCTCGGTCTCGGGAGAAGCACATGCGACGACGCGTAGTCGTGACAGGCATGGGCAGTGTCTCGCCCTTCGGGCTGGGGCTGCGACCCCTGTGGGACGCGGTGCTGGAGGGGCGCTCGGGCGTCGGCCCGATCACGAGCTTCGACGTCTCCGAGTACCCGACGCGCATTGCCGCCGAGGTAACGGACTGGGATGCCGAGAGCCTGATGGACCCCAAGCAGGCGAAGCGCAGCGACCGCTACACCCAGTTCGCGGTCGTCGCCTCGAACATGGCTCTCGAGGACGCGCGCTTCTCCATCACGCCCGACAACGCCGACCGCGTCGGCGTCCTGATCGGCTCGGGCATCGGTGGCATGAGGACCTGGGAGGAGCAGTTCGAGCGGCTCCTGGAACGCGGGCCGATGAAGATCTCCCCCTTCTTCGTGCCCATGATGATCGTCAACATGGGCTCGGGCATGGTCTCGATGATCACCGGCGCGCGCGGCCCCAACACGACGGTCGTCACCGCCTGCGCGACGAGCACCCATGCGTTGGGCGACGCGGCCGAGATCATCCGGCGCGGCGCCGCCGACGTCATGATCGCCGGCGGTTCCGAGTCCACCATCGTGCGCTGCGCCCTGGCCGGCTTCTGTCGCGCCGGGGCGCTCTCGCGGCGCAATGACGACCCCAAGCACGCCTGCCGTCCGTTCGACATCGCCCGCGATGGCTTCGTCATGGGCGAGGGCGCCACGGTCATGATCCTGGAGGAGCTGGAGGCCGCGCGCGCCAGGGGCGCCACGATCTACGGCGAGATCGCGGGCTACGGCATGAGCGGTGACGCCTACCACATGACCGACCCCGATCCCGAGGGTCTCGGCCCCATGCGCGCGATGCGCGCCGCGCTGGCCGACGCGCAGGTCGAGCCCAGGGACGTCGGCTACATCAATGCCCACGCGCCCGGCACCCTCGCCGGGGACGACATCGAGGCCAAGGCAATCCGGCTCCTGTTCGGCGACCATGCGGACGTGGTTCCGGTCAGCTCCACCAAGCCGATCCACGGCCATCAGCTTGGCGCCACTGGTGCCACCGAGTTCGCCGTCTGCCTGCTCGCCATGCGGGAAGGTCTGATCCCCGCCTCCCTGAACTCCGTGAACATCGACCCCGAATGCCAGGTGAACGTCGTGCAGGGCGAGCCGCTCAAGGCGGACGTCTCCGTCTCGATGTCGAACTCCTTCGGCTTCGGCGGCCACAACGCCGTACTCGTCGGGCGGCGCGTCGAAATTAGGGATAGGCCCCAATTTTCGACGTCTAAAATTGGGGCCTGTCCCTAATTTCGACAATGAACGCACCCGAGGAGACGCAGAAGGTCGAGGAGCTGTGCTTGCGCCTGGGGCTCGAGCACGTGGACCGCGACCTTCTCGCCCGCGCCCTCCGCCACGCCTCCTACGCCCGCGAACTGGGGCTGCCCGACAGTGATGCCAACGAGCGGCTCGAGTTCCTCGGCGACGCGGTCCTCGACCTGATCCTGGCCGATCATCTCTTCGCTCAGGAGTCGGTGCTCAGCGAGGGCGAGCTGACCCGCCTGAAGAGCACCCTCGTCCGCCAGGCCGCGCTCGCCCGGGTGGCGCGGCGCCTCGGCCTCGGCGAGTTCATCCTCCTGGCCCGCGGCGAGGAAGACAGCGGCGGACGCGCGAAGCCGTCCATCCTGGCGGACACGGTGGAGGCGCTCATCGCGGCTGTCTACCTGTCCGGCGGGCTGGACGCGGCGCAGGAGTTCGTGTTCACGCAGTTCGCGGAGGAGATCGGCCGCGCCCTCGATCACGGCCCGGCGATCGATCCCAAGACTGCGCTTCAGGAGCTGCTGCAGGAGCGCACGAAGCAGCTCCCCGAGTACGTCACGACCCCTGCCGGGGGTCCTCCGCACGAACCCTCCTTCGTCTCGGAGTGCCGCTTCCGCGGGACAACCATCGGTCACGGCGCCGGCCGCAGCAAGCGCGATGCCGAAGCCGCCGCCGCCTCCGACGCCCTCGCCAACACTGACGCCCTCCCCCCTGAACCTCCCAGCCTCCCGCCGCCGAACCCCGAACCCTGAACCCCGAACCCCAAACCCCAAACCCCAAACCGTCGTCCCCCGGCAGGACAACCCCCTCCCGAAGGCGAACCATCCTTCACGCTCAATTGGCAAGATCGTTGCTGTGCACTCGCGGGCGTTCCGCCCAGTCTCCGAGGGAGCCGACCCATGACCGATCTGAGAGACCGAATCAGGCGCGACCAGACCTCGTTCGAGCAGCTGCTCGACTGGATTCCCGGCTTCAAGGGCTACCGCGAACAGGAGCTGCGGCGCGACGCCGACCGGCTGGTCCGCGAGCACCTCGTGGGCCTGCTGGCCGACGTGCACGGAAAGGTGCGCCGCGCGACCGGCGACCTCGCGAAGAAGGCCCGGCTCAAGCCGATGGGGCTGCTCGACAGCCTCGGCAAGCGCCTCGAGAAGCTCACCGACATGCTCCGCTACGCGGACGCCGGCTACACCGGGTGGTTTGCGGCGGTGAAGGTGAAGGAGGCGGACCTCGACCGGCTGTACGAGTACGACGTGTCCCTGAAGCAGTTCATCGCGGACGTGGACGGCGCCGTTGCTGCGCTGGTCGCGCTGCCCGAGGACGAGATGCCCGCCGCCGTGGACAAGGTCAACGCGTCGCTGGACGAGCTGGAGCACATGATCGAGAACCGCGAGCAGGTCGCCCTGGACCTGGTACCGTGAACTCGAAACCCGAGACCCGAGACCCGAGACCGCCTTCACCATGACTGAGCCCTTCGCCCTCAAACCCGGGGATGTGGTGAGCTACGCCGTCGAGGACTACGTCGTCGAGAGCCGAATCGCCTACTCGAGCCCTCGGCTGTCGTGGACCGAGTGGGTGCTGAACGCCGGAGAGACGGACAACCGCCTGATGTTGGCGCTGATCGATTCCGCCCTGTACGTGGGCAAGCCGTGCTTCTGCGAGGGTCGCCCGGGAGACCAGATGATCCGCGTCGAGGGTCGGCTCTTCGCTCTGAAGCGTGCCGACCGGGCGGACGCCTCGGTGGAGTACGACACGGGGGCAACGCGCTTTGACCGGGCCGAGTTCTGGCACTACCTGGACGATTCCGGGCGGCTGATCGCGATCCGTCGCGGTCACCTGGGCGAGTGGGCGCTGGACCTGACGCCGACGGATCCCGCCCTGTTCGAGGTCTATGGCGCGTGAGGAGGTCACCATGAGAGCGTGGCGACGCAGTAACCGTGTTCGACTGGGTCTGCGCGTACTGGCGTGGCCCATCGTGAGCGTGTTGGCGGCGCTGGTGCTCTTGGGCGCCCAGGAGGCGGGCAAGAGCCGTGGCCCGGTCCTCGTGCTCACCGTCGATGGGGACGTGAACCCCGTGCTGCTCGCCTACATCGAGCGCGGCCTCCACGAGGGTGCGCGGCGGAACGCCGAGATGGTGCTGATCCGCCTCGACACCCCGGGGGGCGGATACGAGACCACCCGGCAGATTGCCCAGGCCTTCCTCGCGTCCGATGTACCCATCGGTGTGTACGTCTGGCCGCCGGGCGCGCAGGCCGGCTCCGCAGGCACCTTCATCACGATGGGCGCCCACGTCGCCGCGATGGCCCCCGAGACCAACATGGGCTCGGCGCACCCCATCCTCGCCGGCGGCATGCCGGGTGAGAGTGCGCCACAGGGCGACCAGCTCAAGACCCTCAACGAGAAGGTCACCAACGATGCCCTCGCCCTCATCCGCAACCTGGCGGAGAGGAACGGGCGGAACAAGGACTGGGCCCAGAAAGCCGTCACCCACAGCGTGTCGGCGACCGCCAACGAGGCGGCCCGGATGAAGGTGATCGACTTCGTCGCGGAGGACCTGGAGGATCTGCTGAAGGAAGCCGACGGCCGCAAGGTCAAGGTCGCCTCCGGCGAGCGCGTGCTGCGGACAGCGTCGGCGCAGGTCCAGTACCTGCCGATGAGCTGGCGAGAGACGCTCCTGTACCCGATCGCCAACCCGAACGTGGCCTACATCCTGCTGATGCTTGGCTTCATCGGCCTGGTCGCCGAGATCAAGTCGCCCACCCACGGCGTCGTGGGCGTGCTCGGAGCCATCTGCCTGATTGTGGCGCTCTTCGCCCTGTCGGTCCTCGACGTGAACGTGGCGGGCCTGGCGCTCCTCCTCCTCGGCATCGGCTTCTTCGTGGGCGAGCTCTTCGCACCCACTCACGGGTTGCTGACCTTCGGGGGCGTCATCTCGTTCACGATCGGCTCGCTGATCCTGATCAAGGGACCCGGCGAGATGCAGGTCTCTCGCCCCCTGATCGCGGGCGCCGTCATCTCGCTGATCGGGTTCTTCGTCTTCGCCCTTGGCGCCGTCGTCAGGGGACAGAAGCGCAAGGTCGTGACAGGTCTCCAGGGCATGATCGGCCGCGTCGCGGAAGCGCGCACCCGCCTCGACCCCACCGGCACGATCTTCGCCGATGGCACGCTCTGGACGGCCGAGGCTGTCGAAGGCCCTATCGAGCCGGGGGAGGAAGTCGAGATCGTGGAGATGAACGGCCTGCGCGCAACAGTCCGCCGCATCGCCGGCCAAGAAGCCGAGGCGGAGGACTCCGCCGTCTGAAGGCCCAACCGGAAACCGGAGGACAGGCATTCTTGCCTGTCCACGCACAACGCGGGACTCGGAGGACAGGCATTCCTGCCTGTCCGAACTCGAAGACAAGGGTGGTGTGGACGATGCATCCAGTGGCCGTCGTGTTCGCCGTCATTGGCGGGTTCCTGTTCCTCTTCCTGCTGAGCGGGATCCGCATCGTGAATGAGTACGAGCGCGGCGTCGTGTTCCGCCTCGGCCGGCTGGTGGGCGCGCGCGGCCCGGGGATCTTCTACGTGATCCCGATCATCGAGCGCATGGTGAAGATGGACCTCCGCGTCGTCGCCCTCGACGTCCCCAAGCAGGAGGTCATCACGCGGGACAACGTGACCGTCCGCGTGAACGCGGTCTGCTACTTCCGGGTCTTCGATCCGTGCAACGCGGTCGTCCAGGTCCAGCACTACTGGATCGCGACCTCGCAGATGGCCCAGACGACGCTCCGTAGCGTCCTGGGCGAGTGCGAGCTGGATCACCTCCTCTCCGACCGCGAGGCGATCAACCATCGGCTGCAGAAGATCATCGATGAGGCGACCGATCCGTGGGGCGTGAAGGTGACGGCGGTCGAGGTGAAGGACGTCGAGCTGCCGACGGAAATGCAGCGGGCCATCGCGCGTCAGGCGGAGGCCGAGCGGGAGAAGCGGGCGAAGATCATCGCCGCCGAGGGTGAGTTCCAGGCCTCCAAGCAGCTCGCCGAGGCCGCCAAGATCATCGGGGCGACGCCGCCCTCGCTGCAGCTTCGCTTCCTGCAGACGCTCGCGGAGATCGCGACCGAGAACAACTCGACCACGATCTTCCCGGTGCCCATCGACCTGTTCGAGGCCTTCCTGAAGCGCACGTCGGACGCGCCCGCCTCGGACCCGCCCGCCGCACCAACCATGTAGGGGCGTGATTCATCACGCCCCAGTGTAGGGGCGCCATTCATGGCGCCCACCGTGTAGGGGCGCGATTCATCGCGCCCCCGTACACCCAACCACGGAGCCAGAACCATGGACGCCATCGATGTCGTCGAGTGGCAGGACGTGACCGGCACGGAGATCGTGCACCGCTGGCCGGTGAGCGGGCCGGGGAACATCCGTCTCGGCTCGCAGCTCACGGTGCGTGAGAGCCAGGCCGCCGTCTTCTTCCGCGACGGCCAGGCCTTGGACACCTTCCACGCCGGGCGGCACACGCTCGAGACCCTCAACCTGCCCCTGCTGCAGAAGCTCATCAACATTCCCTTCGGCGGCACGACCCCGTTCCAGGCGGAGGTCTACTTCGTCAACCTGCGCACGATGACCAACCTCAAGTGGGGCACCCCCGCGCCGATCATCTTCCGCGACAAGGAACTCGCGATGGTCCAGCTCCGGGCCTTCGGCCAGTTCACCTGCCGCGTGAGTGACCCGCAGCTCTTCGTGAACAAGGTGGTCGGCACCGAGGGGCGCTACGATGAGAGCGCGATCGAGGGCTGGATGCGCTCCTTCATCATCTCGCGCTTCAACGACACGCTCGGCGAAGTGCTGGAGACGATCCTGGACCTCGGCCGCATGTATGACGAGATCGGCGTCGCCACGCGCGAGCGCTGCCGCGAGGACTTCGACAAGTTCGGGGTCGAGCTGCTGGACCTGCTGATCGAGGCGGTCACGCCCCCTGAGTCGGTCCAGAAGATGATCGACGAGCGGACCTCAATGGAGGCGGTCGGCGACATGGGCCGCTTCACCGCCTTCCGCACCGCCGAGGCGATCGGTGACATGGCGAAGAAGGAGGGGGGCGGCGGGGGGATGGAGGTCGGCGCAGGCCTCGGCGCCGGCATCGGGATGGGTACCGCGATGGCAGGCGCCATGGCCGCTGCGATGAAGCCCGGGGCGGCACCGGCCGCCGCGCCCGCAGCTACCGTGAAGTGCGCCAAGTGCGGAGCCGACGCACCCGTGGGCTCGAAGTTCTGTCCCGGCTGCGGGGAGAAGATGACCCCCGCCGCGACCCACTGCACCGAGTGTGGCGCCGAGATCCCTGCGGGCGCGAAGTTCTGCCCGGGCTGCGGGAAGAAGACGGGCGCGTAGTTCCTCGGTGAACATGCGGTGTTGTGGGAGGGGCTTCAGCCCCGAACGGTCGGGGCTGAAGCCCCTCCCACAACACCCAGAGTTGGTCTGATCGGAGGCGTCACATGCCCAGGCAAGAGACTCACTTCACGGACCACTACGCCGAGGTCTGCAAGGCCTTGGGCGATTGGGGCGCGCTCCTGCTCTCTCTCGACGCGAACGGCAAGCCGAACCCCATGACGATCGGCTGGGGCTCGCTCGGGATCGTGTGGAGCCGGCCGATGTGGGTGGTGCTCGTACGGCCGTCGCGGTACACGTACGGGTGCCTCGAGGAGACCGGGGACTTCACGGTCAACGTGCCTCCCGCGGCGCTCGATGATGTCGCGATGTTCTGCGGCACGGTCTCGGGGCGCGACCACGACAAGATCGCCGAGAAGGGGCTAACGGTGCTGCCCAGCGAGACCATCCGCTCGCCGGGCATCGTCGAGTGCCCGATCATCTACGAGTGCAAGGTCGTGCAGAAGACGGACGTGGTCCCGGAGGCCTTCGACCCACGGATCACGCAGCAGTGCTATCCGCAGGGCGACTTCCATCGCGTTTACTTCGGCGAGGTCCTGCGGACCACCGCGGATCCCGCAGGCGTCCCGACGCTGTTGCGGTAGGACTTGCAGTAGGAGGACAGGCATTCTTGCCTGTCCACTACTTGTCTGTCCGGAACTCGGAGGAAAGCCCATCATGCCGCGAGCCGGGCGCGCCGCCAAACCGGGCGGCAAGAGCGGTCTAGTCATCGGGATCATCGTCGTGGTTCTCATCTTGGCGGGGCTGGGCGTCGCCGGCTACTTCTACAACCGCTCGTCGGCCGTCTCGACGGCGACGCAGTTCATGGACGTCATCACGGGCTCCTTCAAGACCGGGGAACTCGACACTGCGACCCTCAAGCGCATACTGGTGAAGGACCAGGCATCCGAGGTGGACAAGGCTCTGGGGCCCCTGGGCGCCATGGCGAACAACCCCCTCGCGAAGCAGTGGCTGTCCCAGATGCAGGCGCAGGCCTCCTACAAGATGGGCGAGGTACAGGCCGATCTGAAGGAAGCGTCCGTCGCCGTCACCCTCACGGTCTCGATGATGGGGCAGTCCCAGTCGATACCCATGAAGGTGATCCTGGTCCGCGAGGGGCTCGCCTGGAAGGTCGATGCCGGGAAGACCCAGACCTCCGTCCCGGGCGTGGGCGGGGCCGGCGGCGGGGCACCCAAGCTGTAGGCCGGCCGCTGTCCCGGCGCAGGCTCGGTGAGTCCGATGGCCAAGCCGAACGTCGTCCTGTTCATCACGGACGGTCATCGCGCCGACACGGTGGGCTGCTACGGCAACGCACTCGTGCGGACGCCGAACCTGGACGCCTTCGCTGTGGAGGGCGCGCTCTTCCGCCGGTCGTTCTGCTCCCACTCGGTCTGCATGCCGACGCGCGCCTCGATCTTCACCGGGCGCTATCCCCACGTCCACGGCGTCTGGGCCAACGGCGTCCCGCTGCCCACCACGGAGATCACGCTCCCGCAGGTCCTCGCCGAGCACGGCTACGCGACCTGCGCGACGGGCAAGGTCCACTTCGAACCTCAGCAGGCCTACCGCGATCACCTCGCGCCGGTCCTCGGCCCTGAGCGGCTCCCCTACTACGGCTTCCAGGCCGTCCACCTCAGCGAGAACGCGCTGGGCAAGGAGTACCTGCGCTTCATCGACCACCACTTCCCCGCGCTGGCGCTGCACGTGATCCGCCGCCAGACGGTGCCCGAGGAAGCCCACGACCTCCACTGGATCACGAGCCAAGGCATTGAGTTCGTGGAGGCCCAGGCTGCGGCGGGCCGGCCCTTCTTCCTGTCATGCTCCTTCCACGAGCTATCCCCACCGAGCAACCCGCCCGAGGGGTTCGCCGGCACGGTTAACCCGGCGGACGTCCCGGTCCCCGAGCTTCGTCCCGGCGACCTCGACCGCCGCCCGCCCTACTATCGCCAGTGCTACGAGGGCTACCTCAGGAACGGCCGTCAGCCCGACGAACGCACCCTCCGCCGCCACATCGCGACCTACTACGAGCAGGCCGCCTTCCTCGACAAGCAGTTCGGCCGGCTCGCGGGCGCCCTCAAACGCGCCGGCGTCTGGGACAACACCCTCGTCCTGTTCACGGCCGACCACGGCCTCTCGCTCAACGACCACTACCAGTGGCGCCACGGCCCGTTCCTCTTCGACCAGGTCGTCAACGTCCCGATGGTCTGGCGCCTCCCCGGCGTCGCGCAGCCGAGCGTCACCGACGAACTCGTCGAGAGCATCGACATCCTGCCCACCGTGCTCGACGCGTGCGGCATCCCTGTCCCTCCCGGCGCGCAGGGCCGCTCGCTCGTGCCCCTCATTCGGGGCGACCCAGGCGCGAAGGGCAAGGACTCCGTCCTCCTCCAGGAGCGCCAGGCCCCCGACCTCGCCGCGCGCGGGCTGGACCCCGCCACCATCCACCAGGTCGCGCTCCGCACCACCGACTGGAAGCTGATCCACTACGTAGACTACCCTCATGGCGAGCTCTACGACCTGCGCAACGACCCCGGTGAGTTCGAGAACCTGTGGGCCGACCCCGGCCACCTGCCCCAGCGCCGCGAGCTCGAGGCCCTCCTCATGGACCGCCTCGCCGGCGCGCACGATCCCTTGCCCACCCGCCCCTACGACTGGTAACAACGGGGTAACAACGGGGTCACGTCTTTAAATTTTAATCTTGGCGCCCGCACCGGAAGCCCTGCAAGCGATGACCGAGTACGAGGCCGAGATCCGCCACCTCCGCTCCGACGATGTTGACCGCGTCCTCCGCTTCTTCGCCGCCCTCGGTCCCGAGAGCCGCACCACCTTCGCGCCCCACGCGTTCGACGCGGAAAACGCCGCGCGCATCTGCCGGACCTCCGACGGCATCGACAACGTGCGGCTGGTGGCGGTGGAGGACGGCGAGATCGTGGGCTACTGCTACTTCGAGAGCCGCGATCTGCCGTACCCGACGGTGGGCCTGGGCATCGCGGATCACGCCCAGAACCGGGGTCTCGGGCACCGACTGATGACAGCCCTCATCGCCGAGGCGCGGCGGCTGGGGAAACCGGGCCTCGACCTCACGGTCTGGAAGACCAACCCTCGGGCCCAGCGCGTCTACACGGCAGCGGGCTTCCGGTTCACCGGGGAGACGCCCAACCGCGTCGAGTTCACGATGCACCTGGACCTCAGCGAGCCAGCCGACGCCTGATCAGCGCCGCGACCCGCTCCACCTGCCGCTCGTCCAGCGCATCCGTGACCACCACCTCCGCGTGCTTCCGCGATGGCTCCACATGCTTCGCGTGCATCGGCCGCACGGTGGCCTCGTACTGCGCCAGCACCGACCGCAGCGTCCGCCCGCGAGCCGGCCCGACATCCCGCCGAATGCGTCTCGCGAGCCTCAGATCGGCCGGCGCATCCACAAAGACCCTCACCTCGAGTAGCTCCCGCACCGACGGCGCCGCCAGCAGCAGCATCCCCTCCACGATGACCACTTCCGCCGGGCGCACCCGCTGCGTCCCGGCCAGCCGCGCATGGGTCCGAAAGCAGTACCGGGGTGCCTCGATGCTCCGACCCTCGCGCAGCGCCATCGCGTCGCGCGCGAATCGCCGGTTGTCCAGCGCTGCGGGCGCATCGAAGTTGAGCGTTGCCCGCTGCGCGATCGGCAGCCGGCTCTGGTCGCGATAGTAGTCGTCGTGGTGCAGCAGGGAGACGCCCACCCCCTTCAGCAGCCGCCTCAGCGACCGCACGAGGGTCGTCTTCCCGCTGCCCGAACCACCCGCGATCCCGACGATCAGACTCGCCGCTCGGCCCATGCTCCTCCCCTCACCCCGGTCGTTAGGAGGACAGGCATTCCTGCCTGTCCGTCCTGCCCTCCTTCACGCTCCTTACCCCCGAGTCCTCGCCCCAGACTGTGCCGCGGGCCTTCGAAGCCGTAGGAGGACAGGCATTCCTGCCTGTCCGCCGTGACCTCCTTCGCGCTCCTTGCCGCCGAACCCTCGTCGAGGAGTATGCCCAGAGGCCCACCGCCAAACAGGAATCTGCGATTCCTGTCCGAGCCGTTCCGGTGTAGGGGCGCGATTCATCGCGCCCGCCCATGTAGGGGCGCCATTCATGGCGCCCGAGAATCGACATCGCGGACTCCCATACAGGAGAACCTCGCGGCCCTGCGGAACGTTATGGGCAGTGTGCGCGCCTCGCGCGCACCGTCAATCGGAGAGTTCACCCCATGCAGGTTCTGGCATCGGTAGGCGCGCTGGCGCTGCTTGTGGCGGCGCCCGGCGCGGCTGAGGCTCCGCAGCCCGCTTCTCCCGAAGTTCAGCAGCTCCTGGACCAGGCTCTGGCCTTGGCCCAGTCCGTGCCGGATCGGGCCGAGCGCGCTGACGCCGTCGGTCGCGTCGCCGGCGAGATCGCCCGCTACGATCCGAAGCGCGCGCTGCAGGAGCTGAAGAAGGACTTCGAGACCCACGAGGCGTCCTCGGCGATGGCCCGGGCGGCCGAAGTTCTCGCCCGCGACAACCGCCTCCTCGGCCTCGCGACGCTGCTGCGGGTCAAGGAGATCTCGACCCTGATGGTCGCGCTGTCGCGCATCGTCGCGATGGAGATCATCAGCGACTACGACGAGGCGCGCAAGATCGTCGATCACGTCGAGCCGATCACCGTCCAGCGGATGGTCGAGCGCGAGGTCACGCGCGTGGTCTGGGCGGACGTGCCCGGCGACCGCGCCACCGCCGTGGACGCCGCCCTCCGGTGGGCGCAGGGGGTCGCGGACCCGGTCACGCGGGACGAGTCTCTCGCCTTCGCGGCCGAGGGCGCGGCCACGCTTGACGTGACGCGGGCGCAGAGCATCGCCGATGGCATCCGGGATGTCGAGCCTCGGGACCTCGCCTTGCGCCTGATCGTCCAGCAGGTGGCCGCCTCCGACGTGGACGCGGCACAGGCGCTGATGGGGCGCATCCAGACGCCGCTTCAGCGCGGTCTGGCCGGCGCGGAAGTGGTGGGGGGTCTCGCGAAGGCGGGCCGCACTCGGGAGGCGCTGGCCCTGGTCACGGCCGTGCGGACTTCGGTGGCAGAGGATCTCGAGAGCCCGCTCGACCAAGCCCTCATCCGCGAGCGGTTGGCCCTGGCGATTGCCGATCTGGACCCGCCCGCCGCGTTGAGCATCGTCAGCGAGCTCTGGCCTCCGGCGAAGCGCTATGCCGTGCAGTGTCGCGCCGCCCGCAGCGTGGCGGCGCGCGATCCGAAGCTGGCGAAGGACCTCCTCCGGGACGCCCTGATCGAGGTCAAGCGGATCGACGCGCCGCTCTTTCAGCGGGAAATCGTCGCCGAGGCTCTGGCCTCCGCTGCCCTGGTAGCGCCTGAGCAGTTGAACTCGATGACCCAGGACCGCCCCGAACTCGTGCAGCAGGCGTTGCCGGACGCGGTGCGGTCTCTGTTGCTTACCGACCCGGAGGCGGCGGTCAAGCTGACGGACCGGATCGCGGATGCGCACGTCGCCCAACAGGCCCGGGCGGGGATCGTCTGCGCGGTCGCGTCCAGCCACCCGGACCTCGCGCGCCGCGTGGCTGACGAGCTGCAGCTGCCCGGCCCGAAGAGCGCCGCGCTCGTCGCCTTGGCCCAGGCCGCCTCCGCCGGCTGACAACGGCCCATGTAGGGGCGCGATTCATCGCGCCCGCCATGTAGGGGCGTCATTCATGACGCCCGCCATGTAGGGGCGTGATTCATCACGCCCCAATCCTGATGACGCTATCCACCGCGCTCGTCACGGCCTGCGTTGACTGACGGAGGATCATTCTGCTATACTGCGGCGTCTGGTGATGCACGGACCCGCCACTTCGTGGCGCCGGGCCCTCATGTCGGGCAAGCACTCCATGCGCCAGGTTTGACCCGCTGTTGTGGGAGGGGCTTCAGCCCCGACCGTTCGGGGCCGGGCGGGCGCCACTGTCGTCGGGCCGTAGGAGCGGCTTCAGCCGCGATGCCTTCAGGAACCACCAGCACGAGACGGCCGTTACCCTCAACGTTGTGACAGGCTGCAGAGAGGCGATCCGCGATGATTGAGGTCGAAGGGCTTACGAAGTACTTTGGCGTCTACCCGGCTATCCGGGAGGTGAGCTTCCGCGTCGAGGAAGGCGAGGTCGTGGCCTTCCTGGGCCCCAACGGGGCGGGGAAGACCACGACGATGCGGATTCTCACCAGCTTCACGGCGCCCACCTCCGGGAAGGCGTCGATTGCCGGCTACGATGTGTGGGACGACTCCCTCAACTCCCGCCGGCACATCGGCTACCTCCCGGAGATCTCCCCGCTGTACACCGAACTCAGCGTCCGCCAGCAGCTGATGTTCGGCGCCCGCCTGTGCGATTACCCCGAGGACAAGCTCGCGGGCCGCGTGGATGACGTGATAGACCTGTGCGGCCTGGCGGAGCGCGCCGATGCGCTCATTCACAAGCTGTCCAAGGGTTACCGCCAGCGCGTCGGCCTCGCTCTGGCGATTGTCCACGACCCGCCCGTGGTGATCCTCGACGAGCCGACGATCGGTCTGGACCCCAAGCAGGTGGTGGAGACCCGCAAGCTGATCAAGCAGCTCGGGAAAGAGCATACCGTCATGCTCTCCACCCACATCCTGCCTGAGGCCCAGACCATCGCCGAGCGCGTCATTATCATCAACGAGGGGTCCATCGTCGCCGAGGACACGCCCGACAACCTCACCGCCCAGATCCGCCGCGCGCGCACGCTCCATCTGCGCGTCAAGGACACCAGCCCCACCGTCGCCGGCCGCCTGCGCGACATGGCCGGGATCAGCGGCGTGCGGCGGACGGCCGAGATGGGCGACGGGGCCTGCTATGAGATCGAGACTCCCGTGGACGGACGCGACATCCGCGCGGAGATCGCGTCCTTCGTCGTGAACAACAACTGGGGCCTGTTGGAGATGACCACCATTGAGATGACGCTGGAAGATGTCTTCCTCCGTCTGACCACTGAAGAGGAGGGAGCCGCTTGATGAAAGCGATGGTAGAGGTCCTTTTCAAGCAAGGCTTCGTTGCCTGGATCGTCCTGGCAGCGGGCATCGTGCCTCTGATCCGCTACCTGTTCTCCACCCAGGCCGAGGGAGCACGCCGGGCCGCCCGGATCGCGAGCCTGGTGCTCATCGCGATCGGTCTGGGCTACGTCGGGTACTACCTCTGGTTCGCCCACCGGGGCGCTGAGCCGCCCTGGAATCCTGCCTGCCTGGCCAATCTGGCCTTCGCCGCGATGGTGCTGGGCGCCGTCGCCGCCTATGCGCTCTGGCTGCCGCGCTGCTGGCACGTCACCGTGAAGGAGCTGCGCACCTACTTCGCCTCCCCCATTGCCTACTCGGTGATGATGGCGGTCTTTGGCATCAGCAACTTCATCTTCTGGTTGACGCTCAAAGACCTGCAGGGGGGCCGGCAGGGCGAGAACATCGCCATGACGACGATGACCACCTGCTTCCTCCTGGTGCTCATCTCGCCGCTGCTGACGATGCGCCTGCTGGCCGAGGAGAAGCGCTCGGGCACCTATGAGATCTTCATGACCCGGCCGGTTCACGATCTGCAGGTCGTGGTCGGCAAGTTCTGGGGCGCGATGGGGGTCATGCTGGTCATGATCGCCGTCCTCTTCATCCAGCCCTTGCTCGCGGAACTGGGCGGCAACCCGGACTGGGGCCCGATCTGGAGCGCCCACGTCGGCCTGATCGGCTGGTCGGCGGCCTTCGTCGCCATCGGCGTCTTCACGTCCGCCCTCACCTCCAGCCAGATCGCCGCCGCCGCGATGTCCTGGTTCATGATGATCGTCCTGTGGCTGCTGTCGGCGCTGCGTTCCGTTGACCCGGGGAGGCCGATCTCCAAGGTCGGCGAGTACCTCTCGATCAGCGGCGTGATGGAGGAGTTCGCGCGCGGCACCATCGACACAACGCGCCTGATCTACCTGGCGTCCGTGACCGTCTTCTTCCTGTTCGCAGCCTGGATGACGCTATTCGCAACCCGCTCCCGCTAGGGACAGGCGCTCGGTGGCGACCTAACCGGTGTTGGCCATGCCCGGGGAAACCCGGCATCGCCGAGTCGTCGTAGGGGCAGAGCGTGCTCTGCCCACGCCGTAGCCGTCAACCCGAAACTCGAAACCCGAAACCCGAAACCCTCAACGTCGCGGTGGGTGAACAACAATGACTGACGACAAAGACCGTGACCTCGGTACGGACGAGTCCCCCGAGGACGAGCCCGAAGAGACGCCCGAGGAGAAGCCCAGGCGCAAGGGCAAGCGCGATGCTGCGCCCGTGGAGCGCAAGAGCCGGCGCGAGCTGCGCGCGGAGCGCCAGGCCGAGGCCCGCCAGCGCATCCACGACCCGCGCGCCATTGCGGCGCTGGGCGAGGAGCGCCCGCTGCTCGAGCAGCTCGGCATCCCGGCCTTCTTCGCCGGCCTTGGTACGCTCCTTGTCGGCATCGGCTGGGCGATCATCCTCCAGGCGCTCAAGCGCCCCGGCCCGATCGTCTGCCTGACGCTCGGCGTCATCCTGCTCGCCTACGGCGTCTTGTTCGGCCTGCGCACGGTGGCCCGGCAGATGCACGGGCGCGGCTTCCTCGTTGTGCTCGTGGCCATTGCGCTCACCTTCGCCGTGCTGCTGATGCTCGTGGGCGTGAATGCGCTCTTCCTGACACGGACCGTTCGCATCGACAAGACCCAGAGCCGCTACCTCAGCCTCTCGGCTCAGTCCCGTGACGTCGTCAGGAAGATCACGCAGGACGTGAACATCTACGTCGTCATCCAGCGCAACGCCCTGCAGTTCACCTCCTACAATCTCGATCAGGTGCGGCGTCTCCTGCACGAGTATGAGGTCGTCAGCGACCACATCAAGTGGGAGATCGTGGACATCTACCGCGATCCTGAGCGCGCACAGGAGCTGGGGGTCACCTTCCCCGGCAAGGCCCTCCTCAAGAGCGGCGACAAGCGCGAGGAAGTCACCCTCAGCAACGACAATGAGCAGAACCTCACCAGCGCCATCCTGCGCGTGACCAAGCCGGAGAAGGAAGCCGTCTACTACCTCACCGGGCACGGCGAGTTGAAGCTCGAGGAGTTCGGCAGCGACCGCATGGGCTGCTCGGCTCTGCGCAAGGCGCTGACGAACGTTCAGCTCGACGTCAAGGAGCTGGCGCTCAAGCAGAGCAACGAGGGCGCCAAGCCGCCGATCAATGTCGAGGTCAAGGGCCTGGAGAAGGACACGGGTAAGGCGGCTCTGGAGAACATCCCTCCCGAGGCCAAGGCCGTGATGGTCCTGGGGCCCAAGACTCCTCTGGCCAAGAGCGAGATGGACGCCCTTAGCCGCTACCTGGATCAGAAGCAGGGCGGACTGTTCATCGCTCTCGCCTATGAGCCCGGCGCGCCGGACTTCCACGAGATCCTGGGCAAGTACAACGTGACCGTTGAGCCGGGGATCGCGGTTGACCCCTACAAGCGTACAGACCGGATGGGGACGCCGCTCATCGAGACCCCGCAGGGCCATGACGTGTTGAACAACATCACGGTCCTTGAGACCCCGGCCTGCCGCGTCTTCCAGATCCCCGAGACGCCGCCCCAGGAGAACCCCTACGGCGGCCCGCCTCCGAAGCAGGACGCCATCTCGCTGCTCAAGACCAGCGGTGAGGGGCTCGTGGCGCAGGTGAAGCCGGCGCCGCAGGGGAAGGGCCTCACCATCGCGGTGGACCCAAACAGCCCACGCAGCGAGCGTACGCTGGCGGTGCTCATCGACACGAAGAAGGAGAAGCCGCCGACGCCGCCGGGCATGCCCGAGATGCCCGAGCCCGAGGAGCCGGGCCCCGGCAATCGCATCGTGGTGGTCGGGAGCTACCTGATGCTCACCGACCAGCTCCAGCCGCAGCTGCCCGTGGCCGGAGTGAACACTGACTTCGTGGCGCAGGCCGTGAGCTGGCTGGCCGGCGGGCAGGCGATCTCGATCCCGGAGCGGAAACCTCCCACCGTCACAATCGGCTTCAAGCCGATCACGAGGAAACTGGTCGGGCTCGTCCTCGTGGGGTTCATCCCGCTGGGCACGATCGTCATCGGTGTCGTCGTCTGGTGGCGCCGTCGCTAGTCGGGGACTGTCGAAGTCCTGAGTTGTTAGGGACTGTCCAAGTCCTGATCCCGCCTCAGCGGGATCAGGACGCATGGACTGTCCCCTGTTGCCTTAGCCTCTCACCCGCCAAACGTAGGAGGACAGGCATTCTTGTTGATTGCCAGCATGCGTAACGCTCGTTACGATGGGTGGGAATGTGACAGAGGAACAGCCTCCGCTGCCCCAAACCACCCACTACATCCTAAATGAGCGCCTTTGGTGCCGTTGATGATGTCAAC
>Ga0194112_10003875_pt1 | contig 20722 bp, 15 predicted proteins | sample TA2MahC400mmetaG_FD_146191 | JGI IMG/M metagenome (GOLD analysis project Ga0194112, IMG submission 146191) | Freshwater microbial communities from Lake Tanganyika, Tanzania - TA2015016 Mahale Deep Cast 400m | ecosystem: Environmental > Aquatic > Freshwater > Lake | place: Tanzania: Lake... | reverse complement strand
GATTCGGACGCCGCTCGGCGGGCCGCCCTGGAAGCGGTCGTAGACGCAGGGGTCGGGATACGCCCGCCAGTCGTGGACCTGCTTTGTGAGTTCGAGGGAGAGCGTGTGCTCCTCGCGGAAGCGCGACGCGATGGTCACGCTGTCGAGCTCGATGGGCACGAGCCACAGGCTCCCGCTCTTCCCGTCGGCGAGTGTGACAGGGAGGCGCACAGGCGGGACGCCTGTGCCACCGGCCCGTGCCACCCCTCGCGCGCTGCGGGCCGTGAGCGTGGGCACTTCGGCCGCTGCATCCACTGCGAAGCCTGCCCGGGGGCGATAGAATCGGGCGGTGACGATGGGCGCCTTGTTCGGCTGGCCATCCGAGGCCGCGACGAGCCACAGCCGCCGCCAGGGTCTGTTCGGCACGCTGAACCGAATCCGCGCCGGGTCAAGCGACCCCGGCTCCGGCCACGTCGTGTTCGCGTCGAAATAGCCGCTCTGGTTGCGGTAGTGGAACAGGCTCTCGCCCACGTCCACGTGGTCAGAGCCCCCGGTCTTGGGTTGCGGGAACTCGAATGGTATGGCTGCGACGGAGACGGTTTGCCAGAAGTGCGGGATTGCGGCGGAGTCGAGCAGCTTGCCCGCCGCGGCGTTGCAGGCGCCGCCAAGCCTCACAGGGCAGAAGCCCTCCAGGTTGGTAGTGCGGCCTTCAGGCCGTGTCCGAGAGGACGGGCTGAAGCCCGCACTACAAACCGCCCCCAGCGCGCCAACGCGGACGTTGCCGCGGAGCAAGAGGCACAAGTCGCCGGCGATGCGCCCAGGCGGCCGCCGCTCCGCCACCAGGAAGCCGTCCTTCCAGAGCCGCACGGCGTCCACGCCAATCTCGATCCGCAGGGTGAACCATGTCTTGTGGACGAGCGGGACCCTCGCCATAGCCGCCTCGATCTCCAGGCGGAACGCCTCGTCCCAGGTCGGCGAGATGTCCCTGAACCTGTCGCTGAGCGTCGCCGCGTGGGGCCATTGGATTCGTATGGGGTCCTCGATGGGCGGGCGGGGCGTCTGGTAGGCTCGGCTCTCCGGCGTGCCCATGCTCGGCGCGAGCGTGAGGCAGAAGCGGCCAGTTGTTGGGGCCGAATAGGCGTCGAGGGCGTAGGCGCTCCGGGGGCTGGCGCTCTCGCCCGTCACCCCGCAGGCGAGGGTGGCTCCGTGGTGGGGCGCCTTCTCCTCCGTGATCCGCACGAGCGCCAGAATCTCGCACGGCCCCTCGACCGGCTGCTTCGAGCGCAGGAAGCCCACCGCCCCACCCGAGTGCTCCAGCACGGGAGTGTCGATGACCTCATCATGGACAACCTTCAGCCCCGGCCCGACCACCCACGCGCTCTTCGCCCTCTCAATGCTCATGGGCAGACTGGCGAGCGTTGCGCCGGGGGGCAGCGCCCTCCACCACTTGCCGCTCGTGGGCGGGGAGCCGACGTGGGCAGTCGGAACCGCGGAGAACAACGCGACGCACAGTACAGCGAACGCTCCCATCGGCCTCTCCTTTCGTCCTCAGGGGCGCTACGAGGCCACACGCGCCTTACCATGGGGACGCACTATGCTCCTCGCGAGACAGCGCAACAGACCCTCGTCAGCGCTTCCACGCGCGGCCCCGCTTGGGTGGCTGAGCCTATGGGTTGTATGTGAACCCATTGGCTGGCCCAATGGCATGTATGGCAATGCGGGAAAGAGAAATGGACCTTGACAAGAGGCGCCGATAGTGCTTTGATTACAATAGTGGTGTTTGGCGGGTGCGATGGGGAAAAGACCCTCCTTCCGGCGTGCAAGGGTTGAGCATGGACGAGCTTGCAGACAGAGAGGAATGCCGCGATGCTCCGTTGGAACTCACCGTTAGCGTTGACCTCCGAGTGAGTCCCTTCGGAAGCCTCGAAGCCTCGGAGGCAATCTTCTTGGAGGTCGTCCCTGAAAGCCATCACCTTCCGGCGCTCCTTGAGCCCACGACGCTGGTTGACGACGTTGTCACAGAGTCGGCTTCCCATATTCTGCTCCCTACATCTCCTCTTGGGTGACGTCCCGCCAGTACCCTTCTTCCATTCTGCCCTCGATGCGTAGGACCGGCGATTGTCGGCGGGTTTGTTCTTGGACCCACCTTGGTGCTTCCCTTTGGACCTGCTGGATCATCTGGTTGATTGCCTCTCCGATCTGTTGAGGCAGCGCTGCCGGGTCTAGGTTGGGGGGCAATGACACTCTCGCGTTCAGATTGATGTTGACTTGGGGTGGCGTCTGGCGGATGCGCTTGAACCTCAAGTTCCCCTGGAAGGCCGAGGTCCTGGCGACGGACTCTATCAGAGCGATCGTGACCTTCACGTCCTTCTCATCCACGTTATCCCCCATCAGTGCGTTCGCATCCATTGGCTTCCTGAGTTCCAGCATGTCCTCGTAAGCTTCGAACAGTTCCCACAGCAGGCGCTCGAGCTTCTCAGATGGCTTCTTCACCGGAAGGCCGATCTCACGCGCCTCCCCTGGCCCCACGGCATGGCCGTGGAGATACGTCTTTTCCGCCAGTGTTTCGATGATCAAGCTCATGGCCTGCTCCTCCAGGTGTTGCCTGTGCAAGCCCAGGAGCTTTCTCGCCACCATTCGTATATGGGCGTGCGTTCTGTAGATCCCGCCGAGCACCCAGGGCGACAACTTCTCGGTAAGAATGCTGACATTACTGGCGACCGCCGCCTGGTCCCCGAGGCCAGCCACGTCTCTGAGGAACTTGATGAAGGACATCACATCCTCGACCCGGATCTCCTCTTTGACGGCGGTACCCCGGTCCTGAGCGATGCTGAGCGCTGGGTCTATCGGGCCGAGTTCCGCCTTCCTGCCCATCACCAGTTCGTCGCAGCCGAGTGCAATGAGGGTCGCCGCGCTGTAGGCTCGATAGGGAATGATCACGGCAAGGTGGTCGCAGTGCTCCCGCAGCATGGTCACGATGCGCCAGGGCACTTCCACGGCCCCGCCCCGAGAATACAGGAACAGGTCAATCTTCTCAATGTCGCCGAATGACTTCAGGTGCTCGTACATTGGCCTGACCGCGTCGTCCCCAATCTGCGATGGCGCGCCGGGGCGGTCCCCGCATATGTAGCAGAGGACCCGTGAGCCGCGCGCCCTCTCGATCCCTCGGATCAGATCAACCCTCTCCACGCGCGAGCGCCGACCCTCGATGCCCGGCGTTGCAGCATGCTGCGCGGAGGCCTGTGGTTGTTCCGTCCTGCTCTTCTTAACCATTGCGAGACACCTTCCCCCAGGTGAATACGGGCCGCTCACTCTTCCCCATGCCCGTATCATAGGCGGAGGTCCCTGTCGAGTCAAGACCGCGTGAGGCACCGTCAGCTTCGCTTGACGCCTCTGCCCTTTTCTGCCAATATGTCCCCGGTCTTCTTTCGCGTCCTTTCGCGTGTTTCGCGGGCAAATTCTCCGGCAAGGGAGTTCCCGTATGGAAATCAAGCTCAAGTACGGGCTGAACCCGCATCAGAGGTTCGCGCGGCTGGTGGTCGAGCGGGAGCCTTCGCCGCTGAGGGTGCTCAACGGCACGCCGGGCTACATCAACCTGCTCGACCTGCTGGGCGCGTGGCAGGTGGCCCGCGAGCTGAAGCAGGCAACCGGGCTGCCGGGCGCCGCCTCGTTCAAACACGTCAGCCCCGCGGGCGCCGCCGTCGCAAGGCCGCTCGACGAGGCGTTCCGCCGCTCGCAGTTCATCAGTGAGGATGAGGAGCTCTCGCCCGTGGCGACGGCCTACGCGCGGGCGCGGGGCGCCGACCGCCTCTGCTCCTTCGGCGACATCGCGGCCGTGAGCGACACCGTCGACGTGTCGCTCGCCAAGCTCATCGCCCGCGAGGTCTCCGATGGCCTCATCGCCCCAGGCTATGAGCCAGAAGCCCTTGAAATCCTCAAGTCGAAGAAGGGCGGCGGCTACCTCGCCATCGAGATTGACCCGGCCTACGAGCCGCCCGAGCTGGAGTACCGCGACGCCTTCGGCTTTCGCCTGGAGCAGACCCGCAACACGGCGAAGATCACCCGCGACCTGCTGAAGACTGTCGTGTCGAAGAAGAAGGAGATTCCCGAGGCCGCCGCCCAGTCGCTCCTTGTGTGCAGCGTGGCGTTGAAGTTCACGCAATCCAACTCGGTCGGCCTGGCCTACGACGGCCAGGTCATCGGCATGGGCGCCGGACAGCAGTCGCGCGTCCACTGCGTCCGCCTCGCCTGCGGCAAGGCCGACAAGTGGTTCCTCCAGAGCCATCCCCGCGTCCTGGGCCTCCGCTTCAAGAAGGGGCTGGGGCGGCCCGAGAAGACGAACGTGGTGGACGCCTATCTCCTGTGGGACGAGCTTGCGGAGGCCGAGCGGCTCTGGCTCCTCGGCCAGTTCGACGAGGCGCCCGAGCCCCTCAGCCGCGAGGAGCGGCTTGATTGGGTGAAGCGCTTCAATGGCACCGTCTGCTCCTCCGACGCCTTCTTCCCGTTCCGCGATTCCATTGACCGCCTGAGCCGCACGAACGTGCAGTACGTCATGCAGCCCGGCGGCTCCGCCCGCGATGAGGACGTCACGGCCGCGGCAGACCAGTATGGGATGGTCATGGTCCACTCCGGCCTGCGCCTGTTCCTCCACTGAGGAAGCAAGAAGAGACTATAAGGAAGGCAGGAATGCAGGAAAAGAGAGAGGCCCGCGAAACACGCGAAATGCGCGAAAGAGAACAAGGGACCAAGAAGCGTTCTTGGGCTTCAACCCAACTCCCCTTCCTCTTCCGTTTCCTTTCCTGCCTTCCTGCATTCCTTATAGCCTCTTCTTCTATCTGCGGTGAAAAGCGCTGATGCCTAGGGATGGGGCGGGCTAGTTGGGGGTGATGATGACGCCCTCGCGGCGGGCGATCTCGATGATGGCGCGCGAGTCGTCCTCCACCCACTCCCGCTCGCCGCAAGGAACCGGCTCGATCCGGCAGTCGGTGCGCGCTGTGAGGCGCCAGAGACGGGTGACGTCGCCTTCGCGCTTCCGCCCGTCGAAGCGCGGTGACACCACAATCAGGTCAATATCGCTCCACTTGTCGGCAGTCCCCTTAGCTTGGGACCCGAAAAGGACAGCGAAAGTCGTTGCGATACCCTCCTTGGCCAAAGCACTCAGGTACTGGCGGACGCTGTTCACAATCTCTGGAGCAACCATTCGTATAGCTCCTCGACGCGCGGGAGATGGCGCGCCACGGTCTCCGCGCCTATCGGCCGGGCTTCTTCGTCAGGATACCGCCCCTCGCGACAGAAGCCGTTCATGTCTGTAAGCGTGTCTTCCTGCCCGCCAATAGGCCACCTGTCTTGCAATGTCCACCATCGCTCGCTATCCTTACTCCCAACATAGGATACCCGTGCATGCCGAAGCTGTCAAGAGAGGAACGAGATTGATGAGATCCATTCCCGCACTCGTCCTGGCCTTCGTCGGCACCACTGTTGCCGCAGAGCTGCCCGAAGTGGTACACATCGGCATGGCCGCGCCGGACATCATCGAGGTGGTCGTGCAGGCCGGGCGGGCGGAGTATGGCCAGCAGGTGCCCTATCAGCCCCAGCCCGACGACAAGGTTGACCGGAAGACGCACCAGCGCTGGGTCCACCGCGACGGGAAGTTTCTCGGCGCGCTCGTGGGCAAGGAGGAGAAGCTGCTCTACACGCCCGACCGCGTGGTGGGGCCGAAGCTCGACCTCGCCTGGGCCGACGCGCCCGCCAGCTACGGCGTCCGCTGCCCCGACGACCCGAACTACGCGGGCGACGGCGCCGCCCCCGTCGCCGTCCACCGCAAGAGCCGCCCGACCGACTTCGCGCGCGTCGGCCCCTGGCAGATGGAGGCCCCGATGGAGCACACGCTCTACCTCCGCCTGCCAAAGCCACTCGTCGTGGGGCGCGACTACCTCGTCTGCTTCCGCGGCGGGAACCTGACGGCCACGGGCTTCACGTGGCACCCCGCGAAGCTCCGTAGCGAGGCGGTTCACGTCTCCCACCTCGGCTTCCGCCCCGACGACCCCGCAAAGGTCGCCTTCCTCTCCTGCTGGATGGGCAGCGGGGGCGGCGTGGCCTATCAGGAGGGCGCACGCTTCGACGTGCTCGACACGAACGGCAAGAGCGTCTTTCAGGGCAAGGTCGCCCTCTCGAAAGCCGCCGCCGAGCCCGAGGACGCCTACAAGCGCAACTACAGCGGCGTCCCCGTCTACGAGATGGACTTCTCCACGCTCAAGACGCCCGGCACCTATCGCGTGGCCGTCGAAGGCGTGGGCTGCTCCTACCCCTTCGCCATCGCGGACGACGCCTGGCGCAAAGCCTTCTACGTCTCTGCCCGCGGCTTCTACCATCAGCGGAGCGGCATCGCCCTCGGCCCGCCCCACACAACCTTCAAGCGCCCGCGCCCCTTCCACCCCGACGACGGCCTCAAGGTCTTCCACTCCACCTGCGGCCTCATGGATTCGGGCAACGGCCTGAACCGCAAGGACGACGGCAACTTCGGCAACCTCAACAAGGGCCGCACCGACCAGCCCGTGGCGAATGCCTGGGGCGGCTACATGGACGCGGGCGACTGGGACCGCCGCATCCAGCACCTCGCCGTCGCGCGGCTGCTCCTCGAGCTGGCCGAGTTCGCCCCCGACTACTTCGCCTCGCTCAAGCTCGACACCCCGAAGACCGACGAGGACATCCCCGACATCGTGGACGAGGCGCTCTTCGGCCTCGACTGCTACCGCCGCATGCAGACGCCCGAGGGCGGCATCCGCGGCGGCATCGAGAGCGAGGAGCACCCGTGCCACGGCGAGGGGAGCTGGCAGGAATCCCTCACCGTCATGGCCTACGCCCCGTGCGTCTGGTCGAGCTGCGTCTATGCCGGCGTCGCCGCGCGCGCCGCACTCGCTCTTGAGAAGCTCAAGCCCAAGCTGGCGAAGGTCTACCGCGAGAGCGCCTTGGGCGCAATGGCCTGGGCCGAGAAGGAGGTGAGGGCCGCGGGCGACCGCCAGTTCCCGCCCGAGGTCCGCGACGCCCGCGACCTCGCCGCCGCCGAGCTATTCCGCCTCACCGGCGACCCCGCCTGGCACGACCTCTTCCTCGCCACCACCGCCTTCAAGGACCCCCAGGCCGAACTCTTCGTCTGGCAGAAGCACGACCAGCGCGACGCTGCCTGGGTCTACGCCCGCACCGGCCGCCCCGGCATGGACGCACAGGTGAAGGCCAACTGCCGCGCCGCCATCCTCCGCGAGGCCGACGAGCGCCTCGCCTCCCAGGCCAAGGCCGGCTTCCGCTGGATGAAGTATGCCTGGCGTCCCTTCGCCTGGGGCGCACCCGTCACGCCCGAGGCCGAGAGCGTCGTCCGCGCCCACGCCCTCACCGGCGAGCCGAAGTATCTCCGCGCCCTCGTCCTCGCCGCCCAGTTCGGCGGTGGGGCGAACCCGCTGAACCTCTGCTACACCACGGGCCTCGGCCCCAAGTGGCCTCAGCACCCCCTCCACATTGACTCGCGGGTCACCAACCAGCCGCCCCCGCCCGGCCTCACCATCTTCGGCCCCCAGGACGTCGAGCGCACGAAGAACGACTGGGGCGCGAAGCTCGTGGCCCGCTTCGCCCACCCCCCACTCGCCCAGTGGCCCACCGCCGAAGCCTACTTCGACGTCTTCTGGTATCCTGCCATCTGCGAGTTCACCGTCCAATCCCCCATGGCCGCCAACGCCTACCTCTGGGGCTATTTGGCCGCGAGGAAGTGAAGGCCGCTTGCAAATCTGCGACCGCGGAGTATGATTAAGGTATGCGAAAGGTTTACATCGAGACCACAGTCGTGAGCTACTACACAGGGCGTCCTAGCCGCGACCTCTTGATTGCGGCGCGGCAGGAAGCCACGCACGAGCTCTGGCCCCGTCTGTCCAGCGAGTTCCAAACCTACATCTCGGCTGTGGTCCATGATGAGGCCAGTGGCGGTGACGCTCAGGAAAGCGACAAGCGCCTCAAAGCTCTAGGGGCATTCGGGGTGCTGCACATTGCCCCGGAGGCCAGGGCATTGGGCCGAGCTTTGGTCGAAGGGAAGGCAATTCCGGAGGAGCATCCCGAAGATGCGCTTCACATCGCCGTGGCCGCGGTGAACGGTATGGATTTCTTGCTGACGTGGAATTTCGCCCACATCAACAACCCGTTCACCCGTCTCATGATCCGCCAGATTGTTGAGAACGCAGGATACCGTTGCCCGGAGATCTGTTCGCCCGAGGACTTCCTGGAGGCCAAACCATGAAGGACCCTATCGTAGAAGAAGTGCGCAAGCGCCGCATGGAGCACACAGCCAGGTTCCACGGGGACCTGGACGCCATTTGCGATGACTTCCTTCGCATCGAGCAGACGCTCGGCGACAGGGTCGTCCGCCTTCCTGCCGTGCGCCTGAAGCCGAAGAAGCAACCTACCGCGTCCTCGTAGGCCGACCGTGAAGGCTGGGACCGTCCTGAGCCGCGAGAGGACGCGTGCAATGCCCGACACGTATACGGCCGCCATCAATAAGCGACGCGATTGGTGGATCGGCTGGATCGAGGAACTCCCCGGCGTGAACTGCCAGGAGCGGACCCGCGAGGAGCTCCTCGGCACGCTACGCGTCACGCTGAAAGAGGCCATCAGGTGGCACTCCCATGGCAAAGCCTCTGTATAGCTGCCTTACAAAGGCCACGACAGCCGAAGGGGAGGAGATTCGGTTCTCCCTCAATTGGATCGTGTCGCGCCGCGGGATCCTGAGGGTGATGCCCGATGCGCTGGTTTGTGGCGACTGGACTATTCCCTATCAGGACATTGACGAAGCGGTGCTCTTCTCCCTATGGGGTCTGTTCGTGCCCGGATACGTCCTGCGCATCAGGTCGCGAGGCAGGATCTACCAATTCGGGCTGAACTGGAACCCGTTCTGGAAGAGAGAACTGCCTTTCCCGGTGCGGCGTCAGAAGGGCAAGCTCCAGCACTCCGGCTTCAGCATAGTGGTCCGGCTGGTGTTCGTCGGGTATCTGATCTATTTTGCGTGGAAGTGCTTTGCCAGGTGATCGGCCGACCGAAGAAGAAGTGATAGGGAAAGCAGGAATGCAGGAAACGGAGACGCCGAAGGAGCAAGACACGGAATGGGAAGGCCCGTTGACCGAAACGCCACCCGGCGGCCTCCTCTCTGGCTCTGCTTCCCAATGTCCTTTCCTGCCTTCCTGCATTCCTTATAGCCCCTTCATCTTCCCGTCCTCATGTCCCTCTTGACAGATGCCGCCGCCGGGCCTATGCTTATGGCCGTGTCGTGAACCGTTCGCAGGGAGGCCACTGGCTAGGCGCTCTCCATGCTCACGCCCGCGGAGAATCTGAGGCGGCTGTTCGCGAAGCAGCCGGCCGAATATGTACCCCTCTTCGATAGCCCCTGGGGCGATACGATGCGGAAATGGGTCACTCAGGGCTATCCCACCCAAAAGAACAAACGCAAGGTGAAAGAGAAGGCCGTCGAGGACGGCAAGGAGGTCGAACGCGAGGTCGAGAAGGAGTTCGACGACCCCGTGAACACGACCGAGCACTTCGGCTTCGACATGGCCGGCGTCGGCGGCTGGTTCGACATGATGCCGCTCAAGGGCGTCTCGGAGGTCATCGAGGAGACCGACGAGTGGCGCGTCACCCGCAACGGCGCGGGCGCCGCCTTCAAGTACTGGAAGAACAAGTCGGGCACGCCCGAGCACGTGGACTTCCGCATGACGAGCCGCGAGGTGTGGGAGCGCGACTACCGCCCCCACCTCCTGGCCGTTGACCGCTCCCGCGTGAACCTCGACGGTGCGAAGAAGGCGCTCGAAGAATGGCGCGGCAAGGGGCGTTGGACATTCTTCGGCCACCTCTTCATCTGGGAGTGCATGCGCCAGAGCCTCGGCGACATCTGCCTCTACCAGAGCCTCCTCCTCGACCCCGGCTGGATTCACGACTACAACCGGGTCTACACCGACTTCTACAAGGGCCACTACAAGCTCCTCTTCGACGAGGCGGGGGTCCCCGACGGGATGTGGATGTATGAGGACCTCGGCTACAACAAGGGCCTCTTCGCCTCGCCGCGTGTCCTCGCCGAGCTCATCTTCCCCTACTTCAAGGAGGCGGTGAACTTCTTCCACTCCTACGGGTTGCCCGTGGTGCTCCACACGTGCGGGAGCACGCGCGAGGCCCTCCCGATGATCGTCGAGGCCGGCTTCGACGGCCTCAACCCGATGGAGGTCGCCGCCGGCAACAACACGCTCGAGTACGCTGAGAAGTACGGAGACAAGCTCCTCTTCGTCGGCGGCTTCGACAAGCGGATCATCGAGAGCCACGACCGCGCCCTCGTCCGCCGCGAGGTCGCTCGCTTCATGAAGGGCATGAAGGCCCGTGGCGCCCGCTTCGTCTTCGCCTCCGACCACTCCATCTCCACCAACACCGACTACGCCGACTTCCTCTACGCCCACGAGGTCTACCGCGAACACCGCATGTACTAATCACCCATTCTCTCGTTCCCACGCTCCGCGTGGGAACGCACATCCCGGACGCTCCGCGTCCCGTTGTCCTGGCGACGCGGAGCGTCGAAGGCCTTCGTTCCCACGCGGAGCGTGGGAACGAGAAAGCATCGCCTGTATTGAGGAGAGCTGACGTGCCTTTCATCTCACGCGAGGAGGCCCTGAGGCGGCTGCGGGGCCAGGTGGCCGCGAGGCGGCCCATCCTCGGCTGCGGGGCGGGCACCGGGATTTCGGCGAAGTTCGCCGAACGGGGCGGGGCCGACATCATCATCATCTACAACTCGGGCCGCTACCGCATGGCGGGCCGCGGCTCGCTCGCCGGCCTGATGCCCTACGGCGACGCCAACGCCATCGTGGTCGAGATGGCCGCCGAGGTGCTGCCCGTCGTCAAGAACACGCCCGTCCTGGCCGGCGTGTGCGGCACCGACCCCTTCCGCCTCATGCCCGTCTTCCTCCGCCAGCTCAAGGCGATGGGCTTCGACGGCGTCCAAAACTTCCCAACCGTCGGCCTCATTGACGGCACCCTCCGCGCGGGCCTCGAGGAGACAGGCATGGGCTACGGCCTCGAGGTCGAGCTCATCCGCCTCGCCCGCGAGCTCGACATGCTCACCTGCCCCTACGTCTTCGACGAGGAATCCGCCGTCGCGATGGCGAAGGCTGGCGCCGACGTCCTCGTCCCCCACATGGGCCTCACCACCAAGGGCAGCATCGGCGCCCACACCGCCCTCACCATCGGCCAGGCCGCCGAGAGGGTCCAGGCCATGCACGACGCCGCCAAGGCCGTCAACCCCGAAATCCTCGTCCTCTGCCACGGCGGCCCGATTGCGGAGCCGGACGACGTTCGCCACATCCTCGCCCACACGAAAGGCATCGCCGGCTTCTTCGGCGCCTCCAGCATCGAGCGCCTGGCAGTGGAGGGAGCGCTGGAGGCACAAACAAGGCGCTTCAAGGACTTACAGCTCGGGGGCGCTATGTGAGAGGATGAATGGATGGGTGGATGGGTGGATGAATGAAGAAGCGGCGGTGAGACTTCGGCCGTCCGTGGTTTTCGCCCCCACCGACCCTGTGTCGGTGGGGCGCAGGATTGGCCACTACAGGCGGGCACCCTCACCCCCCACCCCCTCTCCCCCGCCCGCCGAGCGGCGGGCGGGGGAGAGGGGGGAAAGAGGGGGAGGGTCGCGGCGCGTTATTGACCTCTGCATAAGTATGCAGGGGCAGGCCCCGGAGCCATGACCATGTGGCACAGCCGCCCTCGGCTGTGCCGCCGTTCGCAAGGGCATGCGCCTATTTCCGGGGCACAGCCGAGGGCGGCTGTGCCACACAGGCTTTGCTTCGGCCGCACATTACTTATGCAGAGGTCAATAGTTGCCAATCCTTCGCCCCACTGGGGCAAGCCCAGTGGGGGCGTGTGCCCGACAAGGCTAAAGCACTACTACACGAAAGGGCGATGGAATGAACAAGCTCGGCAAGGGCGCAGTCGTGAGGCCGGCGGACGTGGAGACGCTGGTCTACGACTGGGGGACGATTCGGCTGCTGAGCGAGCCGAAGCTCACGGGGGCGAAGAAGATGACCTGCGGCCTCGTGGAACTCGCCCCCGGCAGCGGCCACAGCCGCCACAACCACCCCGGCACCGAGGAGATCATCTACTGCATCTCCGGCACCGGCGAGCAGATGGTGGACGACGGCGGGACGGTGAAGGTGGGGCCTGGCGCCTGCATCTTCGTCCCCACGGGCGCCTACCACTCCACCCTCAACACGGGGAAGCGGACGATGCGGCTGCTGGTCGTCTACTGCCCCACGGGGGCCGAAAAAGTCCTCCGGGCGATCCCGGGCGTCAAAACCGTCCCGCCCCGGTAGCCCGCCTCTCCGAGGCGAATCCCCGCACGCCCAAACCGGTTGGGAACGTCCCAAGTTCTTGAGTTTGCATCGGCGGTCAGCGGCGCTTCGTGCGAGTTTCCATGTCGAGCCCGACCCTGGGGGACCCGTCCCCCAGACCCCCTGGGGATTTACCGCATGAGGCCACCGGCAGCCTTCTGCGATGCGAGTTGGCCACGAACTTGGGACATTGTCAACCGGTTTGGGCGTGGCATTTCTCACCAGCCCATACCCTTCGAGAAGGGAGAACGCCCTCCCCTTGTCATGCTGAGCTTGTCGAAGCACATTTCAAGGGAGGGGACTCCGGCAACAGGGCGTGCTCTGTAGCGTCAGCGCGGAGTATGGCCCCCAATCCTGGTGAACTGATCGGGCGCCCCGATAGGGGCGCACTATATCAGCCCAGGGCGAAGCCCTGGGAAGCGGGGCCGTGCGTGGGCTAGCCCTGAAGGGGCGTGCTACGGGGCAGGGGCGGCACCGTCTCCCCTCGCTGGTTAGCACGCCCCTACAGGGCTAGACCGGGGCGGCCCGCTTCGCTCCGCTCGGAATGACATGGTTTCTGGCGCGCTGGTGAGAAATGCGGGCTAGGCCTGCCAGCCCACCCTGGGCGCATCGCCCCAGAGCATTTCGAGCTGGTAGAAGCCGCGCGCCTCAGGGCTGAAGAGGTGCACCACCACGTCCACGTAGTCCAGGAGCACCCAGCCGCCCGTCGCGTCGCCCTCCACGCCGAGGCAGGCCACGCCCTGGGTCTTCAGGTCGCGGTGCATCCTGTCGGCGATGGCCTTGAGCTGGCGTTCGCTCCCCGCGGTCGCCAGAACGAAGAGGTCGGTGATCTGCGTCAGCTTGCGGACATCCAGGACCAGGATGTCCTCCGCCTTCATCTCGTCGCACAGGCGGGCACAGGCGATTGCCAGGTCGGTTGGGCTCAGGCGCCTTCTCCTATGCTGTCAGAGTGATTGGATGAATGGATGTCTGGATGAATGGATGGATGAAAGGCCCGACCTCTCGGACACCCATCCACCCATCCATTCATCCATTCATCCATTAGCACTGCCCCCATCATGAAGCGAAGCAGCCCGTGTTGTCAAGGGTAAAATTGCAGAGGGGGTAATGCCTCAGTTACGGGTGGCGGCGGCATGTCGCGCATGTTTGTAGTGCGGGCTTCAGCCCGTTTCTTTGGCCTGCAACGGCCTGAAGGCCGCACTACGAACAAAGAAGCCCTCCCGCCGCCACTCGTAACTGAGGCATTACCAGAGGGGCGCACTAACGGATTCGCACGGCGGACCGTAGCGTAGCCGCAACCGTCCCGGTTGCGGACGCCTGCCGCCACCCCGCCCAATGTGGCGCAATGCTGCTCAATGTGGCGCAATCGCGGATCTGCCCTTTCGTCGCGTCCGGCGGGCGAGTTTGCCAATGTGGCGCAATGTGGCGCACAAATGCGCCATGCGCGGCCCCACCCCTCCCCCCGGCAGGCGCCACGGCCAGCACCGCGCCACCCCCTGGTTGCACCCACGGAGAGGCGCGCGCTCTCTCCCCCCAGTACAACGAGTTTCACCGCCCATAGTGGGCGGGTGGGAATCCGGAATGTCGCCCGATCCCCTTCTCCGCCGTAAGTGCTTGGCACGCATAGCCTTCCGTCAAAAACCACCCCGGCTCGCCACATCTCCTTTCGACAACGGCACTTACGTCCTGATGCCCGCGAACCCGGCCCGCCTGGTCCGTCCGCCTGGCCGCCAAGCCTGCCAAGACGAACAAGACGGGCCTCACGCGAACCTCTTCCCCCGAAAACCGAACACCGAACACCAATAACCCAGACTGGCAGGGCAATGAGGGCAGGGTCTGGACAAGTCCTCGCCCCGTCCCGCATTGCGTCCGCCTCAGGAGAATTGTCCCATCTCCCATCCGCGCCCATCCGCGTAATCCGCGGTCAGACTCCCCGTCCTCGCCCGCCGAAGAGCGAACAACCGCGGATTCCGCCGATGGCCGCGGATGCTCCGTCTTCGCTCTCCCTCGTCCACCTTGTATACCCGGCCCGCGGAATTTTCTCGAATTGGCTTGACTTTTGCTAGGGGGGGTATACTCAGGCCGTCCAATCACGGGTTTGGAGGTTGTGTCGTGCGACGGGCGGCTGATCCCTCCTTTTCATCCCATGCCCCACAACAGGATGTCTCTCATGAGGACCGGTGCAAGGATAGTGCGCTCGGGGGCCAACGACCGAAGGCAGGCAGACACACCGCGGCTCTCTCGTTCCCAAGCTCCTGCCTCTTCTCGTTCCCAAGCTCCTGCTTGGGAACGGGCCGGGGGCAAGCTCCCGCTTCCCAGTGCCCAGCGGAACTGGCGGAGCCGCGTTGCGAAGCAGGAGCTTCGCAACGAGAAGAACAGACCCGAGCCCCTCGCCCTTGAGCCCCTCGAGCCTAGGGTGCTGCTCTCGGGCACGGACTCGGCGCTTCAGCTTTTCAGCGTCTCACCGGCGCTCTTCGCGCCGAACCTTGGCCAGTGGGCCGACGAGGCGGTGCGCTTCGTCCATAACGGCAGCGGCGCCAATGTGGCGATGACCGACTCCGGCCCCGTCTTCCAGCTCTTCGCCACTGAGCCTGTGGGCGGGGCCTCCGCGCCCCGCGACTCTGTAGGCGGGGCGTCCCTGCCCCGCGAGACGGACGACGTTCGGGCCATCCAGTTCTCCGCCTCATTCGTCGGCGCCAACGCCGTCACGCCCGTGGGTCTTGAGCAGGCCGAGACCGTCTTCAACTACCACGTAGGCTCCGACCCCTCCCGCTGGCTCGACGGCGTGCCTACCTACGAGGTCGTGGCCTACGAGGGGCTTTACGACGGCATTGACCTGCGCACCTGGGGAAGGCGCGATGCGCTGAAATACGAGTTCCACGTGGCGCCCGGCGCCGACCCAGGCCAGATTCGCCTCCGCTACGATGGCATCGAGGGCCTCTGGCTCGACGACGGGGGCGCGCTTCACATCGCCACGGAACTCGGCGAGATCGTGGACGACGCGCCGTTCATCTACCAGGACATCCAGGGGCAACGAACCCAGGTGGAAGGCGCGTTCCTGCTGCTTGGCACGAACACCTACTCCTTCGCCATCACCGGCGGATTCGACCCCGATGCCGAGCTTGTGATTGACCCATATGTTGCCTGGGGGAGTTTCCTCGCTGGCTCGAGTTCAGAAGATGGGCTCGGAATCGCGGTTGATCCATGGGGCGATGCCTTCATCACGGGTTGGACGCGCTCTCCGGACTTCCCAACGACCCCAGGCGCGCATGACCGCGAGCTGGGCGGCATTCACGACGTGTTCGTCACAAGAGTGAGCGGGACGGGAGCCCTCCTCTGGTCCACGTTCGTCGGCGGTTCCGGCGTTGACACGGGCAGAGGGATCGCGGTGGATCGCTGGGGAAACGCATTCATCACGGGCACTACCACGTCTTCGGATTTCCCAACGCCTGGGGGATTCGACGCCACCATGGGCGGTGGAGACGATGGCTTCGTCATGAAACTGAGTGCGGGAGGTGCCCTCTTGTGGTCGAGCTACCTGGGCGGGTCAATAGAGAATGACGTTCCAACGGCAGTGGCGGTAGATGATTCCGGAGACGCATTCGTCGTGGGCTACACGTTATCCCCCGATTTCCCGGTCCCTGGCGGGTTCGACACCTTTCTGGACGGCGCAGGCGACGCCTTCGTGACGAAGGTGAGCGGCGCAGGTGGGCCGGGCGCTCTGCAATGGTCCACCTTTCTGGGCGGCGGGGGCGCCGACTATGGGTGGGGCATCGTCGTGAATGGGGCGGGCGATGCCTTCATCACCGGCACGACAACTGAGATTGCCGGTTCTGTGAACTTCCCGACCACGCCTGGGGCCTTTGACACAACGCTTGGTGGCACCGCGGACGCCTTCGTCACGAAGGTCAGCGGTACGGGCAGCCTTGTGTGGTCAACCTACCTGGGTGGCTCAGATTCAGAGTGGGGGTTCGGCATAGCCCTGGATGTGTCCGGCAACCCGCTGGTCACGGGCCGGACGGCATCGGCCGATTTCCCCACATCTCCGGGAGTCGACAGAACATTCAATGGGACAACCGACGCTTTCGTCACGAAGTTCAGCGGGTCGGGCGCCTTCGAGTGGTCCACCTATCTTGGCGGGGCGCAGGAGGACTGGGCCGAAGGCATCGCAGTGGATGGGCAGGGCAACAGCTACCTGACCGGCTACACCGAATCGCCGGATTTCCCGACCCCGAACGGGTTCGATGCAACGTATGGTGGGGCGATCGATGCTTTCGTTACCAAGATGAGCGGGTCTGGCGTTGTGTTGTGGTCTAGCTACCTTGGGGGGGCGGCCGTCGATTGGGGTCGGTCTGTTGCACTGGACCGCTCCGGCAGAGTGTTTCTGACGGGCATGACAAAGTCTTCAGACTTCCCGACACCCGGAGGGTTCGACCAGACACTAGACGCCCATGACGCGTTCGTGGCCATAGTCCAGGAGAACCAGCCGCCCGTCAACACGGTTCCCGGCGCCCAGACTGTGCTCGAGGACAACAATCTCCTTTTCTCGGCCGGCAACGGGAATGCGATATCGGTCAGCGATGCCGATGCTTCGACGCTCCTTGTGACCCTGGCTGGGACGAATGGGGTGCTGAGCCTCAGCGGAACGAACGGCCTGACGTTCTCCATCGGCGATGGGACGGCCGACCCGCTGATGGAGTTCACAGGCACGATCGTGGACATCAACGCCGCACTGAATGGCCTGGTGTTCAGTTCGCCGCAGGACTACAACGGCCCGGCGAGTGTGCAGATCGTGGCCGATGACCAGGGCAACACCGGCAGTGGGGGGCCGCTCACCGACACTGACACGGTGAACGTCACGGTGAACGCGGTGAATGACCCGCCGACGGCGAACTCCCAGAGCGCGACCACGCCCGAGGACACGGCACTGGGGATCATCTTGACGGGTACCGATGGCGACCCGGACGTGGTGCAGGTGCTCACGTTCGCTATCGCGACGGGCCCGAGCCACGGGTCGTTGAGCGGGTTCAACCCGGCTACGGGCGCGGTGACGTACACGCCCGTAGGGGACTACAATGGTCCTGACAGCTTCACGTTCACGGTGACCGATGACGTCTCGGCGGGATCCCCCGTCAATCTCACCAGTGCGCCAGCGACAGTGAGCATCACTGTAACGGCGGTCAACGACGCGCCCGTCGCTCAGGCCGGGGCGTTCGGCGTGACCGAGGACGGGAGCCACTCGGGCAGCGTCGCCGCAACCGACGTGGACGGCGACCCGCTGACCTATGCCATCGTCACCGGCCCCGCCCACGGGGCGTTGACCGCCTTCAACACGTCCACCGGCGCCTTCACCTACGAGCCGGCCGACGACTATAACGGCCCCGACGGCTTCACCTTCAAGGCCAACGATGGGACCGTGGACTCCAACACGGCAACGGTGACGATCACGGTCACGCCCGTCAACGACGCGCCAGCGGTCAACGACCAGACTCTCGGGCCGATCGCGGAGAACAGCCCCAACGGAGCCGTGGTTGGCTCGGTGCCAGCGAGCGACGTGGACACGGGCCAGACGCTGACCTATGCAATCGTCGGAGGGAACACGGGCGGGGCATTCGCCATCAGCTCCAGCACGGGGCAGATCACCGTCGCGAGCGTGGCGGCGGTTGACTTCGAAACAACGCCGAGTTTCGGCCTAACGGTACAGGTGACAGACAACGGGTCGCCGACCCTCTCCGACACGGCGACCGTGACGATCAACCTGACGGACGTCAACGAGACCCCGGTTGTCAACAACCAGGCTCTCGGCCCCTTGGCCGAGAACAGCGCCGATGGCACCGTGGTGGGGACCGTGACGGCCAGTGACCCGGATGCGGGCCAGACACTCACCTATGCGATCACGGGCGGAAACACGGGCGGGGCGTTCACCATCAACTCCAGCACGGGGCAGATCACCGTCGCGAGCGTGGCGGCGGTTGACTTCGAAACAACGCCGAGTTTCGGCCTGACGGTACAGGTGACGGACAACGGGTCGCCGACCCTCTCCGACACGGGGACCGTGACGATCAACCTGTTGGATGACGACGAGGTGCCTGAGTTCGTCGCGCCATTCCCGGGCGACCCATCCATTGTCATCATCGGCCAGCCATTCGAGTTCGATTTCAGCGCGAGCGACGAGGAAGCTGGCCCCCTCGCTTACAGCCTCATTGCCGGGCCCACATGGTTGAGCATGGACGCGGCAACCGGTGTGCTGTCGGGCACGCCCGGCCGTCGCGCGCACCTGGGCGACAGCGACGTAACTGTGCGCGTGAGCGACGCAGGGCGAAGTGATGATTTCACGTTCCGGCTGACGGTCCAGGGCCAAGTGATCACGCTCTCGGCCGCGCTGCCCATTCCGCTGACGAAGACGACCTACATTGACGCCGGCGGCGATCTGGTGAGCGTGAGCGCCAAGGGCCTGGGCACGTTCTACCTCGTGCGCGGCGTGGCCCCCGACGGCACGGGCAACTACAGCAACAACACGCCCGGCGACCTCGTGTCCATCGAGGGCGAAGGCACCGACGCCAAGTCGGCGCTCAGCCTCAAGGTCTCGTCGCCCACCAAGGCGCCCTCGCCCAACACGTCGGTGCGCGACATGGTGGTGAACGGGTCGTTCAATCTCGCGGCTCCGGCGCTGAATCTGCTGGGCGACATGAGGGTCACGGGTGGCGTGGGGAAGCTGACGCTGGGCGACGTGGCGGACCAGCACACGCTCTCAATCGGCGCGGGGCCGCTGATCGCGTCGGCCAGCATCGTGCTGGGGCGAGTGCAGGATGCCAGCCTCACGTCGGCCACGCCGCTCAAGTCTCTTTCTGTGGTCGAGTGGCTCGATTCCTACCATCCCATCCAGCGGCCAGAGGACCCACCTGACGTGATCACGGCGCCGTGGATTTCGAGCCTGGCGACGCGGCGGAGCAAGGTGGTGGGCGGGCCGGCGGGGAACTTCCAGGCGAGCGTGAACCTGAGTGGCGCCGGGGCGACGAAGGGGACGCTCGGGAAGGTCTCAATCGCCGGCTCGGTGCTCGGCGGGACGTGGAGCATCACGGGGGCCGCTGGGTCGGTGGCCGTGCGCGGCAACTGGTCGAATTGCTCGTTCCAGGCCGACTGGCTGAAGTCGCTCAGCGTGGTGGGGCGCATCACGGAGGACAACACGGATGGCGATTGGGATGTGATTCGCGTGCTGAATGGGGTCTTCTCGGTGCGCGACGTGACCTGGAGCGGCTCCGTGCCGCCCGAGCATTGGTTCGATGAGGGGCCGAATGCCGGCGTGCGCGCGTATGTGGGGTGAGGCAGGCCGGCAAACGTTGAAAAGCGCCGCCCATGCGGTATAATGAGGCGGCGAGCGGTTTTGTCCCCCTTCGAAGAGGCGGACCCCGATGGCATTCCCGATAGCTCAAGAACCTGTGCCCTTGGCGGCCGACGCGGATGGCGTGGTGCGGGTGGGCGGGACGCGCGTGACCCTCGACACCGTGGTGGCCGCGTTCCTGGAGGGCGCCACGGCGGAGGAGATCGTGTCGCAGTATCCATCCCTGGATCTGGCGGACGCCTACGCTGCCATCAGCTACTACCTGCGGCATCGCTGCGAGGTGGAAGCCTACCTCCGCGAACGTGCCGAGCAAGCGGAGGCGGCCCGGGCCGAGGCCGAGCGCAGGTTCCCGCCCGATGGCCTCCGCGCCCGCCTCCTGGCCCGCCGCCAGGCCCGAGGCATGTAGCGCATGCTCCGCTATCTTCCACTACGATGAGGCATGCGGAATCTCTCACCACAGAGGGCGCAGAGGGCACAGAGACCGCCCTGAGAGAGGCAGGGCCGGCAAGCGGGCGTCCAAACCAACCCCAATCAGGTCTTCTATTCCCTTGCCCCCATTCCCCTGCCCGTTCTTCTCCTCTCCTATCCGCGCCCATTCGCGTCATCCGCGGTTGGGATCTCTTCCGGCCACCACAGAGGGCGCAGAGGGCCCATCGCGGCAAGCCGCAACCAAACGCGGAGGAGAAATCTTTCCGTAAAACAAGATTCTGCATGTTTGTAGCACAGAGTCCGCACTGAGTGAAGCAAGACCGGGAAGCGGGCGTCCAACCCGACCCCAATCCGGTCTTCTATCCCCTTGTCCCCATTCCCTTGTCAATCTTCCTCATCTCTTATCCGCGCCCATCCGCGTCATCCGCGGTTGGAATCTCTTCCCGCCACCACAGAGGGCACCGAGGGCACAGAGGCCGCACTGAGTGAAGCAAGACCGGGAAGCGGGCGTCCAACCCAAACCCAATCCGGTCTTCTATTCCCTTGCCCCTATTCCCCTGCCCGTTCTCCT